>PVMS01168876.1_pt1 | contig 12584 bp, 10 predicted proteins | sample 1853461 | NCBI WGS metagenome assembly PVMS01 (sample SAMN08582032, study PRJNA380276) | Marine sediment metagenome, whole genome shotgun sequencing project. | isolation source: ocean sediment barecode stripped | collected 2017 | reverse complement strand
TCAAAGCAATAGATCTTTGTAATTGGTGTAAAACACGGTCATGTTAAGACGAGCACGCTGGTCCCAAAAATCCGCTTTGAAACCGATCTCAAAATTGGTAGCCTCTTCTTTGTCAAACTTGGTTGTATCAAGATCCAGTATTGAAGTGGCCGCACGACCCTCCCAGCCACCGCCTTTATAGCCTTGTGAGAGCAAGCCATAAACGAATACCTCGTCTGTGGCCTGCCAATTCAAAGCAATACTGGAAGACAGATTATCCCAAGTGTCCGAATCGCCAAAAGCCGCAGGCACAACAACTGCCACATGATCGTCCAGAACCGGCAAATTCGTCACAGGATCAAAATTAGCGCTGGGCTGTGAACTCCAGGACGGGTATTGGATGCTGCCATCAGCGTTAAATGTACACTGGCAAGGGTTGAGTACCTGCCCCATACGGGTTGTTGTGAAGTCTTTATCGTCGTAGGTGTAGCGCGTTCCCACAGTCAGACCCCAGCGCTCATTGAATTGATAGTCAATACTGCCAAATATGCCGTAAGTGTAGCCGTCAAAAATACCGCCGATTTCCTCGGTCCCTTCGTTCCAACTCCCTTGCAAGTTACCACGTGGGCAAACGCCCGCACAAAATGGCACGATATCTCCAGGGCCAAAGCGTATGGCGAATGTGCTGATGTCATTTCGTTTGATGTCTTCATGGCCGACATACCCGCCAATCATCCAGTTGAATGCACCATCATTGTCAGAACTGAAACGCAATTCCTGCGACCATTGTTTAACCTTTTCCTTGGTCTGTTGTTCAAAATATATTCCACTGCTTTCTGATTCAGTGCGATTCGTGCTTCCCCAACAGTCGGCTATGATACCGGCTATGGGCGACGGCCTTCTGTTGGTACAACGATTATCAAAAGTCCCAAAGAAAATTTGATCAACATAACGATAGGTAATCCCGTCAGGGTATAGATTGCCGGTACTGTTTTGATTCCAGTCAAACTCAGAATTCCGGTAATTGGTGATAGATGTGAGATTGCCACCACCCATTTCGTAGTCGATTCTCAGTGTATAACTCTGGGTCTCTATGTCTTCATGACCATCGATGGAGCTGAACTGCTCCCTGGGAGCCAGGCCCTCGATGAACTGACTTTCCTGAGGGTTATCAACACCACCAGGCAAGGTTGCCGAAATCAATTTATTTGGTTGTGAGCCACCGCGCTTATCATAAATATCGGCAGTGAATTGTATGTCCAGTTTATCCGACGGTGTGAACAGCAGAGAACCACGCACTGATTTTGCATCCAGCCAGTCCATATCATTTCCAGTGTGAACATTGGTCGTAAAACCATCACGGGAGCGGGTGCTGAATGAAAAGCGTCCAGATACATTCTCAGAGATGGCACCATTAGCCATACCCTTAAACTTCAGCAGGCTGTATTCACCCACCTCGGCGGAAACCAAAGCATCGGTTTCCTGGCTGGGTTTATTGGTAATGAAATTAATGGCACCACCGGATACATTTTTGCCGTAGTAAGTACCCTGAGGACCACGCAGAATTTCAACACGCTGAAGATCAAACAGGTCAGCCAGAGCACCCGCACCACGGGCCAGGTAAACTTCGTCGATAAACAGGCCTACCGCATTGTTCGCACCGGCACTCTCGATGTCTGTACCAATACCTCGAATGAAGATTTCAGGTTCAGCTTCACTCTGGTAATTGAATTGGATGTTAGGTGTGTGATTAGCAACATCAAATGCCGTCACCATACCTGATCTTTCCAATGTAGCTGCGGAGAATGCGGAAATCGACAAAGGTGTAGTTTGCAGATTCTCTTCACGTTTCCGAGCTGTGACAACGATCTCCTCAATGACAAACTCATTACCTTCTGTGCTTGTCTGGTCCTGAGCCAGAAGCGACACCGGGCTGATCAAAAAAAAGCCCAGTAAAATGTAACTAACGTAGACACCCCACAACTTGGAAATAATCATGTGCATAACCCTCAGAACTGGTTGATCGTAAAAGGTATTTGCTAAAAATAGTTCGCTTTTTGAGCGATATTTTGGTTCTTGCTGGATCTTGATATTTTTATTGCTCTAGTTCGCATCACCAGCCTCCCGTATATTTATACGTTATTATGTATACATGCACACATTAATTATATTTAATAATTCTATAGTTCCTTGGATTTATTCTATTTAAATAAAGTAAATATCGACGGCTCCTGGTTTCACAACACGCTCACTAACTCGCCCTTGATGCAGTGGCCATACGACCGTCACCGGCCTTGCCGGTAACCTTGCCATTCTCGTATATCGTTTTACCCCGAAGAATGGTTCGCACTGGAATTCCACGAGATTTCAAACCCGCGTAGGGAGACCACCCAATCAGCCCAAGTAAATCTTCATCCCTGACTTCAGATTCTGCATCCAGGTCGTACAACACCAGATCAGCATGATAGCCAGGCTCAATATGACCTTTGTCATCCAGGCGGAAAATTTCTGCCGGTGCGGTGGAAGTAATCTCCGCAACACGCTCGAGAGAAATTTTGCCGTTGCTTGCCGCATCTACAAGGAAGCGCATGTAGTACTGCGTGGATGGTGTCCCGGTATGTGCTTTCCAACCATCTTCCCAACCCAGTTCTTTCTCTTCACTGGTGTGTGGGGCATGGTCACTGGCCATAATATCAATGGTCCCATCGTTCAGTGCTTCCCACAAAACCGGTGTGTTTTTCTCGGGGACGTAGTAGGAAAGCGCATAGGAACCCAGGCGTTCAATTGCAGACCAGTCATTACCCAGGAACAGTGCCCAGGGATTGATCTCGCAGGTAACCTTCTGACCCCTGGCTTTTGCCTGGCGTATTAATTCAACACTTCCAGCCGTCTGAATATGCAGGAGGTGCAAGTGCACCCCGGTGGCTCTTTGTAAACGCAATAGTGTCGCAATGGCGCTGTCCCAGACCACACCGTCATATGCAGAATAGGCCTTGGCATATGCCAAAGCATCACGTTCACCCCGCTCCCAGTATTTCTTCTCTATGTGATCCATCAGGGATTGGTCATGCGGATGAATCATGAGGGGAACTTTGGCCTCAGCACATAACTCCATGGCTTCCATGATTTGCCCGTGATCATGCATACCAATTCCGGGCATGTGAGGATAGTCTCTGCCAGTATCTATAACCATAAAAATTTTGAACGCACCTATGGGCATTTCAGCCAGCCTGGGTATTTCTTTCATCACGGTGCCGGCCGGGTTGACGTTGTAATCCACGACCGCAGATTTCTCATAAACTTTCAGTAAGGCCTCAAGACGTTCAAGCGTGTTTGGGGGTGGCATGACATTGGGCATTGCGACCGATGTGGTGATACCACCGGCTGCACATTGAGTGGTTGCAGTTTCTATGGTTTCTTTATATTCATAACCACCCGGTTCCGCGCCCTCACGATGGTGTGAGTGCATGTCGATACCACCGGGCAGAATGACCAGTCCGGACGCATCTATGACACTATCCGCTTCGGGTTCGGAGCCCGGCTGGTAAATTCCGGCGATTCGTTCACCATCAATCCCAATCGATGCATTTTTTCTACCATCGGCTGAGATAATCAGCCCATTCTTGATTAGCGTGTCAACCATCTGAATTTCCTCGTGACTATTAGTAAATTAAGTAATCGGCTCAGCCATTCACACAGCTGCTGTCTGTAATTCAATCATTTTTTCAGCCTTGTCAAGAGCGCTTTCAACATCCGCCCTGGGAAGGTCTTTTGTGATAAACACAATCCGACTCTGACGCTTTCCGGTCGGCCAGGTCTTGATTTGAACCGGTGGGTGGAAAAGGTGTTGTACCGCGTGCACCACGACCGGCTCAGAGATCCCCTCAATGTCTAACATTCCCTTGACACGTAACAGCTTCTCACCCTGATTGGCAACCAGGGAATCCAGCCAAAGCGCAACGGTTTGCCAATCCAGAGCCTGATCAAAAGTCAGGCAGAATGCCTCGATACCTCCATCATGGCGGTTGGGGTCATTCTTGTGCCCGTGCCCGTGTTCGTGTTCGTGGTTTTTGTTATCCGCATCATCATAGGACTCTGCTCTCAGCCATTCGCGGACTTCTTCACTGCGCGTCTTTGGATCGAACTGCAGTGAGCCAAACAACTCTGATGGTTCAATTATTCCATTGATGACCAGGCTGACCGGCGCAGCGGGGTTAACTCGCTTCAGCTCAGCCAATAATTCACTGACTTCATCCTGTCCACTCAAGTCAGTCTTGGTGATGAGTAATCGGTCGGCAATGGCAACTTGCTTTACGGCTTCACCGTGTTTTCTCAGGGTATCAGCTCCATTAACCGCATCCACGGTAGTAATCACGGTGTCGAGATTGTAGCGGCCAACCACCGGAACACTCATCAGAGTGTGCAAAATGGGAGCCGGATCTGCCAAACCGGTAGTTTCTATCACCACCCGCTTGAACGCTGGAACCTCACCCTTGAGTCGGCGAATGGATAGATCACCTAATGTGTCCACCAGGTCGCCTCGAACCGTACAGCACAGGCAACCGGAACCGAGCAGTATGGTATTCTCGTCACTCTTTTCTATTAGCTCATGATCCAGGCCGATTTCACCAAATTCATTGACGATCACGGCTGTTTCACCCATACCCGGATGATGTACCAGGTGGTTGAGCAAGGTGGTTTTACCACTGCCGAGGAATCCGGTAATAACTGATACTGGTATGCGTCCTTGATGCATCTTCAGGATTCGGTGTTCACAAATTGCGCCACTTCATTTGCATCCGGCTTTGGAAGTCGCATAGTCGGTTTTGCATCATGATAGGCTTGGCGCTGTTTGATCCTGGCAATCCAGTCCTGAACCCTGGGATGCCCTTGCCAGAGAAAATCGAATAACAGGTGTTCTACTCGATCAACAAAGGTTGCCACGGCAATATCTGCCAGTGAGAATCTGTCTCCCGCCAGCCATTCCGACTGTGACAGACTGTTTTCCATACGTCCCACGGTGGTCTTCATTTGCGCAATTGCAGCCTTTACCGCTGCTACGTCAACAGGCCCGGTTGTCCACTCGCGATACGCTTTCCGCCGTTCCGGCATCGGGTGAGCTGCAACTCTGGTGTCCATCTCCTGTTCAGACTGACCTTTGAATCGCTGTTTGATCATCAATTGGAAGGTGGCCGGCCGGACCGAATGATGAATTACATCGTCCTGAAACTTGGTCCACATTCGCATCCGGGCACGCTCAACAGCGGTTTTTGGTTTCAATGGTGGTGTTGGGAACACCTCATCGAGATATTCATTAATGACTGATGACTCAAGAATGATATTGCCATCATGCCGTAAGCTTGGTACCACTCCGCCCGGGTTAATCTCCAGATATTCGGGGGTAAGATTTTCGAAACGACCCAGCACGATCTTGTGCCCCTGCCAGTCAAGACCCTTTTCTTCCAGGCAAAATCGTACCTTGAATGACATGATTGAATCTGAATCGTGAAAAAGCTCTAGCATGGTTTACCTTTGTTTGATGAGTACCACAAAGAACCCGGATTTCCGCGCCGATGGGAATGATACTGAATATCAGCAAGAAAAATAATTATGTATACATTATATATGCTGCATAAAAAATATTACAGAACCCCTTATTGTTTTTTATATGCAACATTATTTTGCATTTCAACTCACTATTGTTAATAACGTAACAATAGTATGATTGATATGGGAGAAAAATCTGGCTGTTTTTACCAGACGACCCTATCGAATTCAGATTTTCAGAGCGCTAATTTCTATGAACTACCGTGTCAATACTCAAGCAATGGATCTACTGTTTCGCGAGCCGAGGAGTCACAACAAGTGGCTACCCAAGCCTGTCAGTGTAGATCAGCTCAGGGAATTGTACGAGTTGATGAAGTGGGGTCCAACCTGTGCAAACTGCTTTCCGGTAAGAATTGTCTTTGTAAGCAGCGATGAAGAAAAACAACGTCTGGCAAGTGTGGCTTATGGCAATAACAAGGAAAAAATTCTTCAGGCACCTGTAACGGCAATACTTGCACATGACCTGGATTTCTACGAGTGGCTGCCACGCCTGCTGCCGCCAAAACCGGAGTACAGGGAAATGTACAAAAATGATACTGAACTTGCCTATGACACTGCATTTCGAAACAGTTCATTGCAAGGAGCTTACTTTATATTTGCGGCGCGCTCCATTGGGCTGGATTGCGGACCCCAGTCCGGTTTTAACAACGCGGCGCTGGACAAACTCTTCTTTCCCGGAACCCAAATCAAATCAAATTTTATCTGTGGTATCGGCTATGGGGACCTGACGGGTGTCTGGCCACGACTGCCACGACCTTCGTTTGAAGAGGTCTGCACTATCCGATAAGCGAAAATGACTACTCCCGGAAAAGAGGGTTAATAGAGGAGAGGGTTAAATGAGACGACTTGCACTTTCCATCATGTTAATTGCAGCGATAGTTGCCTGCCTGGCAGGCGGATTGTATTGGTGGACAACAGGTCGATTTATGGTGAGCACAAACAATGCGTATGTGCACGCTGAAATTACAACAGTAAGCTCACGACTGAGCGGACATATCAGCAAAATCATGGTAGGAGACAACCAGCATGTGCTGGCGGGTGAGCTACTTGCCGAAATTGACCCACGGGAATACCAGGCCCGGGAACAGGAAGCGCAGGCCAGACTAAACCGTAGCCGGGCCCTGGTGGGAAATCTGCAGGCACGCAAAACACTCCAGACCAGTCTTATCAACCAGGCCCGGGCAGAACTGAGTAGTCGACTGGCCGAGCTTGAAGGTATTGATCAGAAGCTGGTTCGATTGAGATCTCTAAGGGAGCAAAACTACGCGGCGAAAGACCAACTGGATGAGTTGGAGATCTCACGGAAATCTGCTCAGGCACAAATAAAAAAGGCCGAAGCCCAACTCGTGGCTCAAAAGGAACAACTAGGGGTTCTGGAATCAGAAGGGCAGGAATTACGAGGGCGTATCAGCCAGGACCAGGCTGAACTTGAGCTGGCGAGAATCAACCTTGGAAATACCCGGATCCTTGCTCCCATTAGCGGAACGATAGGAAAAAGAAACCTGCGTCCGGGTCAGTACGTGCAGGCTTCAACAGCCCTTGTTTCCATTGTCCCTGGTGAGATATGGGTCGAGGCGAATTTCAAGGAAACACAACTGGAACACTTTCGTGAAGGAATGCTGGTCACGATAGAACCCGATGCTTTTCCGGATCTTCAAATCCAATCGAGCATTCACAGTATTTCTCCCGCTACCGGTGCGCGATTCAGCCTGCTGCCCCCGGAAAACGCCACCGGAAATTTCTCCAAGATCGTACAAAGGGTCCCGGTCCGCATCAATATTCCACCTGAAACCAGGCAAAAGTACTATCTGGTACCTGGTATGTCCGTTGTGGTTACCGTGGATACGCGTCGATAAGACGTATTGAGCATTATGAAATTCAATCTTTCCAGATTGCACATTCACAGAGAGTGGATTGCAATCTGGGGCGCCATGCTGGGCGCTTTCATGGCCGTACTGGATATTGTCATCACCAATGTGGCCATCAATGATATCCAGGGCGCTCTTTCAACTACCGTTGATGAAGCATCACTGATATCGACCAGCTACCTGGTTCCTGAAATCATCATGATTCCATTGAGCGGCTGGCTGATGCGTGTATTCTCCCTGCGGCGCTTTTATCTTTTTGCCGTCTCACTGTTCACATTTTCTTCGCTGTTGTGTTCCTTTGCCTGGAACCTTGAGTCCATGATTGTGTTTCGTGCTCTTCAAGGCTTTGGGGGAGGCGCGCTGATACCGCTGGGTTTTACGGTGATAATGACTACCCTACCCATAGAAAAGCGGCCCATGGGAATGGCGCTATTTGCACTGACAGCTACCATGGCACCCGCCCTGGGTCCGACTCTGGGTGGATGGCTGGTCTCCTTATTTGATTGGCGATATATTTTTTATCTCAACCTGCCTGTAGGTGTGCTCATGTTTGCCATGCTCGCATTTGGCCTGGACAAATCAAAACCCAACTGGTCATTGCTAAAAAGCGGTGACTACTCGGGCATTCTTAGCATGGCAGTTGGATTTTCCACACTGGTCATCATGCTGGAGAAAGGACGTAAGGAAAACTGGTTTGAATCAAATGAAATCCTCACACTGGCTGTCATCTCCAGCTGCAGTATTTTACTGTTCATATTTATTGAATTGCGCAAAAAAAACCCGCTCGTCAACCTGAGATTGTTTGCACAAAGAGATTTTCTGCTGGGCAGCAGTGCCAATGCACTCATGGGTCTGGGTTTATTTGGACCCGCATTTATTTTGCCACTCTATCTGGCCAACATTCATGACTTTACTTCGATGCAAATAGGTATTGTCTTTATGTGGATGGGTTTACCACAGTTACTGCTCGCTCCGCTGGTTCCGCGGCTCATGCGTTACATCGATGCTCGCATTATTACAGCATTTGGTTTCGCCATTTTTTCCTTGAGTTGTTTCATGACCAGCGCGCTGAATGTAGACTTTGCCGCACAACAACTCATTGTGCCGCAACTGCTACGCGCACTCGGACAGCCCCTGGCGATGGTGCCACTGGCTGTCATCACGGTCCAGCAGATTTCCCAGGCTGACATCCCTTCGGCATCCAGTCTGTTCAACCTGACCCGCAAGCTGGGTGGTGCTGTGAGTATTGCAATCCTTGCAACAGTTCTGGACTCACATACCAGCGCTCATTTTGCCCATATTGCTGAAACCGTTGATGTGATAAGCAACCTGACGCAGTCAGGGCTTGCAGAATTGACTAATACCCTGGTAAACCAGGGCGTACCACCATTGGAAGCCCAGCAAAAAGCCCTTGGCATGATTGCTGGCATCATAAAGCGGGAAGCAAGAATTCTGGCCTTTGGTGACACCATGTTTCTTACGGGTGCCGGCCTGGCTCTTGCCTGTGTGTTGGTAGCACCTATATCGAGACCGTCAACTGCCGTCAGGAAGGCCAGGGAAAAACGGGCGCAGGAATTGAATCAGTCAGATTACCGAAAGTCGAAAGTCTGATCAAAATAACTTGTCATAGACGCTCGACTACGGTACATCCAGAATGCCGCCAGAACACAGACAGATGCTGCAAGAATATTTGACAAGGCCACACCATATAATCCGGACAGCCAGCCGATAAACAAAGCACCGACACCTGGTGCACCTCGATAAATAGCCGCCCAGAGACTCAGTACCCTGCCACGCATGCTAAGTTCCACACTAGTCTGAATCAGCGTCTGGGCAGCAATACCGGAAATATTGACCCAGTAAGCAACCATAAAGATAAATACCGATGCAAGCCAGATGTCCAAGGTGAGGGAAAATGCAATAACAGCAACACCCGATAAAATAGTGCTGGAAAGAACCATATTGACCAGGCCACGTCTTGTGTCCCACAAAAGCAAACGCAAACCTGCAACCACAGCACCTGCACCCATGGCAGCTGTCAGCACAGCCAGGACCTCTGCACCCTGGGAAAAAACGGTGCCAACAAAGGCTGGCAGCAATTCACCGACTGGTCGGGCAAACAAGGCAATAATTGTCTGGATCACAAGGATGCTGGCCAATGCCCTATGGTTGAAAACGTAAAGAGTGCCTTCTTGAAGTTCTGTCATTACCGAACGTGGTTCACGATTGGCCAGCCAGGGTCGTCTCGGAACCTTAATAAAGAATATGGCAACCAACATAACGGTATAGCTAAGCGCCACGACCAGAAAACTGGCAGAAATTCCATGGAAAGCAATCACGATCCCGGCCAAAGCCGGGCCGGCAAATCTTGCCATGTGAAATGTCACTGCTGTCATGGATACCGCAGCCATCAGGTCTTCAGTTTGCACCAGGCTGGGTACAACGGATAAGCGAATTGGATGATAAATGGCTGCCACTACCCCGTTAATCAGTACGAGGTAGAACAATGACCAGATACCGATCCAGTCAAATGCAGCCAGCAAGAACAGCACCAGGGATTGCACCAGCATAATCGACTGGCACCATTTCATCAGGATCTGGCGCATGGGGCGGTCAACCCAGACCCCAGCCAGGGGGCCTACGAGAAAGACAGGTAACAAATCAGCAAAAGCAATGGCACCAATCCAGAACTCAGACTCTGTCAGCTGCCAGGTCAGCCAGCCAACCGTGAGCCTTTGCATCCAGACACCCACCATGGAAATGGAATTACAGGTGGTGTATACCGCAAACTCCCGGTTCGTCAGGACGGACCGTACTTCAGCAAGTTTGCCGGGTTTCAATCTCTCGGTGGCCAGGCTTTTTCTGGCATACCGTACACGGGCTCACCCAGGGCCGGACTGCTTAGCGCATAAATACCGTGATTACTGATCATCCAGATAATGTTGCGGTCGTATTCAGCATAGATGCCAAATACCAGGTTGCCGTTCATGTATTCCACCATTTCCTCTTTTTTTGGATAACGGGGCACATAATAAGCTGCAATCGAAGGGTTCAGAGGATCTTCCACATCAAATACCTGGACACCGGCATTGTAGAACGCATAGGCAACCACTCCCTGCTTCCAGCGTCCTGGCTGAGTCACGTGATAACCCGGTCGTTTTGGACCGAAACTGCCTCTTCTCTGGCAGAAGTCAGAAAATGGTGCTTCGGCCGGGGGTGTGGGGCGTGGAAATTTTGTCGCGACTTTTGGCCGCGTGACATCTTTCACGTCTATGACCCAGATATCCTTGTATGGCTCGTAGCATTCATCATTCATAGGATACCCGTTAGTAAAAACATAGCCTGTGCGTTCCCATTGACTGACATCGACATTGTCAAATTCGGTACCGGCAAATCGTGGTGCAGTATTAACAGCTCCCACTTCCTTCATATTCGCTGGATCGCTTACATCCAGCACACGTAAGCCCAATGCCGCCAGGGCACCAAATGCGTATTTACCACCCTCTTCAACCGGTTTTGGAAAAAACGGTGGCATACGTGAACCCATCCAGGATGTACGGTTACCCGCACGCGGATTCATCAGGTATGCCTCTTCGTGAGCGGGGTCACCAAGAATCTGTCCCGGTGTGGTGAACTGCTGTACAAATACCGGGTTGGAAGGATCTGACATGTCCCAGGTCTGGAAACCGGCACTCCACAAGTAATCCGGAAACTCGGTCAATCCATGGGAGGCACTGGGTGCGGCTGAAAGATACATGTACTTCCCACCGTAATAAGCCGGCACATCGTGTGAACCCGACCCAGCCTGTTCACCCTGTTTTGCATTCGGGTGTTCATAGTCGGTGGTTCGTTCGGCAATCAACTTCCACTCATCGGGAAGTGGACCATTCATTTCATAAACTTTGAAACCTTTGGGTGCTGTGGTGAGGTTTCGTAACTGATTGACGCCCTCAGGTTCCTTAAGCTTATCTTCGAGAACGCCAAAGCGGGGTGAGGCAAAGGACTGAACCATGATCATCTTGCCCAGTTCCTTATTCCATTGCATGGTGGCAGCACCCATGTATTCACCTTCCGGAAACGGGTTCTTCTCCTCTTCACCAAACCACCATTTACCACCTTTTGAATATATGACTTCGGCCTTACGCGGATCAGTGATATCGATGACGTGCAGATTGCGACCCAGGTAGAGATACATCAGACGCTGGTCGCCCCAGTCCACGATGTTCTGCCAGGAGTGACCAGGTGAGGCGACGACCTGGAGGAATTTGATCACCTCCATGTTGTGCGCGTAATCCTGCTGCTCCCAGTAATCCAGCTGCCCTTCAAAAGAAGGCGGGTCTGTCACCATGGGGGTTGCCTTGGGATGATTGAACCTGCCGGTTTCCGGGTCCATACCATAGTCCACACCCGGTACCGGGCGTGCGGGCTTTTTGTCATAGGTCAGGCTTTGCAGACGCTTCAGCCAGGGGTCTTCAACATTGAATGGCATGTCTTCAACCTTTGGCTCTGCCCCACCACCTGCTGCCATCAGGGCGAGCGGTAAGAAAAAAGCACACACCGTGACCAGGACATATGGCCGATTTCGATTTAATAAGTCAGTAATATTCATGATTCATTCCTTACAAAGATGGCTGTGTCTATTTCAGTAAATCTATAAAAACGCCGACCAGGATAAGCGGTGCAACAAAGCGCACCAGGAACAGCCAGGCGTAATACCATATCGTGGGTCTACCCTCGTATAACTCGTCTTTGCTGAATTTCTTCTTCATTACCCAGCCGGTAAATATCGCAATGATGATCCCGCCAAAAGGCAGCAACACATTGGTTACGATAAAATCGTAAAGATCAAAAAATGTCTTGCCTGCAAACAGCGATATGCTGCCCAGGGGATGAAAGTCCGACCAGATATTCAGAGACAGTACGGCCAGAATACCCAGGCTCCAACTAATGCTTCCAGATAGCATGGCCGCTTTTGGTCGACTCAGCCGCGTGCGATCACTCAACCAGGACACCGGTGCCTCCATCATTGAAATCGAAGAAGTCAGTGCCGCGAACCAGCGAAATGGCCGAGAGGAACAAGACCATCCCCGTGCCGATCCGAAAGGCGTCCAGGGTCAGCCCCAGCACTTT
>PVMS01017389.1_pt1 | contig 12584 bp, 12 predicted proteins | sample 1853461 | NCBI WGS metagenome assembly PVMS01 (sample SAMN08582032, study PRJNA380276) | Marine sediment metagenome, whole genome shotgun sequencing project. | isolation source: ocean sediment barecode stripped | collected 2017 | reverse complement strand
TAACAGATGGTCTGGATTTTCATTTAGGCTAGATAAAGAACCAGCATTAAACTGCACAGGTAAAGGCTTGATGCCTTGGTCCAAGATTAACGAAGTCGTGTAATGCACCTGATTGTCATTGGCCTCAATTTGCTCTATATATTGTAAGGCCTGTTTTGCAATATTGTTTTTGTCCATACGAATTACTGCGCAACCAGGTAATGTTTCTAAGTAATTAGTAAACCCAAAAACTTGTGTGCAGGTTTGCGAGCAAATGATGGTTATATTATCTTTGTCTTGGGTTTTTAGTAAAGGTAATATGCATGCTGCAATTTCGCTAAATGCGGCATAATTTAAATCTAATACAAGTTCTTTGTGTAAAGTAATGCTGTAATCAATTTTATTTGATGACAATATACATTTAACAGATTCGTTTGAGGTTAAAATATTTAGCCACAGAGGCAGTTTGTCAAAAAACTGTTGCTCGTCTTCTGCTATATGCATTGGATCAAAACGTGTTTCGGCAATAAATTGTTCTGCAATAGTGGTGGCAAGATGGCGTGTTAAAGACTGCAGGCCATGCGATGAAGTCGTGTTAATTAGTGAGGACGAAACACTCTCTTGTTTTTGTATGATCTCCGTAATTGAAATTTGTTGTTGCAATACATCAAGATATACTATTATTGAATTCGCAACGGGCCTCTGCAGGGCGAGAACCGCCTTGCTTACAATACCTTGTACTGGAATGGATAATTTTTTGCATATTCCCAACAGCAAGCCAAGGTCTTGTTTGCTAAGTGTATTAGGTGTAGCCAATATAACGGTATAGTCTTGACCGCATACTTGCTCCCAAACAAACTGAAGATGCTTAAAAGCGAGTTCGGCATTGCTAACTACATGCTTAGTTTTACTATTCGCTGATAAATGCCCCCAAAATTGAGTGCTAATTTCACGTGGACGTAAATACGCCTGTTGCTCAGCAAGATCTCCAACAATAATAGAGTTATTGGCTGCAATTAAGGCATAGCTTAAACTATTGACTAGAATACAATTGCCATCACTAATCAGTATTCCACTGTCATAAAAATCTATAACTACCGTTGCCACTGACCTAGCCTTTATGGGATTTGTAAGTGGCGTATTAGATTATCATTGCAGTAATTTTGTGTGTCTAATATAAATCGTTCTTGTAGTAATTGTATTTGGTGCACGATAAACATTAAGAAAATACTTATACATAAGGCGATTAAGGTAGAATTAAATGCAACACCTAGACTTTCAGTTACGCCTGCAATATCACCTTCTACCGCTTTATGTGCCTGACCAAGCGCATCACCGATGCCTCGCACTGTTCCTAAGAAGCCAATAGAAGGAATAGCCCAGGTAATATAACGAATAATAGATAACTCAGAATCCAGCCGCTCAGACTCTGATTCGCAAGCGACATTAGTAGCAGTGGAAACGTCTTGAATATTTTTTGTGGAGCTAAAACGATGCAAGGCAACAAGTAAGGTTCGCGGCAACAAGTAATTGTGTTCCTCTGCGGGTAAAGATTGAATCTGTCGGGAAAGCTCGCGCGCATCTTGTGGTAAAAATTTAACCCCTTCTTTGGCATGTAGAATGTCTTTTTCTAGCAAGTTGCGTTCTCGAAAAAGAAGTGTTGCTTTGTACGCCATAATAACTAAGGCCCAAAACATTAATATAAAGCATGCTTCTTGTTCGTAATCACGAACTAATACATACACAGATCGTTTTGGGACATAATTTTTATCAATGTTAATTTGTTCAACTTGCTGCGCTAACTCCGCTTCTGCATTAGGGCGAATTACTGCAACATAAGCTGCATGCACAATAATAATTATTATTAACAAGCTAAATACTTGGTAGATAAATTCAAAAGGAAATATTTTTTTCATTTTTAACTAAATATCTGTAGGGAAAGAAATAGGGTTGTCAGCGGAAACTTCTTCACTGGGAATGAATTCTTCTAGTGTTTTAACCTTACTGCGTTTGCCGGATCTAATTTTAGGGATTGGCTTAGTGTTTTCTTGCGACACAGTTTCTGGTTTCTCTTCAGCTGTACTTTCTTCTGCACGTATATTTGTAACTATTACACTTAATGTAAATACCATTACTAAAAACGACAATAAAAAATTAGAATTCATAGCTCTCTAGTCTATGTACTTAGCAATGCGGAAGCCAACATCTACACGTTTTTTATTATTTCTATCACGATAACTGAGGCGTGTATTGCTAATATCGCCTCGCATCCAAGAAGCTCCACGAATTACATGGCTACTTCCAGTGGCGGGGCCTATAGGATTGATAAATACTTCCCCACTTAAGCTAGGATAAATACTGTGGTAATCATGGGACCATTCAGCCACGTTGCCATCCAGGTCAAAAATGCCGAAGCGGTTGGCCCTAAAAGAGCCTACGGGGGCCGCAGTTGCAAACCCATCGTTATAGTTATCAATGACGATGTCGAGAATGTTAGATGCAGATTGATCGGCATAATTACTCAATACCTGCACAGGTGGGAAAGTATCGCCCCAGCCATATTTTTGCGTAGCGCTGCCATCGCCTTGTATACGTGCAACCCATGCCCACTCCGTTTCAGTGGGCAATCGATAACCAGAGGGGATCGGTTGTACGGTAATAATTTTGCCACCTTGTTCTTGGTACACTTTTTCTAAACTGCTTTTTTCACTAAGCCAATTGCAATAACGCGCCGCTTCTTCCCAGCTTACATTGGCTACAGGTAAGTGAGGTATAGATAGATCATTGTCTTTGTAGGTTCCTGAGCTATGAGTAGGGATAAAATCTGCAAATTGAGCATTAGTAACTTCTGTTGTACTTATATAAAAGGGCCGCTGTAATTCAACTATGTGTAAGGTTTCATTGGAGCGTTGCCCTTGTTCACGGCGAGGAGCGCCCATAGAAAATTTTCCAGCAACTATTAATCTTAATTCCTGACCTTGATGAGTACGAATTAAACTAGGTTTGTCGATATTGGCTGCATTGGTTATTCGATTTAAAGTTACATTTAAGACTTGAGGTGAAGCAGCCGTCGGTGTGATCATTCTTTCAAAAACTTCATAACCTGATTTTCTGATCTCCATGCGGTGAGGCGTACTAGGTAAAGATAACCTTACAGTGCCGCTTCCGACAAACTTGCCGTTTATAAATATTTCTGAATCCTTGGGTTCAACATTTAAAATCACAGTTCCAAGTATTGCTTCAAGTTTTGCAGATAGTGTTTGTTGTTCGCTTGGTTTTAGTGTGACGGTTTGTTGATTCATCCTGAATCCAGATTTTGAAAGAATAATAGAATGTTGAATGTTTGGGTTAAGACGTATAGTCAAAGGAGTAATCCCTTGCTCAACTCCAGCAATAGAAACAGTGGCCTTTGGCGGCGTGCTAGTAATGACTAAATGACTAGGACTACTAAATAATTCTGCTGTTGGAAGCTGTAATGGCTCATTTGCAACCACAGCAAAATCTGTTGTATATGGAAGATAGTCCGGATGACGCAATTCAAGATTATAATTTCCGGCTAATAAATCTAGATTCATAGGCGTTGTACCTTTATTTGCTCCATTTAGCCAAACCTCAGCATCTATAGGCTTAGAATTAATAGAAACATCCGCCCAATTTGGCAACAGCGTTATGGCTAAGTTCTGGTGATTTTCTTTTCCTTCAATATTTAATTGAGTTGAATAGGGTTGATAACGTTCTGCATGTGCCTCTAGTGAGTATGTGCCAGCTGTAAGTTCTAGGTCATTTATAGGTGTAGGCCCATATTTATGACTATTGATTAAAATTAGTACACCATTATCTGGTTGGCTCGTTATAGATAAATAGCCGGGTTTTTTATGCAGTGTAAAGGTAAGCGATTGGGATTGATGTTTGGAAACATTTATTTCTTTTTGTAAAGGGTAGTAACCAGTTTTTGTGACCTCTAGAGAATACTTTCCTGGTTGCACAAGATAGCGGCCTTTGATTTTAAGTGGCCAGATTTTTCCACTTAGGGCAACCGCATCGGGCGTAGGCTCTACCTCAATGAGCAAAGTCTTTGTTGTAAATACATATGCAATTATTAACGCTAATAGTACGAAGCATGTCAATCCAAGTAATAGTACTAAGCGTATAAAAGTTTTATTGCCTTGCGAGTCTGTAGGTATGCTGGGCAAAGGAATGGGTTCAATTAAATCACCGTGCGTAGCAATGCTGTAATTATTTTCAACTAGATGCGATTGGTCATCGTATAAAGATATAGACAGTATGTCGCCGATAATTTCGCAATGAAAGGTAGAATCCTCAATTTGTAATATGTCATCGTGTTGAATTTCTTGTTGGCCCGTTACTTGGTCACTATTAATTAAGATTTTTGCGGTTTTATCTTCCGGGTCAATGAAAGCACGGCTTACAATAATGATTAAAAATGCGGTAGTGGAAGTTTCATTGCCACTATTGATATGTATGTCGGCTCCTGGTTGAGAGCCAATCGCTAAAGGAAAATCCGCATGTGTGAAAAATCTAGGCCCCCTTGCATCGCTTATACAAACTTGTTTGATCATTTTAGACGGAATGTATTACTAATTATTTATTTAGAGTGGATATTTGAATCAGATAGGTTCTTCACAACGGATTGAAATGCTATTGCTGTCCATTTCGGCTGCAACTGTCAGTATTTTTCTAACATCTCGGAAACCAGCTCGTGAACCCACAATAGTATATTTTCCTGGTTTTAATTCGATTTTTTTATTTTCGAATTGGCCAAATTTTCCAACTTTAAAAATCACTACATCAGTTTGATTATCGGATTGTAATAGTATAGAAACGGGCTGTTTTGAAAGTTTCAGCAATCCTTCTAATTTGGTTGCCCGCTGGATAATATTATTTCCTGGATTGTCTAAAGAAGCAATTTCCTGTAATAAAACTTCTACTTGATTTGATATTTGCACCGAGCTTAAACGTTCTTTTCTTGCTAAATGATCATCAAGTTTGGTTAGTAGTGTAGCCCGTTGTTGATTACGCGCAACTCCATCGATAGCCAACGCAGAATTAGAGGCTAAGTCGAGTAATTGTTGGTAACTTTGTGCGGCAAAGCCCCAGTCTTCGTTACCTTCAAAGTGCTGAGCTTCAGCTGTTAAAGCCGAAATTTTTTCACTGCGTATGGCTTGTTCAATTTTAGCGATGCCTTGATTTGGTTTATTAGAACTTGGTATTAATTTTCTCGCGGTGATAAATGCTCTACGGGCATCTTCAAACTGTCGTGCTTCTAATAAAGAAAAACCATTTGCAATTAAGCGTGAAAATTTAATATTTGTTAATCTATGGGTAATTCTAGTTAATGCAGCTTTAGCTTCCTGAGATAGTGAATCTAATTCGACAGCTTGTTGATAGCTTAGCTTGGCATCCTCTAGGCGATTCACGGCTTCAAAAATGCCACCTTTTTCAAGAAGTGCAAACAACTGCTGTAAGGTTTCAGCACGTTTTAGACCATTAAGTGCTTGAATATTTTTCACATCAATCGATTTAGCAAGTTCGAAATGATGCACCGCGGTTTCACGGTCTCCTTGTGTTAAGGCAAGCTCACCCTGTTGTAAGTGTTTAGCTAGTGTTGGGACAAGCTGCTGTTCTATATGATCTAGGGCATTTATAGCTTGTTCGTATGTATCGATAGCTTCTAGGTAAAGTTTTTTTCTGTAATACTCATCACCGGTCATGCCTAAAGCAGTCGCTTGTACAAACTCATCAGCCGCCCATTTGGTAATCCCTTGTGCTTGCAAGCTCTCTTGTTGCTTTATTATTTGTAGTAAAAGTTTTTCAGCTTGCAACCTAAGTTCATCGCGTTCTTCTGCGGATATGCTTGGCTTGGCTTCTTGTATGGGTTCAGGCGCCTTAGGTGACGGGGGCGAGTGTATTGGAGTTTCTACAGAGAGCGGCGCAGAGATTTTATGTTTAGAAACGTATTTAGGCAGGAATAAAAAAACAGCAATCCCACACAGGATAAGAATTACAAACGCTAGCCATGCAGTGGATAATTTTCTCGTTGCTGTTTGCGTTAGCTCAGAATCAACCTCGGTTTGATTGTGCAGTGATTCGAAATCAATCGCTTCAATTGGAGTGGAATCCTTTTTATGCATTGCACATACACACTAAGCTACTTTTTAATAAATTTTAAATCATTGTAATATTGTATGAACATTAGTGCACGTGGATGTGGTAAATTGTTAGCCTTAGAGCTGGACGCTGCCTGTTGCGCCATCTTCGTAAGCGAAACCTGTCTCATGTATATAAATTTCGTGTAATAATTCACGCCATTTTTGGTATTGTTCTTCTATAGAACCGGTGAGTTCAACTGTACGTCCTTGTATTTCTACAACCAGAGGGCTCACCTCTGCTTGTAGTGAATCACCAAGCTCACGAATGGCATCATTATGGATTTCAGCTTCTTCGCTAATATCCATACCATTCTTATATAAAAGTGCTCCTGTCGTAAATAATCCGGTTCCCCCTCTTAATAAGCCAGCTATCATTACTAAGGCAGCAACCGCTTTTGTTTGATTAGCGCGCCGTTCCACCATGCGGCGTTGCTCAGCTTCAATGAAGTAATATTTGCGCCAGTTTTCATATGGGTCCCACATTTCATTATAAAAGTTAGAGTAATGTTCATTAATTGTGTCGATGAACAAAAATTCACGCTCTCTAACTTTGCGCACGCGATCGAGCTGTGGGTCATCATTGGCAGGTAGTCGTGTAATAGTACTCTGTCCATCAAGGCTAGTTGTTACATAGCTTGCAAATGGGTCTGGCGAGACACCTGCTGCATATCGTAATTCCGAGGTGTTGCGTATCGTTACTAGCTCACTTTCAGTCAACTTCTTGCGATGTCGATAAATATCATTCGCAATACGGTTGTATACATACTGATAAACATCTCTACCAGGTTTTGCATAAATATAGGTCTCTTCGTCTGCAACTGTTTTGTAAGTTTTCTGAAACCATAATTGGCCCCTACTATCACTGACATCAATTTGTAAGGTTAATTTTTCTCCGTTGGAAGAAATTATTGTTCCCAGCACTATTACATCTGCAATTTGAGATTCAGTAGGCAGTACTCGTATTGCACCCCAGCCATTGGTGCGTTGCATAGTTTCTTTTAGATGGTATGCCATAAAGCGTGCTTCGGCTTTGCGTATATCATCATGTACACCTTCATCTTCTTTTTGTTTTTCTGTTATCTCACCTTTCTCAAATAATAATATTCCCACATCGAGCAATTTGCTTTCTTGAAGTTGCGTGGTCTCGGTTTCTATTTCCTCTTCTGGATTAACTTTAACAGTGTTCGTTGCACAGCCACTAAACTGAAATGTGAAGATAAAAGTAAGTAGTAATGTATAGGGAAAGCAGGTCTTATATGTATTCATGGTGAGACACTTGCAGGCTGTGCTCCTGAACTTACCTGTTGTTTCTTATATTTACGATATTCATCCCAAAGCTTATCGCGTAGTACGGGGTCTTGTTCTTTTTCGGCGGCCTCGCGCAGTTGCCTTGCAACGATATCATCATCATTGCCATTAGGTACATTATCCGGTGCATTACCGCGATTACCTTGCCCTTGTCCACCGCTACTGTCTTCATTACTGTCATTAACTTGTCCGCCAGCACTGGATTTTTTCTGCTGAGATTCCGCATTAGCAAGCTGCTCATCTTGTTGACCTGGTTCTTGATATTCACCTGGCTCACCTTCATTTTCTTCTTCCTCGGAGTCGAATTCTTCTTGCTGTTCCATGGCATCACGTTGCGCAGCGCGTGCTTGTTTTTCAAGTTCTGTTTTTTCAAGTTCTTCATGTAGTTGCTTATCATAACCTTGTAGTTCTTCTTCAAGCTGCTTATCTAACACCGCTACCATTTCTTCCTCAGTTTGTACGTTAGCAGGTGCGTCTTTTTGTTGTTCTTTATTGGATGCTGACTTGTCCTGTTGCTCTGTGGCTGCATCTTTTTCATTTCCCTGTGTCTGTTGCGCAGATGCTTCAGACTCATTTTCTGACTGGCTTTCAGATTGGTTCTCTGTTTCGCTAGGTGATGAAGAACTAGATTCAGGACTAGGGATTTTTGGCATTCCTCCAGACGAGGAAGTGCTACAAGCGCTGATGAATGTGCAAAGTATAAAAACTAAAATCAGCTGATACATTATATTTTCTACTCTTAAATTCAGCTTCAAAAATTGATTCTCATTGAGTTTAAGTGTTCAAACTAACACTATACGGCAATTGAAATAATGAAGGACAATAATGTGGTAACTCATTGATCTAATTGTTAACTACCTAATTCCTCAGCATTTTTTAAGCTTAATAAACCTTATTTTTCGTGCCCTCTTCATCCTGCTGCATCAGGTAGATAAGCCAACGCAGCATGTTTAATAGTTAACAATCAGGCTCACAATTTTGTAGCTGATTAGCGAGTAAATTTGTTTACAAAATGTGACGTTACTCCACTTATAATTGGGCTTGGGCTTGAACTTTTAATTGTGTTTATTGTCTTAATTAGTGTAAGGAAAGACCCCAAGCCAAGGATGGCACCCTCTAGCTTCTATCATTTGCGCTCTCTTCATAATCCAAGTTCATCTACATTCCGCAGATCGCTAGTATTCATCAGTCTAAGAGCTGGAATTTAGTTATTTTTAAGTGACAAGCGGTTCGATTAGCAATTGAAGGGTTCATAATAGTTAGAGTTATTAAATGAGCATGAAGCCTACGCTTGCGTAACTAGCTTTATCATTGCATTTGACGCGATTGCAATATGGGGAGTTTTGGTGCCTCGCCTAGTATGGCAATGTTCGGGAACTGTGCGTTGGCCTAACAATCTTCGCATCACTCATATCAACACGCTAATCTTTAGCTTAACCATCCTACTAGTATAAATCTCAATATTGGTCATTGCACAACAGCAACATTTTGGGTTGCTGAATTGTGTAGAGCTACCTTTAGAAGCGGCAATTATTATTGCCATACTAATGCTAGTTCTGGTGTTGTACTTTCAGCACTTAGCATTTAACCATGTACATTTTTTATGGCGACCAAATTGCATGCATCACGCAGACTTAGGTTTCGGTGTCACTATAGGTAACCATTTTGATCCTATCGAAATGATACTGCCAACCATATTTAAGATGGCTGTGATTTTATTATTAGGTGCACCCATAGTTGCAGTGATTATTTTTTAAGTTTTATTAAATGCAACTTCTTTGCTTAATCATACTAATAGTTATATTCCAAAAAAATGTATCAAATATTACGGTTATTTTTAATTTTCCCTGATATGCATCGAGTGCATCATTCAATTGTGCTCGCTGAGAAAAATAGTAATTATGGTTTTAACCTTCCCTGGTGGGGCTATATTTTTAGAACTTATCGAACGCAACCTCAAGCTGGGTATCTAAACATGACGACTGGCATTGAGCTGTTTCTAACTCTCGTGGACTATGGTTAGATCGTTTATTAATGCAGCCATTTAGGAAATCATCTAAATAAAGTTTAAAAAAATAAAATGTTTCTATTTGGTTTGTAATACCCTTGTTCAGGCTAAGGTCTAATTATAGTTAATGGTTCAGTTAAGCTTTCTAACTAGAGAGAGGATGAAATGAAAAATGTAGAAGTGTATTCAAAGGAATGGTGTCCTTATTGCGCAAAAGCTAAGTCGCTGTTGCAATCTAAAGGTATCGAATACATTGAAATCGATATTACTAATGATGAGCAGCAAGAAGCCAAAATGATTGAGCGTTCGCAGCGGCGCACAGTCCCACAAATATTTATAGATAGTGAGTCATTAGGCGGCTACGATGATCTTGCGCAGTTGAATGCTACCGGTGAGCTGGATCAAAGGCTTGATTTAGATAGAAAACAAGTGCGGCATCAGGTTTATGATGTAGCTGTTCTTGGTGCAGGGCCAGCTGGCATGACTGCAGCAATTTATGCTGCTCGCAAAAACTTAAAAACAATCATTATCGCTTATGACGTAGGCGGGCAAGTGGGCACAACCTATGAAATTGCAAATTATCCAGGATTTCAAATGATTACAGGTCCTGATTTAGTCAAACAATTTATAATACACGTTGAAGATTACGGCATTGAACAATTGATTGGAGAAAAAGTTACAAAGATCGACATACAAGATCGATGCAAAATGATTCTCACCGCATCGGGACGAGAAGTGTGTGCTAAAGCTGTTATTGTTGCTACTGGTGCTTTTAAACGAAAACTTAATATCCCTGGTGAAAAAGATCTCGCTGGCAAGGGTGTTGTATATTGCACCACCTGTGATGGGCCATTATTTAAAGATATGGAGATCGCTATTATTGGGGGCGGTAATTCCGGGCTTGAAGCTGCTATTGAAATGAATTTAATTGCTAAGAAAGTTTATTTAATCTCCTCAGCAGATTGGACAGGAGATCAGATTTTGCAAGATAAAGTGGCTAGTGCTAAGAGTATTATTGCGTTAAAACATCATCGACCTAAAGAAATATTTGGTTCATCGGCTGTAGAGAAACTAGCGGTTGTGGATACGAAGAGTGATGAAACTAAAGAGCTAGATGTACAAGGTGTATTTATTGAAATTGGTTTGTTCCCTAACTCAGACTTTATGATTGATATGGTAGAAACTACTGAGAGAGGACAAATCAAAGTTGATCATAAAGGCTATACCGGGGTGCGTGGAATATTTGCAGCAGGTGATGTGACAAATAATGATGAAAATCAAATTATTGTTTCTGCCGGAGAAGGTGCTCGTGCTGCACTTAGTGCGTTTAACTATCTCATTACTCAAGTATAAAGCTTTCTTATAGATGCACTGACAATACTTAACGATCAGGTGCAGAGTTAGTACTTTTTACATCAACAACAAAATGTGTAATCAACATAATTAAAATAGCAGCAGCGGCATATGCATATAAACCAATATGCTTTTCTACATCGGCAATGGCACCTAGTTTTACCACTACCACTAATATTGCAACTACAAATACATCTAGCATGGACCACTTTCCAAACCTATGTAAAAGTTCCAGTCTTTTTTTGCTGCTCACGTTTATAGGAGATTTGCAGACAACTAGTTTGGCAAGTAACCCTAATTTAAATATAGGTAATATAATGCTAAATAAAGTAATGATTACAAACAAAAATAGCTGACCCTCTTTAAGGAGATTCCACGTGCCAGTGAGGATTGAAAAAGTATTTTGTATAAAAATAAATTTTCTAAAAGTAATGATAGGTGCAACTAAACCCACGGTGAGTAAAATAGCCGCAAGTAATATCAGCAATAGCAGCAATATTTTGTAAGATGAAGATTGCATTTTAAACATGACCATAAATAAAGTATCAAAACATGAAAACTATACAAGAACTTAACGCCGATTATACCCAGCGTGTAGTGATTGAGACTGAAAACATGGAATGGGAAACATCCGAGGCAGAGGGTGTAATGCGACGACGCTTAGAACGGTTAAAAGGAACCCCTGAGCCGGTCACGACCATTGTGCGCTATATGCCGGGGAGTTCTTTTTCTCCACACAAGCACGTAAACGGTGAAGAAATATTTGTCTTAGAAGGGACGTTTTCCGACAATCATGGCGACTATCAAGCTGGTAGTTATTTGCGCAATCCAGCAGGCACTAATCATACTCCCTATAGCCAAGAGGGTTGTACAATTTTTGTGAAGCTACAGCAGTTTCAAGCTGGTGATACTCAACAAATAAAAATTCAAACACAAACACAAGATTGGTTGCCAGGTTTAACAGAAGGGCTTACGGTAATGCCCTTGCATGAATACAGAGGTGAACATGTGGCTTTAGTGAAATGGGAGCCTAATACTACATTTCAGCTTCACAGGCATTTTAGTGGTGAGGAAATATTTGTTCTAGAGGGGACCTTTGAAGACGAATTTGGCAGGTACCCACAAGGCACATGGCTAAGAAATCCACACAACAGTGAGCACACACCATTTACAAAAGAAGGCTGCATAATTCTAGTAAAGGTTGGGCACTTAATGGAGTAATGGTATTAAATTCTTAATTAATTATATCTGCAAGACTCGCTAAAAAGTCATTAACCTTGATGAGTTGCAAAGTTGTGGTTGGATCACCGCGACGATCACAACCAGCTCTGCGGTCTATTTTTATACAGGTACCTTGTGCATCTAAAATCAGAAATTGTAAAAGTTCAGACGCTTGTCTGCGGCCTATATCAGAATGGCGTTCCGTGCTATTCGACATGGACTCTTCCTCAGCTCGCCTTTAATTGCCACAAGGGTAGGGAAAATACTAATGGTTGCTCAAACGATTCAAATGTTATTTATCACTCATTCAGAAAGGCTAGATAAGCAATAATTTACGTATGTTAATGTTGGTGAGAACGTCTAACAGCCTAAGCTTGCCTAAGCAGGAGGAGGTTAGACTTCCTCAGTAACATTAACATAGGTAAATTATTGCTTATCTAGCCTTTCTGAATGAGTGATAAATAACATTTGAATCGTTTGAGCAACCATTAGTAATCACGCTTCGCGATAAAAGAGCTTTAATTATTGGTAAATGGATTAGATTC
>PVMS01113988.1_pt1 | contig 12586 bp, 13 predicted proteins | sample 1853461 | NCBI WGS metagenome assembly PVMS01 (sample SAMN08582032, study PRJNA380276) | Marine sediment metagenome, whole genome shotgun sequencing project. | isolation source: ocean sediment barecode stripped | collected 2017 | reverse complement strand
TATCATATTTAGCAATTGCTAAATATGATACTCCGTAAATCATGTTTTATCCTCCTTATTCATTTCATTTTCAATCTTTGTACATCTCCAATTGTAAATCAGCCCTAAAATTATGGCAAGAACAATTAATCCGAAGCCGTATGTTACAGCAAGGTTGAGATCTCCAAAAACTAGAATACTCATTGCTTCATAATTGGTTACACCAATGGCTACAAATGCTCCATATACAATAGTATAAGAAACGAACATCCATATGCCAAGCCTTGTTTTTCTTTTCGCTGCATGATCTACACCGAGTTCTACTGCTGGTCCGTGATCCATAGTTTTTTTAGTTTTTTAGGGATTGATAATCGCGTATAATTTTTATTGCTTCATTATTATGACAAAGAAGCACTAACAAACATTGGCATTAAAATCTTGCTAACATCATTGCCAATGACTGACTATAAAGATGTTTGTATTTGGATTTTTATATCCTCGGGAGGGGTATGTACTTTTATAGGTACACACCTGGAAAGGCAGATGTGGTAGTGGTTCTGTTTGGGGTTCATTAGTTGGGGTTGGGTTTCTTGTGATCAGTGATCAAAGCTTAGTGCTTAGTATAATTTCATAGTGTTAATGGATTAACAATTGGTAAATATAAAAAAAAAGGTTGGCCGCAGAAACGGTCAACCCCTTATTCAGGTAAAATATGTTTTAAAAATGTTATCTCACTGGATTAATCATCCCTGGAACCGAACATTATGGCAACACAGCCCTCTTGGGGTTCATCTACATTGGCCTCGGGTACTGGTACCTTGACCATGATTTTTAATTGCTGACTTGATTCCAGGTTAAAATCCCATTTCCAGTCATAATCATTCAGGCTATTGTCATACAACACCTTGCCATTTCTGGTGTCTACAACTTTAAACTCAACAGCTTCCAGGTTGTTAGCACCACATACGCCGATCCTGTATTCTCTGTCAGAATAGAAGGTCTTATAGAGTTCAGCTTCTTCACCCTCGATCAGCAGGGCAGCATGGTAATTACCGTCATGCTGATAAGGATCCAGCCCTGCTTTACAGGTATTCTTGGCGAACTGTTTGCATTGTGCATTCATTGCCATGGGCAAAGCGATCATGCATGCAAGCAGGGATATAAAGAGTATGCCTTTCTTAGTCATGGTATATTGTATTAAGATATATAGCTACTTCTTATTTCAATAACTTTGGTTTTCAGCTCGGTGAAAACCCGGTTGGTAATCTTAATGGAAGATTCTGATTTGAGTGTAGTCACATTGGTTTCCGGATCTTCTACTACAGTGACCTCACCCTGATTGATGGTAATCTTATCGAAAATAATTTTAAGTGCTTTCACATCTTCCAGAACGGCCTGTGCGTCCTGATCTTCCGGGGAAGATTCAAGAAGTCTGACCATGATGTCCAGGCTTAGCTTCTGATCCACAATCCGTTCGACAAGCTTGTTGTCCTCCAGATTATTCTCATCCACCAGGTTTGTAGCAATATACAAACCCTCAATCCAGCCTCCTACAAGTACAATCGAAGCAGTACCTTCCAGCTCATTCTCCTTGAGAAATGAACTGGAATTCATCAAGACCTCGGAGATAATGTCGATGATGGCATCCCGGTTGTTGATTTGCTCTTCCAGCTGGTTTACAGTTTGTTCGTCAATGGCATCCAGTATATTGAGCCCGTCTGCCATATCTTTGGCCGCTCCGATATAATCCAGTGTGGCCTGGCTTTGGTCGAACAGACTGGCGTAGCTCAAATCGGTAGAGTAAATGCCCAGATTCAGAGCCTTACTTTTAGATGTGATATACTTAGAGCTGTTGGAAGTTGGATTCATCAACTCCTCATTATACGCTGCCCCGGCATTTTTTATTAACATAGCAGTCTCCAGAGGGGAGGGGAGCGAGTAGAAAATCCTCTTAGCTGTATTCAGCTGTTCCTGAGTTTCTGTGTCAAGAGTGCCAGAGGCTTCAAAATCCCCGGAGCCTTCACCTTCACTCTTCTTTCCCAGGTTACATCCGGTCAGGATCATACCGAGCATAAGGAAGAGAAGAAGGAAAATTCTACCCAATAATAATGGCTTACGGTTCATAGTTTAGTGATTTTGTTTGCAGGCTTGTGTCCCTAATTAGAAGCGTTCCTATAAAGTAAAAATAATTTTTTTTTAATTATATATGCCTAATTAAACGATATGCAACAGGGCTCTGATATGCCCGTGCATTTACATTGTCTAAATGTACGTAAAATATGGGGTCAGGGTTTCTACTTCTTATTAACATATCGACAAAAGTCCTGTATGCCACACTGCTCACATGCGGGTTTGCGTGCTGTGCATATATAACGACCATGTAGGATCAGCCAGTGATGTGCCAGTGGAATCTTCTCTTCGGGTATGTGTTTGATCAACTGCATCTCAGTCTCATACGGGTTCCTCGCACCGGTGGTAAGTCCGATACGTGCAGCTACTCTGAATACATGTGTATCAACGGCCATGGCTGGCTTTTTGAAAACCACAGATAGTATCACATTGGCCGTTTTACGTCCCACACCGGGCAATTTCTGCAGCTCCTCCAGCTTATCGGGGACTACTCCCTGGAATTTCTGATCAAGCATACGAGCCATACCCAGCAGATGTTTGGCCTTATTGTTTGGGTAAGAACAGCTTTTGATCAGTTCAAACACCTCTTCTTGCTCTGCCGCGCCAAGAGATGCAGCGTCCGGGAAGACCTGGAAAAAGGGTGGGGTGATCAGGTTGACCCGTTTGTCGGTGCATTGTGCGGAGAGGATTACAGCCACAATGAGTTCATAGGGATCCATATAGTCCAGTTCGGTCTCTGCCACAGGCATCGCCTCAGAGAAATAGGAGATCACCTTTTCAAAACGTTCTGCTGTTTTCATGGTCCAATATTAGTAAAAGATTGTTATTGTCCCATACTACTTTCAGTTTGTTAGGTAATTTGCTATTATGCTAATAAATGATTAAATTTACATCCAATTATTACACAGATGGCATACAGTAGCTCCGTATATTTCTTTTATTTTTTCACCTGCAGATAGCTGGGCGGCCTTACTTTATGCATTCGCTACCCGGCTCCAAAGTCGGGTTTTTTGTTTTAGACCTATGGCAAAGAAGATAGCAATACAGGGAGGATATGGTGCATTCCATGAAATCGCAGCACATCATTTCTTTGAAAATGAGGAGATTGAAATTCTCCCAAGGAATACTTTCAGGGATATGGTGACCACCCTGAAAGACCGGCAGTGTGATTTTGGGATCATGGCCATTGAAAACTCACTGGCAGGTAGTATTATACCCAACTACAACCTGATTATCAATAGCAACATGCACATTACCGGGGAGATCTATCTTAGAATAAAACAGAACCTTGTGGCCATGCCGGGTGTGAAATTATCGGAACTGCAGGAGGTTTATTCTCATCCCATGGCCATTCTGCAGTGTCAGAACTTCTTTGATAAGCATCCCCAAATCCGCTTGATCGAGAGCATGGATACCGCGCTTAGTGCACAGGAAGTTGCAGAAAAGGGAGCCAGGGATCTTGGAGCCATATCCAGCAGGTTGGCCGCTGAAAAATATGGGCTGGAGATTATTTCCGAAAGCATTGAGACCAATAAGAAGAACTATACCCGCTTCCTCATCCTATCGGAGAATGGAGTGCAAATTCCTCCGGAAGAGGTAAATAAGGCGTCCATCTTCTTTACGGTTGCACATAAATTCGGATCCCTTTCAAAGATTCTCTCAATTCTCTCTTACTACGAAATCAACCTGGCCAAAATACAGTCAATGCCAATCGTGGGAAAGGATTGGGAATATATGTTCTTTGTGGATGTGGAAATCAATGATTATGATATGTATAAGCGATCGCTTGAGGCCATCGGACCATTTACCCCTTCCATTGGCATCCTGGGAGAGTATAGAAAAGGAGAAACAGTAATTGAATAAACGAAAATTATGGTAGTAGATGTAGCGTTGGAACCCATTAGCCTGGACGGAGAACTGTTCAGCAAACCGGTTATCATCGCCGGTCCATGCAGTGCAGAGAGCGAGGAGCAGCTGTTGAATACAGCCATTCCACTGGCAGCCATGGGGATTAAAATTTTCAGGGCGGGGATATGGAAACCCCGGACCAGGCCCAATGCCTTTGAAGGTGTGGGTTCTGAAGGGCTCAAATGGATGCAGACCGTACAGAAGGAGACCGGAATGCTGGTTACCACAGAGGTGGCCAATGTAAAACATGTGTATGAAGCCTTAAAGCATGGTGTGGATATAATCTGGATAGGCGCCCGAACCTCTGCCAATCCCTTTGCGGTTCAGGATATTGCCGATAGTCTGCGTGGCGTGAATATTCCGGTGATGATTAAAAACCCGGTAAATCCTGATGTGGACCTCTGGATTGGTGCCATTGAAAGGATAAACAATGCTGGCATCAAACAACTGGCGGCCATACACCGTGGTTTCTCAAGTTATGATAAGACCATTTACCGAAATGTGCCCCAGTGGCAGGTTCCCATTGAACTGCGAAGAAGAATTCCAGAAATGCCCATAATAACGGATCCCAGCCATATTTGCGGGAACAGGGAGTTCCTTTATGATATCTCACAGAAAGCGATGGACCTGAACTTTGACGGATTGATTATCGAGACCCATTGCAATCCCGACAAAGCACTGAGCGATGCCAAGCAGCAGGTGACGCCCGACGGACTCAAGCATATCATTGATCGCCTGGTGTATCGCGACCCGGATGTTAATGAGGAGTTAATGCTTACTCTGGCCGAGTTTCGCGATCAAATTGATAAACTGGACGACCGGATTATTAATCTGCTGGAGGAGCGGATGGGTGTTTCAGAGAAGATCGGTTCCTACAAAAAAGACAATAACATTACCATTCTCCAAACCAAGCGTTGGGACGATATGTTGAAAACCAGGTTAAATCTTGGTAACAGAAAGGGCCTTAGTGAAGAGTTTATTATTAAATTGTTCCGTTCCATACACCAGGAGTCTATCAATCACCAGACCAGGGTGATGAACGAATAGTAACATAGATGCAAGAGCTACAATTGACCACACCTTCGGGAGTAAGCAAGATTGTTGTTGGTGAGCTCCTCTCTTCACGTCTTCAGATGCTGGAGCAGGAGCCCATATTACTGATAGATGAAAATGTCCTGGTTCAGCACCACGATTTGTTTGAACCATTCAGATCTGTTATCATACCTTCCGGAGAGTCTCACAAAAACCTGCAAACGGTTGAAGCACTGTACAGGGAACTGATTAAGCTTGAGGCCGACCGCTCCACACTAATGGTGGGTGTTGGGGGCGGACTTGCCACAGATGTGGCAGGTTTTGTGGCTTCTACCTTCCTCAGGGGAACACCATTTGGCTTTATCAGCTCCACCTTACTTGGCCAGGTGGATGCCAGTATCGGCGGGAAGAATGGTGTGAATCTGGAAGGCTATAAGAATATGCTGGGAACCATCAGGCAGCCCTCCTTTGTCTGGTGTGATTTAAGCCTGCTGCTTACCCTGGAGGGCAGAGAGTATATCTCCGGAATTGCCGAGGTAATAAAATATGGCTTAATCTGGGACATCCACTTTCTGGATTACCTGGAGGAGCATATGGAAGCCTTGCTTAAGCAGGATCTCAGCGTGCTTGAGCATGTGGTTTCAACTTCTGCAGCCATTAAGTCCGATGTGGTTCAAAAGGATGAAAAAGAAGCTGACCTTCGCAGGGTATTGAACTTTGGTCATACCATCGGGCATGCTATTGAGCGCCATAAAGGAATTCTGCATGGAGAGGCTGTTGGCCTGGGAATGATTCTTGCTGCCAGGCTCTCTCAGCTGCAGGGCATGCTTTCTGCTTCTGAGGTGGATCGGGTGGAGCAGCTGGTTCTTTCTGCAGGGCTACCCATTGAAATGAAATTGGATCCTGAAGAGATATATCAGAACATACGAAAGGACAAAAAGAAGAGTGGGGAGGATGTTCACTTTGTGTTGTTGAAGGGATTGGGGAATACCGTTATCAGGCCCATTCCCCTGCCGGAACTAAAATCCATCGTCCATGATTTGTGTTAGTGTCGCTCATATAGCGGGATTGGGAGAGGCCATCGAGTCGGGAGCCGAATTGCTCGAGTTGAGGCTCGACCTCATCAAAGAGGCCCCTTCCGTGCTTTTCCCCTTACTTCCCAAGAACGTGGCAAGTATTGTTACCTGCCGGCCAGGTTCCTATAGCGATGATGAGCGCCTGAAACTGCTGCAGGAAGGAATGAAACTGGGTGCAGACTATGTGGACATTGAGATTGAAACAGCAGCCGGGGAAATGGATTTACTGCGCAGTGCTGCCAGAAGTTTTGGTACCAAAGTCATCATCTCCTACCATAATTTCAATCGGACCGCAGACCGGGAGGATCTGGAATCGATTATGCTTGCCTGTTACGAAAAAGGGGGGGAGATCGCAAAAGTTGTCACACTGGTGAATGCTCCCGGGGATATCCGGAACTTACTGAGTCTTTATGATCTGCCTGGAAAAAAGGTGGTTCTGGGCATGGGTGCACTGGGTAGGATTACCCGGGTGATAGGGCCCTACCTGGGCGCCGAATTTACATTTGCATCCACTGGTGAGGGCGGAGAGACTGCGCCCGGACAGCTAAGCGTGAAACAGTTAAATGACATTTATAAAGTGATTGACGAAGATGAACGCATTCGGTAAATTATTCAAGCTTAGTATTTTTGGGGAATCACACGGCTTATCCGTTGGAATCGTGATTGATGGTTGTCCTGCAGGCCTGCCCTTGAAAGAGGCAGATTTCGAAGCCGATTTTTCCAGAAGGAAGAGCGGGGCAAAAGGAACCACCCCCAGAAAGGAACCTGATACACCGCGTATCATGAGCGGCGTATTTCAGGACCGGACTACCGGTGCCCCCCTGATGATCCTGTTTGAGAATACCAATACCCGTTCGGGGGACTACAGTCAATTGAAGGATATACCCCGGCCAGGACATGCCGATTTTACGGGCCACCAAAAATTTGGAGGATACCAGGATTATCGGGGCGGCGGACATTTCTCGGGACGTTTAACTCTGGGTCTGGTTGCTGCAGGTGTCGTAGCAAAAAAGATAATCGCTCCCATAACAGTTTCATCCAGCATCCTGGAGGTGGGAGGTAGCAGCGACATTGAAGCGGCCCTGGACCGGGCTATAGAAAAAGGAGATTCCATCGGGGGAATCATCGAGTGTTCCATTGCATCGGTACCAGCGGGTCTTGGTGAACCCTTCTTTGATTCGCTTGAGGCGGTTATGAGTCACATGATCTATTCCATACCTGCCATCAAGGGGATTGAGTTTGGTTCAGGATTCCGTGCTGCAAAGATGACAGGAAGTGAGCATAACGACAATTTTGTTTCCACCGGTGGAAGCACCGAGACCAATCATGCTGGAGGAATTAACGGAGGAATCTCAAATGGAAACGAGATTTGCTTCAGGGTGGCGGTAAAACCGACTTCCAGTACCCATCAGACCCAGCGTACCATCAATATGCGTTCGGGCCAGATGGAGGATCTAGCCATAGAAGGAAGGCATGATACCTGCATAGCTCTTCGGGTTCCGGTGGTCGTGGAAGCAGCAGCTGCCATAGTGATGGCCGATTTCATGCTTCAGTCACAAGAGGTGAAACGAATTTTTTAAATATATATCTGAATAGAATAGCATGCGTATTGCAATTATAGGAGCCGGAAACATGGGCTCGTGGTTGGTGGAGTCGCTCTGCCTTGATCATGAAGTAGGTGTATTTGATGTGGATCGAAGTAAATTGAAGTATTTCTTTAATTCCAGAAAGTTCCTCTATTATGAGGAGATCATGGATTTTACGCCTGACCTGCTGATCAATGCGGTGAGTCTTGAAAGTACACTCTCTCTTTTTGATGAAATAATATCATACCTGCCCAAGGAGTGCATTATTGCAGATATCACATCGGTAAAGAGCGGACTGGCTGAATATTACAAGAAACTGGGCCGCCGCTTTGTATCCACCCACCCCATGTTTGGTCCAACCTTTGGCAAAATGAAGAACCTGAGCGATGAGAATGCCATTATTATTTCAGAATCGGATGAGGAGGGGAAGGCTTTTTTCAGGGAGTTTTACAGCAGCCTGAAGATCAAAATTCATGAATACTCTTTCCTGGAACATGATAAAACCATCGCCTATTCTCTCTCCATCCCATTTTCATCTACCATGGTATTTGCTGCCTGTATGAAAGAACAGGAGGCACCGGGAACAACCTTTAAAAAGCATTTCAGTATCGCTGAAGGCCTGCTTTCGGAAGATGACTTCCTGCTTACCGAAATCCTGCTCAGTCCCAATAGTCTGGAGCAGGTTGAACGAATCAGTGAGCAGTTGGATCTCATAAAAGGGATGATCAAAGCTCGTAATACGGAAGAGCTAAAAGCCTATTTTCATTGCTTAAGGAGTAATCTCGGACTGGAAACGAAGCCTTAGCACCCTGCTGGTGGATGGGGTGATCCGAAAGCGGTGATCGATCCGGTAGCCCATGATCCAGACAATTTTTTTCCCGGAGGCCATGATCCAGGTGCCTTCCTTCTCAGGTACCGGCACTTTTTCATCCACAAAAAAATCACTGAGTTTTTTGCTCTGTTCCATGCCCAGCGGGAAGAAGTAATCGCCATGCATCCAGCGCCGAATGATAAGCGGAAACTGGATTTCATCCAGGTCCAGACAGGCCGTATCGGGATCTTTGGGAATTGAATCGAGCTCTGCTCTATCCAGGACCTCCATATCCATGGGAAAGGGCAGGGAGGAATGTTTTTCCGGATCGTCCAGGTAAAAACGTTCAAAGGGTTTTCTGCCCGTGGGTACCAGGATCATCCGATCGCGATCCATAAAGAGCCGGTGAGTGGTGGAAATGGACTGGCGACCGGGTCCTGAATCCATAATCTTTTCGATCCCCTCACATTGCATAGGTGTAAATCCAAAGGGTGAGAAGAGCTCATAGAGCCAGGTCCGTAAAGGACTCAGTGCCCTGAGTTTCTGAATATCGATGGTGATCTTCCCTTGCTTCTCTAAAAGCAGTTCATCTCGAATCTGCTGAACACATTGATCATATATTTCGAACACCTCGCCAAGACGTTCCATATTTCCCTCCATGGCCTCCAAAAAGCCCGGATTGATCTGTTCCATCACAGGCAGCACATCGTGTCTTATCTTATTTCTCTGGTATTTGGTTTCCAGGTTACTGCTGTCTTCCCTGAATTCAATCTTTTGTCTCTTTTGATAGGCTTCAATCTGGGAACGTGATGCGAAAAGCAGGGGCCTGATGATCTTTCCTCTTCTTTGAGAGATCCCTTTTAATCCTCTGATTCCGGAGCCGCGACTCAGGTTCAGAAAGAAAGTTTCAACTGCATCATTCTGGTTGTGAGCTGTTGCCACCCGGTCCATTGAATGCTCAGTCATCAGCTCCTCAAACCACTTATATCGCAGGTCCCTTGCGGCCATTTGCAGGGAGATACCATGCTCCTTCATTTCCGACTCCACATCGAAGTGTTTAATCTTAACAGGAATCTCCAGGTAGCTTGCAAGCGAACGCACGAAGCCTTCATCCAGCTCAGAATCCACCCCACGCAACTGGAAATTGCAATGGGCAATAACGCAGTCATATCCTGCTTCCCTGAAAAGGTGTGCCATCACTACCGAATCGATCCCGCCGCTTACTGCCAGCAGGATATGGTCGTCGGGTCTGCAAAGATCCAGTTTTCTAATGAAGTTTTTGAAATCCTGGAGCATCATCCGGACAAGTTACAAAAAAAAGGAGGCCTGCTGACCTCCTTTTCTTCAAGTCGAAAGGACTTGCAAATTATAAGCGTTTAACTTTTATCTCCCAGATAGGAGGCGATTGATTCCGCATTCTCCTTCAGGGTACGATCACCTTTGTGCCAGTTAGCCGGACATACTTCTCCATGCTCTTCACTGTACTGGAGGGCATCCACCAACCTGAGCACCTCTTCAATGCTTCGGCCAAGTGGCATATCGTTGACGATCTGGTGACGTACTACACCTTCTTTGTCAATCAGAAAGAGACCACGGTAGGCTTCAGGAATTCCTACGAAACTGGCTTCGCCTTCTTCGGTATATTCATAGCTACCCGCCAGAACATCATAATTCTCTGCAATATTCAGGGCCGGATCTGCTACCAGGGGAAATTTTACACCTTTTATCCCTCCGTCTTTCAATTCTGTCTGGAGCCATTTCCAGTGTGAGTGCTTGGAATCAACCGAGCAGCCAACAACAGCTACATTTCTATCTTCAAACTCTTTAATCTTTTCCTGGAATGCAATTAATTCCGTGGGGCACACGAAGGTGAAATCGGCCGGGTAGAAAAAGAATACCACGTATTTTTTTCCTGCAAACTGATCCAGGGAGAAACCATCCATAAATTCGCCACCATTTACCACTGCTGCTGCACTGAATGAGGGCGCTTTTTTTCCAACTAATACTGCCATTTAAATAGTTTTTATGTGTTATACTTTAGCATAACAAAAGAAAAGAAAATGGGTTCATTTTACTTTGATCTATAATCCGACCACAGCGGGTCCCTGTTTGAATACAATGTCCACAGGTATATTCAGCACTTTGAGCCTTTCCAGGTCGGATTGCAGCTCCTCTCTTATAAATCCTTTCTCCTCCACCAGCCTTTGAGCCAGCGCATAGTCTCCATCGCCCTGGGTGGTTAAAATCAGCTTTGTCAATTCGTACATGGCCTGCTGCATCTTTTCAAAATTGATGCTGTAGTTTCCATTTAGATCCCTTGAAAATGCTCCCATTTCCTGGAAATAGTAGAAGCGGATCATATTGGCTTTGCCATGCGAACTGGCCACTCCAAACCTTATGCTGCGGAAGATACTTGCCATGAAGGTCACATAGGTATCCATCAGGTCGCGTTCGCCCAGCATTCCCTCTTCATACATCCTGGTGATCAGAAACAGGGCAAGGATATCAGCCTTTCCTTCCTCCAGGGCACTGTACTGCTCCTTCAGGGCAGACCGCACGGTTCCTGAGCCATCGATGGTCTGATTCAGCCCCAGTCCGTGTGCCACCTCATGGTACATGACGTTTTCAAAAAAAGCATCAAAGGTAACATGCTCGCGTTGCTCCTCAGCAATCAGTACGTTGCTGATGGGCACCAGGATCTCTTCGAACTTGTAGCGAATGGCATTTTTCAGTTGCAGTTTCCGGGAGCCTTTACTGCTCTGAACCCGCTCATCGTTGGGAAGGTTGATAGCAATAGTCTTGCTGCCGGCATTACAGTCGCCCGCATAATAGATCACATCATAGGCTCCCAGATCAGAATTACTACCGGGGACCTCCTGCTTATATTCTTCTGGAACCGGAAGGCCCTTCTGCATCTCAGGAAGAACAGAATTGATATAAGCCAGCTTTTCGCTCCAGCTTTTATCCTTAATCAGGATAAAGGATTCGTAAGCCGCTTTATAATTAAAGAGCGCATCCTCGTAGTTTTCAATGGGACCCACCACAAAATCGATGTCATTATCTTTCATATCCATCCAGGCCATATCAGAGGGGTAGTAGTCATCGCTAAGCAGTGCCTCAGCCCTTAGTTCCAGGTATTTTTTAAATCCCTGATCATCAGCCAGTTTTGAAGCCTGAGTCAGCAGCTCAGCGGCTCGCTGCACCTGTTCTGCAAAAGCTTCATGATAGGGGACCACCTTAAGGGAGCCATCCTGCTCCCTGGTAATCAGTGTATAGAGGCTGCTCTTTTCCGGATCATTCAGGGATTCAAACTCCTCAATGCTCATATCGGCAGGGTAGTAGCCTGAACCCTTCGGTTTTGGTCCATAACCTGGCAAGTAGGGGAGATTTCCATTGAGACGCTCCCAGGGCCCGTAGTTGATCCTGAAAAATCGGGAGACATTAGCGTCCATCATGGATGCCAGTGCAGCATCCCTGTCGGGGAATACCTGGGCCCAGTAGATATCTTCCATTATATCGGCCACCTGGAAGAGTAATCCAATCAAAGCTCTCTGATTATCTGAGAGATGGGAGAGATCGGAACTTAATTCCACTTCTGCATACTCATTGGCTTTGCGTTCCATCAGCTCATCAAATTTCTCCAGGCTGAGTTCTTTTTCGATTCCGGAAAATTGTAGCTGTAGCCTACCTTCAGACTTCATATAGGTGAGTCCACTCACCGTAAGGTCGCCAGAGATGGGGATGGTAGCGCTATAGGTGATTCTTTCCTCATCGTCTGAGATGATTTCAAGGGGATATACCTCACCCTCCAGCTCGACGGCATTGCCCTTCATCGTAAAAAACAGAGATTCAGGATTTGTGTACCTGCTTCCATCTCCATCGGGAAGTTCAATTCGTGGCAGTGTACCTGAAAAAAGCTCATATAAACCTTTTTCATTGTTGCACTCCTGGAATAGCAGTAGAATACTGGCAAACAGGACCGGGACAAGAGCTCGTAATTTCATAAGAACGTTTTTATATTGTAAGACTTTAGTAAGCTTTTGCAATGACGACCCTTTGTTTGG
>PVMS01109107.1_pt1 | contig 12586 bp, 12 predicted proteins | sample 1853461 | NCBI WGS metagenome assembly PVMS01 (sample SAMN08582032, study PRJNA380276) | Marine sediment metagenome, whole genome shotgun sequencing project. | isolation source: ocean sediment barecode stripped | collected 2017 | reverse complement strand
TCTTAAATCATGCTGATGAATTAAAGAAGACAGGTTAAAAAAATAATGGAGAAACTTGGAAAGAAATTAATTATTCCAGAAGAAATAGTTCATTATAGTGAATGGGTACTTGCGATGAAAGATAGAATTGCAGAAAGACAAGTAGTAGATATGAGTATGATTACCGCTACAGTTCATCCAGCCTGTCATTATCATAAACTAATTGAAGAGGATGCTATTTATGATAAAGAAATTTATGGAGCCCAAAGAACTGCAATAATCACAGGAACTCTAGAAGCTCTTGGAATTAATGTTGGAGATTATTCAACTTGGTATGACTGCTGTGGTTTTGGATTCAGGCATATATTGGTTTCCAGAGATTTCTCCAGATCATTTGCTGTGCAACGTAAAATTGAAGTGATGATAGAAGAAGTCAACCCCGATGTTACCATAACCCATGATACAGGTTGTGTAACCACATTAGATCAAAGCCAATTTGCAGGTAAAGCTCATGATAAAAAAGTTGGTTTACCAGTAATGTCCGATTCACAGATTGCTGCTTTAGCAATGGGAGCACATCCATATAAGGTACTTCAATTACATTGGCACAATACTGATAATAAGGCATTTTTAGAGAAGTTAGGAATTGATCATCGTCAGAAATGGGCTGAATTCCAAGCTGAAGTGAAAAAAATAAAAGAGGGTAAGAATAAATTTTTAACCTGGGAAAACGCTAAATAAAATCTATATCAAAAAATAATATTATGGTAAACGAAAAGATAATTATAATTGGAGGAGGACCTACTGGCCTTGAAGCAGCTCGGGGAATAGCCGACATAGGATATAAAGCAATTTTAATTGAAAAAAGAGAGCGGTTGGGAGGAATGCCCGACGAAGCAAATTATGCTGCATTAACTCCAGATATGCGTAATGCTGAAGAAGCAATAGACGAGATGCGCGCGGCAGTAATTGATAACCCGGGTGTGGAATTAATGTTGAATACAACTATCACAGGTGCTGAAGGTGAGCTGGGAAATTTTAAGGTAAAAGGTGTACAAAACGGAAAAACTGTAGAAATAGAAGCCGGGGCAGTAATTCTTGCCACTGGGTTCCAACATTTTGACCCTGGTAGAGAAACTCAAAAATATGGCTATTATGAGCATGATGACGTGATCACCATTGTAGATGCTGAGAAAATGTTTAAAGCTGGAAATTTTGTTCGTCCATCAAATGGCGAGAAACCAAAAAGTGTAGCTTTTATTCAATGTGTTGGATCAAGAGATCGGCAAATTGGAAATGAATATTGTTCCAAAGTTTGTTGTGGAATTTCCTCTAAACAAGCAATTGAGGTGAAACACCATTGTCCGGACGCAAAAGTTTTTATCTTCTATATCGATATGCGTATGTATGGTTATTGGGAAAATGAAATTTACTGGCCAGCTCAAGAAAAATACAAAGTAAATTATATTAAAGGAATGGCCACCGAAATAATTAAAAAGGGAGATACTTTAATAGTAAAAGGAGAAGATACCACCATGCGAAGACCCATGGAAGTACCCATGGATTTAGTAATTCTGGCAGTAGGGATGGAACCCAGTATTGGCACAAAAGAAATGGCCGACATCTTTGGTGTCACAAAAAATAAATTCGGTTTTATTGAAACTATAGGTGGAGCACTTAATACTGTTTCTACTAATGTTGAAGGTGTCTTTGCTGCTGGTGCCTGTACAGGCCCTGCAGATTTAGAAGACAGTATATCTGCTGCTGGATCAGCAGTAATGAAATCTATTGGAGCTGTTAGAAAAATAAATATACACGCCTAATAAAAATAATAACCATGAGCCAGGTAATTGACATGGAGGCATGCCAGGAGTTTATGAAAGAAACTCTGGAAAGAATTCAAAAAGAGGATTTAATCGAAATCGCAGGCCTTTTAGATGCAAAAAGTGATTTTTTTAGATTTAATTTACATCAAGTGAAGTTACCTACATTAACTGAAAATGAATTGTCTTTAATATTTAAAAAAGTATTTGCTACCAATAGAAAAATAAAATTGATGTTTGAAAAATATTCTCTGGAAGAGTACAAAAAAAACATATATGAACTATTATATAGTGATATTGAACTTCAGGATAGATTTCAAAATTTTATTGATGTGTTTCCTGATTTGAATATCAATTTACGATATGATCTGGCCAGCGAGTTGTTACATTATAGCAAACCCGAAAAATATTGGTTGTGGAACCGATGGTTATGGGACCCAAAAATAAATACAGGTGCTTTACCATTGGTAGTGAGTGAAGATTTTAAGTTAGCTGCAACAACATATGGAGATATGTATATGAATGTTGGCAAAGCAGTTGTTTTTGTTCATACCATGGCAGAAGCTGTTGAATTTCAATTTATAAACCGATCCCTATTTGGTACCAATGTTTATTTGAGTTGTGTCTATGTAATCTATGCATTTACGGTTTTTAAGATTAAAATGACTGATGAGTTTAATAAAGTAATGCCACCAATTTCTGAGTTTTCGAAAAGAATACTAGGCGTTCATGTTAAAAAGAAGCTGTAACGGTTTAATAAATAGAATTAAAATTAATTGATATTATGCCAATTGATAAGAAACAAATAATTGAAAAGGAAAGTATTACAGTTGACGGTATAGAACTAACCGCAGATTGGAACCGAATGTTTGAACAACGTGTTATTTTTGATTATGATACTACGACACTTGATTCAGTAAGAGACATTGAAGGTGCCGAATCTATGGGCTGGTGTTATCAGTGTAGTCAATGTGTTCCTGTGTGTCCAATTGATGCCGTTGGAGAATATGGCCCTATGAGAATATACAAAGATCTTTTAATGGGGAAGGATCTATTTACTTCAGATGATCTCTGGAAATGTACAACTTGTATGAATTGCTTACGTGTTTGTCCAAAAGAGGTAGACATGATCAAAATAATGCCCGCTATTCGTGAAGAAGCAGTGATGGAAGGAGAAGTGCCTGCAGAATTACAAGAAGCTTTTGAAAATACATTCGAATATGGAAATCCTCTGGGAGAATCACAACGGAAAAGAGCTGATTGGATTACTGAAACATCTTCAGAAGTGCCATTAATGAAAGACAAAAAAGAGGCAGATCTACTTTGGTTTGTAGAATGTTATCCTGCTTACCATGGACGTGGAAAAGAAGCAAGTGCTGCTTTGGCAACTATCTTGAACACTCTAGGATCTGATTTTGGAGTATTGGGTACCGAAGAAAAATGTTCTTGCGATTCTCAACGATTGGCTGGTGAAGTAGGCCTTTTCGAGGAATTTGCTGAAGAGAATATAAAAACATTCAGTAAGTATAAATTCAAGCAGATGTTGGTAACCGATCCACATGCATTAAATGCTCTGCGTAAAAAATATCCTGAATATGGAGGAGACTACGATGTGATACATTATACTACCTATCTGGCTCCTTTGATGGATAAACTAGATTTTAAAAATAAACTCAACTACAAAGTAACCTTTCATGATCCTTGTTATTTAGGACGTCACAATGGGGAGTATGAAGCTCCAAGAAATATATTAAACTCAATTCCTGGACTGGATCTTATTGAAATGGGACGCTGTAAAGAACAAAGTTACTGCTGTGGTGGTGGAGGCGGTGGAATGTGGTTAGATGGGTTTATGTCAGATCACGTTAACGAGCGTCTTTCTGAAAATAGAGTTAAAGAGGCGGTTGAAACTGGAGCCGATATATTAGTGGTTTGCTGCCCCTATGAAGTTTCACGTTTTGAAGATGCGGTAAAATCGACTGGTAATGAAGGTAAATTATTGGTTAAAGATATAGCCGAACTTATTGTTGAAGCAATGGGGTAATTCCATATTAATATTAAAAGATGATAAAAATAGATAAATACGATGTAGATGCAGGCTTGTATTATGACCCCAAAGAGCATTTTTGGATTCAGATCTCTGGGAATAATGCCCGTATTGGAATGAGTCCATTGATTCAGGAAACTAGTGGTGCATTTGTAGCTATACAAATGAATTCTGCAAATATGAATTTCAATAAAGGAGAAGCATTTGGTTCTATTGAAGCCGAAAAACATGTCGGTCCATTAAAAATTCCTCTTTCAGGTAAGATCACAACTGTTAATGAAAAGGTAATTGAAAACCCTAGATTGATCAATTATGATTCTTATGGAGAAGGCTGGTTAATTGAAATGACTCTTTCTAATCTCGATACAGAAATATCTGAATTAATTTTTGGTGAAAATAAAGTAATCCAATGGTTTGAATCTGAACTTAAAAAATTTGATGATAAAGGATGGATAGCCCAATAATTGAAGATAAGACCCTTATGGATCAGGCCTTTGCAATACGTAAGGCCAATTTTTGTGATGACATCAAGTTTTATGCTCCTGGTTTAAAATCCTATAACATTCCAGAATTTGAACAAAAAAATCCAAATGCCTTTTTACCTATTAGCATAACAGGTTCAGCCTGTGCCTTGGATTGTGACCACTGCGATACAAAAATATTAGATCCTATGATTCCACTTGATATGAATGTGGGATTATTTGAAATGTGTAAAAATTTAAAAACAAAAGGAACACAATCTGTTCTAATTAGTGGCGGATCCATGAAGAATGGTCAGGTGCCATTTCTTAAACACATTGAGGACATAAAGAGAATAAAAAAAGAACTTGGACTGAAAATAATCATGCACACAGGCCTTGTTAGTGATGAAATGGCTGAAGGTTTAGCTGATGCAGGTGTAGATGGAGTTGCATTAGATATTATTGGCGCTCAGGAAACCATTGAGCAGGTTTACCATATGGATGCAACTCTGGCTGATTTCGATTCTACTTTAGAACGATTAACCAGACATGGTTTGAGTATTAGACCACATATTATTCTTGGTTTGCATTATGGGAAATTTTTAGGTGAGTATGAAGCCTTGGAAATGATAAAAAAATATCCTTGTCACGCACTGATATTGGTAATATTGACACCAATGCATGATACTCCAATGAAAAATGTTGATCCTCCGCCTACTGAAGAAGTAGCTGAATTTTATCAAAAAGCACGTATTGCGATGCCGGATTCAAATATACTGGTAGGTTGTGCCAGACCTGGAGGTGAATATAAAAGAATTGTGGATTTAGCTGCTGTGAATGCAGGATTAAATGGAATAGCTTACCCCGCTGAAGGAATTATAGATTTTTCCAGATCAAAGGGATTGAATCCTAGTTTTTATGAAAATTCTTGTTCCTGCGGAATAGAATAATTTAATAAATAATTGACCAAGTATAGATACATACAAGAATTCGATTCATCAGCGTCATACGGATTGGCAGCTGACGAATACCTAATGGATTATCATCGAAATAATGCAAAATACCCCGCGACCCTAAGACTGTATAATTATAAGGATTATGCTGTTTTAGCTGGAAGATTTCAAGATATAAATGCTGAAATAGATATTGAAGCTTGTACCGAAAAAGGCTTTCAATATGGAAGGCGATTAACTGGGGGAGGCGCTATTTTAATGGGCTCTGAGCAATTAGGAATTTGCTTTGCCTGCTCTGCAAAAACTTTTAAATGGGAAAATATTCGGGAATTGTATCACCTGTTTTCAGATCCTGTAATTACAGCACTCGGTAAAATGGGAATTGATGCAACCTTCCGATCAAAAAATGACTTGGAAGTAAACGGAAAAAAAATAGCAGGATTGGGAGTACATGTGAGTGCAGATGGAGATATTCAGTTTCATACTAGCCTTTTAGTAGATCTTGATATCCCTCAAATGCTGAAAGTGTTAAAAATTCCTATTCAAAAATATTCCGATAAACGAAAAACAGCTTCAGTAGAACAAAGAATTACAACAATTTCAAGAGAGCTAAAACGGGATGTGAATCTTCAGGAAGTGATTCAAGTTATTAAAAACTCTTTTGCTAAAGCCTTTGAAATTGAATTTGATAATATTGAATTTTCTTCAGAAGAAAAAACAATTATATCCCAATTAGAAAAAGAAAGGTATTTGTCTGAAGAATGGATATTTCAGCGTTCTCCTCAATTGGATATGACGGGAATGAGCCTGAAAAAAACTCCTGCAGGTTTGTTAAGAACCTATATCGGACTTAAGGGTGAAACGATTAAAAGTGTACTAATTACAGGTGACTTTTTTGAGCAAGCAGAATTATTCAGTAAAATTGAATCAGAGTTAAAGTGGTCTTCTATGGATAAGGAGAATATTCAAAAGATAGTGACAAATGTATTTCAATTAGAAGAATTTGATACTTTAAAATATGGACTCTCACCAGATCAGATTGTTCAATCTATATGGTTGGCTGCACAACGTGCTATGACGGCTGAAAGATATACCTATAAGGGTTCTTGTTATTATCCGAAGGAAGAAATTAAAGAAACAATAGCAAAAGAAATGTAAGTGCCTATGATTACAAAAGAAAAAATATCTTCAGAGGTTGAAATAAAGAAAGTTAGTCCAGATTATGTACGGATTAGTGCGGCTAGCGCTATGGCATTACGAATGCGATCTGGTAGATTTTCAAAAGATTTTGATTTTGGAGGAATAAACATTCTTCTTAACTATGATAACGGCTGTCTTGCTGATTGTGGCTATTGTGGTTTGGCAAGAACAAGACCAGGAAATTATGAGGACAAATCATTTATTAGAGTAGAATGGCCTTTGGTAAATATGGATGATCTGGTAGATAGAATGGCTGAGCATGCTTCTAAAATGACCAGACTTTGTATTTCGCAGGTGACCCATGGTAGTTCTCACAAAGATACACTTGAGATTACAAAAAAAATTGTAACTAAAATAGATACTCCCTTATCCATTTTATGTGCACCACCAGTATTAAATAGGGAACGTCTTCAGGAATATAAAGACCTTGGTGTTGATATGATAGGTGTAGGTTTGGATGGCGTAAGTGAGAAAATATTTAAACAACATCGTACCGATGTACCTAATGGTTCTTTAAGCTGGGATAATTATTGGGATATTATCAATATTTCCAGAGAATTATTTGGTCCCTGGAAAGTTAATATTCACACTGTAGTGGGATTAGGAGAAACTGATAAAGATATGATGGATATGTTCTTTCATCTTTATGACAATCAAATTCTACCTTATTTATTTTCTTTCAATCCTGAACCAGATTCAAGGATGGGTGACTGGAAAAGAGCTGATATTAAACGCTGGAGGAGAATACAATTAATAAAACATTTAATAGAGAAATATGATCTAAAGCCAGATGCTTTAGAATACGATTCTGAAGAAAATCTCATAAAATTAAATGTGGATAGCGATAAAATTACGGAAGTAATCAATCATTTGGATAAAGGTATTCCATTTATGACAGATGGTTGCCCAGGACCAGATGGTGAAGTTGGTTGTACAAGACCTTATGGTAGCTATAAGCCAAGTGAGCAATATCGTGATTTCCCATTTAGACCTGCATCTGATGATATTGATCAGATTCGTAGAGAATTAGAATTAAATGAAATAATGAACTGAAATATAAATTTATAAATATTTAATTATGAATATAATAGTACCGATAAAGCAAGTACCCGATTTGGTCGAAGAATTGGAGATCAATTCTGATGGAACCGATTTGGATCGAGAATGGCTAAAAATGAAATTAAGTGAATTTGATGATCATGCCATGGAAGAAGCCCTTTTGATGAAGGATGATCAAGGAGCTCATGTAACAGCAATTGCTTTGGCTAGTGATGATATTGATAAAGCATTATTTGCAGCAGCAGCTAAAGGAGCTGATAGGCTAGTAAAAATTAATGGAGTAGAAGGAAATAGTACCCATGAAGCAGCAAAAGCGATGGCTAATGCTATTCAAGGTATGGACTATGATCTTGTTATGACTGGTGTTCAAGCCGTAGATGATCGCGATGGGCAATTAGCAGTCCTTTTGGCACACTATCTTGGAATACCCCATGTAAGTGTGGTTACGGGTGTTCAAGTATCAGGGAATAGTGTAGTCGTTCATAAAGAATATAGTGGTGGTATGGTAGCAGAGTTTGAAGGCACAACTCCAATGGCTTTAGGTATTCAAGCTGCTCGTGAAACACCTAGATATGTTCCAGTAGCAAAAGTAAGAAGAGCTATGAGAAGTTCATCGATTGATGAAGTAGATGCAGGAGATATAGGTGTTAGTGCAGGTTCATCGATAACTAAAATGTACAAACCTGAAACAGGAGAAGGAGCTGAGATGATTGAAGGATCAGCCGAGGATCAAGCAAGTAAAATAATAGAAATTCTAACTCAAAAAGGAATAAAATGAGCAATCAAATATTAGTTATAGTAGAACATTTAAAAGGCAGTATCGAGGATATTACTTTTGAAATGCTAGGAAAAGGAAAAGAGATTGCCAGTAATACTGGTGGTGAATTAGTTGCACTACTTATGGGAAGTGGAGTTGATGGTATGGCAGCTCAATTAGCTGTAGCCGATAAAGTTATTTATGTAGATGATGCTAATTTAGCTGAATTCAACCCTCAATCTTATTGTAAAACAGTTTCAGAAGTAGTAGTAAACAATCAGCCACAAATGGTAATGATAGGTAATACTTCCATGGGAATGGATATAGCAGGAGGAGTTTCAATTGATCAGAATATGCCATTTGTTGCTTATGTTTCAGGGATTTCAGCAGATGGAAATACAGTTACCAGTTCGTTATATGGTGGAAAAATAAATGTTGATTCTTCACTTTCTGGAGATGGATGTATCGTTTCAGTAATATCTGGATCTTTTTCAACAGATGCTGGTAAAGCAGAAGGAAACCCAAATGTAGAGACAACAGCTGCTCCAGATATGGGAGATCTTTCCCTTCAATTTAAAAAATTAATAGAACCAGAAAGTGGCGATGTGGATATTACAACTCAAGAAATATTGGTGAGTGTTGGGCGTGGAATTCAAAGTGATGAAAATCTACCATTAGCTGAAGAACTTGCAAATAAATTGGGTGGAGCAGTTTCGTGTTCTCGACCTATTGTCGATAACAAATGGCTGTCTAAAACTCGTCAGGTTGGGAAGTCAGGCCTTAAAGTTAAGCCTAAATTATACATAACTTTAGGAATTAGTGGTGCTCCTGAACATGTTGAAGGAATGAAGGATGCAGAGCTTATAATAGCTGTAAACACTGACCCTAATGCACCTATATTTGATTATGCACATTATGGTGTTGTGCAGGATATTTTTGATTTAATTCCTGCTTTAAACGCTAAATTATAAAATTTTGTGATGAAGTTGTTTAAAATATTTATGTCTCCTTGAGCGCAGTCGAAAGATTATTATTTTCAAGGAAATATAATTTTTAAACATCTTCAATTTCATTAACCAATCTAATTATTATGGAAACCAGAGAAATATTCCGAAATTTTCCATTATTCCTGGAAATCGCTTTTTATATAATCGCCGTCGTATCCATGGCTATTTTTGCTTATGGGTTTTTCAGAAGGTATAAAAAGTATCGCAGAGGTAGAGATGCTGAACGTTTCAATCATATATTAAAACGTTTCAGTAAAGCAGCAGCCATTATGGCTAAGAACTCTACCATCTTTAAACGAGATAGCTATGCTGGATTTGCACATTGGTTAATTTATTGGGGATTTATAGCTCTTCTAATCGGAACTGCTATTGTAGCCCTCGATCATGATTTCCTTAGGTTTTTCGATATCCATATCCTTAAAGGAAATTTCTACTTAGGCTTTTCTTTGGTGTTGGATGTATTTGGATTGCTTTTTATTGTTGGTTTGATTATGATGATGTTAAGACGAAGATCAAAACCTGCTCAGTTAGACTATACCAGAGCAGATAAATCAGAAAGTATCGATAGAAAAGGATATTCTACCGATGATAAAATATTTATGTGGTTATTATTATTGATAGCTATAAGTGGTTTTGTTATTGAAGGAGCTAGGATTGCAGCAGATCGACCTGCCTGGGAACTTTGGTCACCAGTAGGAGTGGGAATTGCTAACATAATTGATGCAATTGGATTGAATACTGCAACGAATACTATTCATATTTATATTTGGTGGTTCCATGCTGTAATGGTGATGTTTTTTATAGCATATATTCCTTATTCAAAAGGAATGCACATGCTTATTGACTATGCTAACTTGATGTTTATAGACGATTTATCAGCTATTAAACTTCCAAGAGTTTCCGAGGAACGGCAAAAAGTAAGTATGGGTTACCAAAAGATCGAAGATTTTACCTGGAAAGAATTACTTGACCTTGATGCCTGTACTAAATGCGGACGTTGCCATGTTGCTTGTCCTGCTCAGAACGCTGGAACTACTTTATCTCCAAGAGATCTTATTTTAGATCTGCGTACTTATGTAAATGATAATAGCAAAGGAACAGGGGAGTGGTTCGGTCAAAAAAATACAAATGGCAAAGAACAAAAAGTTATTGCTGGTGGTGTAATTAGCAAGGAAACATTATGGTCTTGTACCTCATGTATGGCCTGTGTTGAGGTCTGTCCTGTTGGTATTGAACATTTAACTACTATCGTTAACCTTAGAAGAACGCTGGTCGATGATGGTGATATGGAAGATATGCTAATGGATACTCTAGCGAATATAGGGGACTATGGAAATTCATTTGGACAGTCAGAACGCATGCGTGCAAAATGGACTAAAGATCTGGACTTTACTATTAAAGATGTACGTAAGGAAGAGGCAGAGTTTTTATGGTTTGTAGGGGATTACGCTTCTTATGATGCCAGAATTCAAGATCTGACCAAAAAAGCAGCATCCATTTTTAATAAAATGGGGGTTGATTTTGGAATTTTATATGATGGCGAACGAAATTCAGGAAACGATGTGAGGAGAGTTGGTGAAGAAGGTCTATACGAAATGCTTGCTGAAGATAATATAGCAGCTTTTGAAGAGGCTAGCTTTAAAGAAATCTTTACTACCGATCCACATAGTTATAATACTATTAAAAATGAATACCCAGAATTTGGAGGCAATTATCCAATTTACCATTACACTGGATTATTGGTAAAATTACACAAAGAAGGTAAACTGACTTTCAATAAGAAACTTGATTATAAAATCACCTATCATGATCCTTGTTACTTATCCAGATATAATGGTGAGGTTGATGCTCCAAGGCAATTGTTAGAGGCTATGGGTGTTACTTTAGTAGATATGCCAAGATGTAAAGAAAATTCTTTCTGCTGTGGTGCTGGTGGTGGACGTATCTGGATGGATGATTCTAAAATGGACACACGTCCTAGTGAGCTAAGAATTGAAGAAGCATTAAATATTGGTGGAGGAGTAGATCACTTTATTGTAGCATGTCCAAAAGATTATGCTATGTTTACAGATGCAGTAAAAACAAGTGGGAATGAAGAAAATATGCAAGTGAAAGATATTATTGAATTGGTGGAAGAAGCTATGGGATAGAATCAATAGGCAAATGAGTCTATTGATTTATGGATTAATTAGATTACCGTCTTTATAATAGATCGTTTCTTCTAATGTGCCTTTTTCAGAGTATCTTTTATAGGGACCGTCTTTTTTACCGTTCTTATAACTTGCTTTGATTTTTAAAGTACCATTTTCATTATATAACTCAATTAGTCCAACTAATTTATCATCTTTATAGGAACCCTTGGATTTAAGTTTTCCATTCTTATAATACTTGATAGTAGGACCGTTAAGCTTGTCGTCTATATAATCTCCCTTAGATTCTACTACGCCATTTTCATAATACTTTTCAGTAGGGCCATTCAATTTATCGTCTTTATAGGTTTCTTTGGATTCCAAAATTCCTTTTTCTGAATAATTTTCAGTAATCCCGTTTAGTTTACCATTTTTAAATATGGTCTTTAATTTCATTTCACCATTTTCATAATATTGTTCTGAAGGGCCATATATTTCACCATTTTTAAAAGTAGTTTTATATTCTAATTGTCCATTTTCATAATACTGTTCAGAAACTCCTTCTTTTTCTCCTTCTTTGATGGTTGTCTTCACCTTCAAATTCCCATTTTCATAATATGATTCATAAGGGCCCTCAATTTCATCATCCTTTAAGAACGTTTTAAGCATGAGCTGCCCATTTTCATAATAGGAGGTATAAGGCCCATCTTTATTGCTTTTTTTTAATGAGAATTTATTCATGTTTTACAATGCTTCTTAATAAAGGGGAATTTATAATAATCAAATATAAAAAAAACAAAACTTCAAAAGGCTTATAATTATAAACATTAAAAACTGAACAAAAGTTCAGATTTTAATGTCGGGGTGGTAGGATTACTCTTTTCAATCGTGATCCTGTATATGGGGTTGTAGCAAATCAAAACCATTTATAATTGCTTTGTAATTAATTATTTTTTTATTTTCATTCCCTTACAAAAGCAAACTTTTGGCGCTTCTGAAAACAAAAAAAATCCTATCAAACAATGTTTGAAAGGATTTTGATTTGTCGGGGTGGCAGGATTCGAACCTGCGGCCTCCACGTCCCAAACGTGGCGCGATAACCGGGCTACGCTACACCCCGAATGATTATCTATTTTAAAGGAATTTAACTCTCCTTTTAATTGATGCGGAG
>PVMS01173989.1_pt1 | contig 12588 bp, 16 predicted proteins | sample 1853461 | NCBI WGS metagenome assembly PVMS01 (sample SAMN08582032, study PRJNA380276) | Marine sediment metagenome, whole genome shotgun sequencing project. | isolation source: ocean sediment barecode stripped | collected 2017 | reverse complement strand
CGGTAAGCGGGCACAAACAGGTGAACTCAGGCGTATCGATATGAATCGTGTAGTCACGTTCTGGATTTGGATTTGCAAATGTATCCAGTTTGGTGGAGGGTTCGGTACTCATTTGGCATCTCTCAGATTTAGCAAGTCCGGTCGGGCCAACTGACCCCGCGGCGCGTAATTATATATGGGCAGGCGGAATAGGCAATTTTTTAGCAGGATTTACTGCTGCGGGGTTTTGCAAATGATATAATCGGCGCGCAAAAAATTATCCTGGAAGTTCCCGCTCAAATGCGTCTCAGTCAAATTAAGATTGCCGGCTTCAAGTCGTTTGTCGACCCAAGCAAAATCATGTTTCCGGCGAACGTTACCGGTATCGTGGGTCCGAACGGCTGTGGCAAATCGAATATTATCGACGCGGTGCGTTGGGTTATGGGCGAGTCTTCAGCGAGGAATCTGCGCGGTGAGTCGATGGAGGACGTCATCTTTAGCGGTTCCTCCGGGCGGCAACCCGTAGGCCAGGCCTCGGTTGAACTGGTGTTCGATAATTCAGACGGCAGAGTCAAAGGTGAATATGCCAAATACAATGAAATATCGGTTAAACGTATTGCCACCCGTGTCGGCCAGTCCAAGTACTTCCTCAATAACACCCGTTGTCGCCGGCGCGACATTGCCGATATCTTTCTCGGTACCGGGTTAGGGCCGCGTAGTTACTCGATTATCGAGCAGGGCATGGTGAGTCGGATAATCGACGCCAAGCCTGACGAACTGCGGGTCTATCTGGAAGAAGCGGCGGGCATATCCAGGTACAAAGAGCGGCGGCGCGAAACCGAAACCCGTATTCGACATACGCGTGAAAACCTCGATCGCCTGATCGACCTGATCGATGAAATAGACAAACAACTCTCACGTCTGGATCGTCAGTCGAAAACCGCGGAAAAATACAAACAGTTGAAACAGGACCAGCGTCGGCTCGAAGCCGAGAGCCTGTTGTTGCAGAAACAGGTTTTTGATCTGGAAATCGAATCCCAAAAACGCAAGCTCGCTACCGTCGAAACCGGGATGGAGGAGCGCACCGCGGGATTACGCGAAACCGAGCGTGAAATTGAACAGGGTCGACAAAAACTGGTTGAGGCCAGCGAGTTGCATAACCAGGTCCAGGGCCGGTTTTATCGCCTGGGCGCGGATATTTCGAATAAGCAACAGGCTATCGAAATGCAAAAGAATTTGCGTCGGCACAATCGTCAGGAGTTAGCCAGCCTGGAGCAATCAATTGCGGAAGCGGGCAAGATACTTGCCACTGATGATGACCGGCTGGCGCAACTGGAACTGCAGCTCGCCAATATATCACCTGAACTGGAATCCAGTAGTAACAATCTGCAACAGCAGCAGCAGGCGCAGCAAGAAGCGGAAGAAAAAATGGTTGAGTGGCAGGAGCTCTGGGATCAATTTCGGCGTGAGTTTCATCATGTTCACGAGGCTGCACAAATCGAGAACCGGGGCATCGAGCATATCGAGCGCCAGGTTCAGCGCACCGATCAACAACGTGTACGCCTGCAACAGGAGCTGGACAATCTTGATGCAACCGTTGCCGTGCGTGAAATCAGTGAGCTCGAGGCTAGCGTTGACGCCAGCAACGAAGAATACGCGGCCCTCATGGCGCTGACACAAACCCGTGCCGATGAAATTCAGCAACTACGTGGTGCCTGCGAAGATTCAGCCAACCTGCTGGATGCAAAACGTAGCCAGGTGCAGACCATGCGTGGACGTTTGAGTTCGCTGGAAGCGCTGCAGCAGCATGTGCTTGCTGAAACCAGCGATGAGGTCAAACAGTGGCTGGAAGATAACCAGATTGACTCGAGTCGTCGCCTGACAAATCTACTCAAGACCAAGGGTGATATCGGCAAGGCGGTCGAAGTTGTCATGTCACCATTTCTCGGCGCCTATTGCGTGGCGGCGGGTGAAGCTATCCCCGATGCGTTGCTGCCGAACCACAATCTCGTGGTGTTCGACCGTGACCCGGTGCGCTCTCGGGAGAGTACGCGGGATTGGCTGAAACTCAACGACTACATCGAATGCGATATCGACTTGTCGGCGATTCTGGAAGGCATCTAGCTGTGCAAGGACCTGGCGGATTTGCGCGCCAAAAGGCCCCAGTTACAGACTGGTGAAAGCCTGGTTACGGCGCAGGGGCTGTGGGCTGGCGGCAACTGGGTTTTGCAGCTGGGCGATGAAGATCAGCATGTGGGCATGCTCGCGCGCGCGCAGGAGATAGAATCTATACGCGCGCAGCTGGAGCAGATAACCCAGGCCGAGATGGTCTTGAAATCGCGCTACGATGGTGATAGGCAACGCTTGCAGGTTCTCGAGCGGGAGTGGGATCAGAGTCAGAAGTCTCTGGCTGATTTGCAGCATCAGCTGGCAGAATCGCGCCAGCGACTGAATAACCGCCAAAGCCAGGCCGAACAGATGCAGAATCGTCGCGAGCAAATACATACCGAGCTGGTAGAACTCGACGAAGTGAAGGCCGGGCATAGCAGTGAATTGCTGGTAAATAGTAATAAACGCAACGACTTTCTTGAGCAAATTGAGAAAATGAATGCCCTGGAAGAAGGTCTGCAAGAGCAAAAAGCGCAATTACAGCAACAGCTTGGCGAAACACGGGAGGCACTGCAGCAAGCCCGGGATAGCGCGCATCAGCAACAGATTCAGCAACAGGCACTGGAGACGGAACAACGTGCTACGCGTGCCAACGTCGAGCGTGTCAAACAACAGAGCGACCAGTTCGATCAACGTATCAAGGAACTGGATAGCGTAATCAATGGCGCCACGGATCCTATCGGTGAACTGGAGACCGAGTTACAGGAGTTATTGCAACTGCGCAATCAGAACGAACAGGAACTGACCCTTGCGCAGCAAGCCGTTGGAGAACTCGACAACCGGCAGCGGGAACTTGAAACTGAACGCAACACTCGCCAGCATCAGGTTGATGAAACCCGCAACCAGCTCGAACAGGAGCGCATGCAGTTACAGGAGGCCAGGATTCGCTGCAACACGATCGAGGAGCAGTTGCAAAAGTCGGGGCAGGATATCGAGGAGCTGCAACAAAACCTGGATGCTGAAGCTGAACTGGAGGAATGGCGTAAACGCCTGGAAAAACTAAATAGCCGCATCGATCGCCTGGGGCCGATCAACCTGGCCGCAATCGAAGAATTCAAGGAGCAGGCTGAACGAAAACAATACCTGGACGCACAGCATCAGGATCTGATATCAGCGCTTGATATGCTAGAGGGTGCGATCAGAAAAATTGACCGTGAAACCCGGGATCGTTTCAAAGAAACTTTCGAACAGGTTAACAGTCGCCTGATCGAACGCTTCCCCAAATTGTTTGGTGGCGGCGAAGCCCGCCTGGAAATGACTGAAAACGATTTGCTGAATACCGGCGTACAAATCATGGCGAGACCGCCCGGCAAGCGCATTACCAACCTGCAATTATTATCTGGCGGTGAGAAGGCGCTCACCGCGGTGGCGTTGATATTCGCAATTTTCGAACTCAACCCTTCTCCATTTTGTATGCTCGACGAGGTTGATGCGCCGCTCGACGATGCCAACGTGGGGCGTTTTTGTGCGATGGTTACGGAAATGTCCGCACAGGTGCAATTCATCATGATTACGCATAACAAGATAACCATGGAAATAGCCGAGAGTCTGAACGGGATTACCATGCATGAACCCGGTGTCTCGCGACTGGTGTCAGTCGATGTCGGTGAAGCGGCGGCGCTAGCCGGAGCTCAGTAATGGACGCAAGCACATTTAGATGGGTTCTGATAATTATCGCCGTGGCACTGGCGCTGGCGATCTATCTATTCGGACTGCATCAGGCGCGCTTGCGCAGGCGCGACACAATCGAGACCTTCACCCGTGACGAAGTTGATTCGGCGTTTGTCGAGGACGAGCAGTTGCGCGCCGAGCTGGATAATCTGGATAAAATACTGAAGGATGATGAGGTCGAGGAAAACCTGGATGAAATTCAGATAAATCTCGCCGTGGAGGAGGTGCAGCAGGCTCCGCTTGAAGTGTCCAATCCCGAAATTTTTGTACCGACGCTGCTCACCAGCAAAGATGAGGAGCAGCTAATCAGTCATCATCTCCGGCATAGTGACTTCAGGTTGATTGTCGGTGAGGAGGCGGAGTCCGCGGCGCACCATGCTGGTCTGGAACTGAACGCCGATGGCCTGCTCGAATTTCTTGAAGAGGGAGAGCTTGTATTTCAGATTGCCAGCCTGAGCGAACCGGGCAATTTCTTCGACATTGATGATGCCAACTTCGTTACCCTGGGATTCAACTGTTTTATCGATCTGGATTCCTGCACAAACCCACGTCAGGCATACGAGTCGATGCTGAAAAAGATAGACGAGCTGGTGCGTATGTTGAACGTCAAGGTTTATAAGCCCAGTAACGAATTACTGACTATCACTGATGTTACCGAAATTCGTGAAAAACTTGACTGAATATCAGCGCTGATGTCGGTGGCCGACTCCAGTGCTGCCGAGGCGGCTCAACTCAGGCGGGAATTGGCCGAGCATAACCACCATTATTATGTGCTCGACGCACCAGTCATTACCGATCAGGCCTACGATCGCCTGTTTCGTCGCCTGCAACAACTCGAAGTGGAGTTTCCTGAACTGGTGGTAACCGATTCACCCACCCAACGAGTAGGTTCCGCACCGGCGAGTCATTTCGAAACCGTCACCCACGAAGTCGCGATGCTGTCGCTTGACAACGCTTTCGACGATGAGGAATTACGTAGCTTCGATCGACGCTTGCACGATAAACTGGAGCACGACTCGGCGCTTGGATATTGTGCGGAACCCAAGCTTGATGGGCTCGCGGTAAGCCTGTTGTACGAGGCCGGCAACCTGTTGCGGGCGGCGACCCGGGGTGACGGTCGCAGCGGTGAAAATATTACCGCCAATGCACGCACTATCGCGTCAATTCCGTTGCGCCTGATGGATGATAATCCGCCGCAACGTATCGAGGTCCGCGGCGAAGTTTACATCGAACTCGACGGCTTTGAGGCGCTTAACCAGAGTCAGCGCCAGGCGGGTGGAAAAGAGTTCGCCAACCCGCGCAATGCCGCCGCGGGTAGCCTGCGGCTGCTCGATTCACGCATTACCGCGGGCCGGCCGCTGACCTTTTGCAGCTATGGGGTAGGTCTTTGCGAAGGTATCGAATTACCGAACAGCCAGTTTCAGCAAATGCAGTACCTGCGCAACATCGGCTTGCCCATAAGTCGGCAGATCGAGCTACTCGACTCGATTGCGGATTGTCTGGATTATCACCAGCGCATACTCGCTCAGCGCGATGAGCTGGCTTTTGATATCGATGGCGTGGTGTTCAAGCTCGATAATATCCAACTGCAGCGTGAGGCCGGATTCGTGTCTCGTGCGCCACGTTGGGCGATCGCTTACAAGTTTCCTGCCCAGGAAGTAATGACGCGCCTGCTGGATGTCGACTTCCAGGTGGGCAGAACCGGTGCGCTGACGCCGGTGGCGAGACTTGAGCCCGTCGCGGTCGGCGGCGTAATGGTGAGCAATGCCACTTTGCACAATATGGACGAGATCGAACGTAAGGATGTTCGTATCGGCGATATCGTCATCGTGCGTCGCGCTGGAGACGTGATACCGGAAGTTGTAGCGCCGGTGCTAGATCAACGTGAAGGCGAATTGAAATTACCGCGGATGCCGGTACGTTGTCCGGTTTGCGGTTCGGAGGTTCTGCGGCAGCCCGGGCAGGCGGCATATCGCTGTGTCGGTGGACTGGTTTGTGCGGCACAGCGCAAGGAAGCGATCAAACACTACGCTTCACGCAAGGCGCTGGATATCGAGGGTCTGGGGAGTAAGCTGGTCGAGCAAATGGTAGAGCAGGGGTTAATCAATTCTATCGCGGATCTTTATCACTTATCGCTCGAGCAGCTGGCAGGGCTGGAGCGTATGGCGGAAAAGTCCGCGCGTAACCTGCTGGAGGCGCTCGAACAGAGCAAGCAAACGACCCTGGCGCGATTTATTTACGCACTTGGAATTCGTGAGGTTGGCGAAGCCACCGCCGAGGCGCTGGCCGCTTACTTCGGTGTAATCGAAGCAATGATGGATGCGGATGTTGAAACCTTGCAGCAAGTGGAAGACGTAGGCCCCGTGGTCGCCGAAAATATCCGCCATTTTTTCGATCAGAAAAAAAAACCGGGACATAGTCGAGCAGATTTTGTTACAGGGTGTTAGCTGGCCGCGGGAGGAAGCAGTGCAGCAGCAGTTGCAAACCCTGGAGGGCAAAACCTACGTCATTAGTGGTACGCTGGAAGGTCTTAGTCGTGACCAGGCGGCCAGCTTGCTCAAAGCGCGAGGCGCCAGGGTTAGCGCCAGTGTTTCTGCAAGAACCAGCGCGGTAATCAGTGGTGAAAATCCAGGTTCCAAGGTAGCAAAGGCAAACGAGCTAGGCGTGGAAATTCTTGACCAGGCGGGGTTCGAACGCCTGCTAGGTAGCTAATATGAAATTTGACGAAGTACAACAGGCCGAGCTCAAAAAATACACCTACTCGGTGTATATTTTGCAGGCGCTGGCTTTTGTTTTCCCCTTTATACCCGCCATCATTGGTTTGATGGTTAACTATATCAAGTATGATGATGTGCGTGGCAGCTGGCTGGAATCACATTTCAGATGGCAAAAGGCGACCTTCTGGTACGGTCTTCTGTGGACGGTGATGGGTATTTCGACGACCTGGATATACATCGGTTACCCGGTGTTGGCAGGGTTAACCATCTGGCTGATTTATCGTATCGCGCGGGGCTGGATTTATCTGGTCGACGGTAAGGAAATGTACCTGCTGACAAGCGGAGAAGATGATGAGTGATGATGAAAATTGGCGTAACAAGTTGAGCGCGGAAGAGTACCGGGTATGCCGTGAAAAGGCTACCGAACCGCCATTCAGTGGTGAGTACAATCATAATCCCCGGAGCGGGAAATATGTTTGCAAATGCTGTGGTGAAGCGTTGTTCGATTCGGCGGACAAGTTCGATTCCGGATCTGGCTGGCCTTCGTTCGACAGACCTGCGACAGATCAGGTGATTCGTTACCTGGAAGATTCGAGTTTGGGCATGCGGCGAGTCGAAGCCATGTGTGATAAATGCGGATGCCATCTCGGGCATGTATTTGAGGATGGTCCACGCGACAGCACCGGCAAGCGATACTGTATCAACTCGCTTTCGCTCGACTTCGAGGAGGCCAGTGACGATGAATGAATCCGATTTCAATCAGCTCGCCGAAGACACCATGACCGCGATCGAGGAAGCCATCGACGAGTGTGGGGTCGATATCGACTACGACAGCGCTGGCGGAATTTTAACCCTCGAATTCAGCAATGCCAGCCAGATCATCATCAATAAGCAGACACCGTTGTCACAGCTATGGGTTGCAGCGCGCTCAGGCGGCTTTCATTTCGATTATGATGCAGGCGACCAGTGCTGGCGGTTACCGGGCGGTGGTGAAGAACTGTTTAGCTGTCTCGGTCGATACTGCGGTGAACAGGCCGGTGAAGAGGTCAGACTGGTCGGTTAATATCCCCCGAGCTTTGCAACCTAACCATGGCGGCCCACGAAAATATCTGACAAGGTGAAAATAAAAACCCTCAAGGGTTTGCTAAAAGCTTGTGCCGCTGTTCTGGCGCTGGCGATTCTTTATGTACTGGGTGATTTTGTGTTCGATGTCAGGCCACCCGGTGTGCAAAGTTCCTACCAGTTCAAGATCAAAAACCTGGTGATGGACACGCCGTTATTCCTGCGCCAGGATAACCTGGTTATCCTGGTGATAGCACGCTCGGCAACCAGCATTGCCGAGTTACAACAGGCGGTCGCGGGATTGCAGGATGCCGAATCGCAGGACAGTAACCAGCCTGCGTTTGCGACTAATTCGTTGCGCTCGAGGCACCCGGAGTATTTCGTAAGCTTCGCCATGGGTACAGATCTGGGTTGTATGCTGGAAGCATTCGAGCGTGGCCTGCGAGAAATCTGTAGCCAGGCGCGTTATGATTACGCCGGCAGGGCGCTGAAAGGTAAAAATAAATTTCGGAATCTTACTATTCCGAATTATAATTTCAGCAACGATTTCAATATCTTAACCATTAAACTCTGACCAGGAATATGCGATGCCCTCATTTGACGTTGTTTCAGAAGTAGACCACCACGAATTGAGTAATGCGCTGGATCAGGCTAATCGTGAAATCGGTACTCGCTATGATTTCAAAGGTTCCAATGCCGGCATCGCCCAATCGGGTAACGATTTGACCCTGGAGGCGGAATCTGAATTTCAGGTAAAGCAGATGATTCCCATTCTCAAGGAAAAAATGTCAAAGCGCGGCATCGACGTCGATTGTCTTGATTTCGCCGATATCGTCGAAATGAATAAACGAGCACGTCAACAGGTCACGGTCAGAGAAGGGCTGGACAAGGATCTGGCGCGCAAGATGGTGAAACTGATCAAGGACAGCAAGCTCAAGGTGCAGGCCGCAATTCAGGGAGAGCAACTCAGGGTAAGCGGAAAGAAGCGTGACGACCTGCAACAGGTTATGCAAAACCTGCGCGAAGCCGGACTCGGAATCCCGCTACAGTTTAATAATTTTCGCGATTGATCCCAATCGCACTTACTTAAGCTCACAACTATCGTTATACCAACCCAGCTATAGCCGGATAATCGGTGAAAGATTTCGCGAAGTAAACCGCAGGCGGCGTAGCCGCCGAGGCATTCGCGAAATCTTTCACCGATTATCCGGCCTTGAGATTTATGACGAAGCAATGACGGCAGTTCTGGGCAGTGGTAAATTGCCGGTCTTAGCGAGTCAGGTAAACATCAAATCGAATCGTTTTTTCCCGGTACACCAGGTCTGGTTTCAGGGCGCTGAGTCGGGCGGCCCTGGCCGGACGTTTGACCACTACCCGCCGGCGCGCGTGTTGCAACGCCAGTTCGAAACAGGAGTCGATGTCGAGGTTAGCGGTCAACGCCTGTAAGATTTGCATTTCCTTGCCCGGTTTGGCGCCGGATTTATGCCGTGGAAACATCGGATCAAGATAAATACAGTCGTATTCATGATTAGCCTGCAGTGACTGTAAGTAGTTGTTTGCATCAGTGTTTTCAATAGACATCCGTGCGGCAACAGCAGCGCCATGGTTGTCAGTCGCTAGCCGACTAAGTGAATAGGCGACGATTGCGTACAGCAGTTCATTCTGCTCCAGCAGCGTCACTTGCCGGCCGTGCCAGGCGAGGGTGAAGCTATCGATGCCCCATCCCGCGGTGAGATCGAGAATCTTTTTGATATTGCGCTGTTTGTTGCTGCAGGCCTTTAGCAGGGCTTGAGTCGATTGCCTGGCGCGAACGGGTAGCGAACCTGAAACAAAACTATGTTGAAAACCAAGTTGCGCTGTAGTCAGCCGGATATCGACACCGTCTGCATTTGACTGGATGCGCAGCTCGCCTGTCTGCAACTGTGCACCGGCAAGCAGCCTGGTTAACGCCTCATGCCCGGCAACATTCATCAGTAATGCGGTGGTATTTCGAATTCACTACGGGATGCGGAGTCGGTATCACTGGCCGATTCTGTCTTCAATGATTGCAGTTGAACCTTGATTTGCTCAAGGTGCAAATTCAGGCGCGAAATTTCCTGACTTTGTTGCGTAACTATGTCGTTGAGCGCTTGCATCGTGTGGTCCTGCTCGCTGTAGAGCAATTCGAGTTTGTCCAGCCGGGCCTGTAGGGATTTACTCATGCTGCCACCTTTGTGAAATTAGACGAGTTTAACAAAAATAATATTCGGCAAAGCATATAATGCCTGTTTACCGATGACTAATTCGGCCGCATAATAAGGACTTGTAGCCGGTTTGGTTAAATCAGGCAGAGGTATAAATGAGGATGCCCGTGAGTGATTCACAAATTGACAAAATAGCGCAGATAGCCGAGCGAATTTCGGCCGAGGAAAATCGACGTACCCGACAGTCCGACGTCATAAACAGCCTGTTGCAGGAAAGGCAACAGGTGCTGGTATCGATGTGTGAACTGGCTGAACTCGAGGCCGGCGAGGTGCCCCCCGGCACCGTAATACACAACCTGCGCAATTTCAATCAGCAGCTGGTCGACTATACCGCGCTAGGGCACTTCGAGATTTACGAAAGGATTATCGATGGTAGGGAGCGGCGCGGTAATATCAAACTGGTCGCCGATCGGGTATACCCGTCGATTTCAGGCACCACTCAATTGTTTGTCGATTTCAATGATAAGTATGAAGGTATCGATGAACCCGAAAGTCTGACTAATTTGTATCGCGACCTGTCGTCGGTCGGCGAGGCCATGGCTGAGCGCATCGAGTCCGAAGACGAACTGCTGCGTGAAATCAGCGACAATCTCGCGAGCCCGGCTTAATCCCTGCAGAAATTCCATACCTGCCGTGGCCGGCACGGTATCAAGTCAAACCAGCGCTCGACGCTGCCTTAGGGCAGCACTTTTTTGAAGGGTTTTACACTGACGGACGCGTAAGCAGCAGCCTCGATGTAAGGATCGACGTCGGCCCAGGCCTGAGCGGCTTGCAGTGATTCGAACTCGGCGATGATGATGCTGCCGGTGAATCCGGCGTCGCCCGGGTCGTCGCTGTCGATGGCAGGATTAGGTCCGGCGATGATCAATCGACCCGCGTCGCGTAGTTCGTTCAGGCGAGCGACATGCTCAGCGCGCACCGACATGCGTGCGGCGAGGCTATTCTCGTTATCGATTCCCACGATGCTGTATAACATCAGCTAGTCTCCTTATCGGTATCAGGCATATACCTGGCGAGATAAAACGCCTGTGCAATGACGAACAGGATAGTCATTCCCATCAGTCCGAACAGTTTGAAATCAACCCATGTGTCTTCGCTTAAATGCAATCCGAACGGATCAATTTCAGGAGCGACGATCATATTGGCTATCCCGGCAATGACAAAAAATGCCACCCAGGACAGGTTTAGCTGCACCCATACGCGTTGTTCGGAAATCTCGATGGCGCTACCCATCATGCGCTGGATGAGCGGTTTGTCGCCGACCAGGTGACTGCCGAGAAAAACCAGTGCAAACAGCCAGTTTATAGCGGTCGGTTTCCACTGGATGAACAGGGGATTCTTGAGTGCCAGCGTTGCACCGCCGAACACCAGCAATAGCGCCAGCGTGATGATGGGCATCTTTTCCACTTTCTTGACGATTATCGCCGCCAGCACTACCTGCACCAGGGTTACGATTATCGCGGCGAGGGTGGCCAGGTAGATCGCATCGGTTGATTTTCCAGGTGTCAGCTGCATCAGCGGCACCCAGTCGTTGACACTCAGGATAAATTCATCGGGCAAGTCGAGATAAAACTTGTAGAGGATGAAAAACAGGAGCAGCGGTAAAAAATCGGAAAGCTGTTTCATTGAATTTGAATGTGTTTAAAGCAACGCAGATTCTAACGTATTCGGTCTGGCTTTGGTGACTATTTTCAGACTCGATGATATGCTCGAAGTTCGTTGTACAGGTCCTTAGATTTAATCAGTGGAAACAAAAAAGCTATTCTACCTGGCCGGCTTGCCGCGCACCGGCAGCACCGTGTTAGGCGAGATTTTGAACCAGAACGACAATATTCATGTGTCGCCGGCCTCGCCGCTGAGCGAGATTGTCAGCGAAGTGCTCGCCAAGTGGCGTATGAACACGGTTACGCTGAAGGCTTACAAGCATCCCGATCAATTGCCCAATGTCTGGCGCGCAATTCGCCAGGGCCTGTACCAGCATCGACCGGAGCCCTGCATCATCGATAAATCCTGGGCCTGGCATATGAACGATGCCATCGACACTGCGCGTGCCGTGCTGGGCGAGGAAATGAAGGTCATCTGTACAGTGGACGATGTCGCCGACTGCCTGGCTTCCTTCATCATGCTGATACGCTCCAACCCCGACTATGTGTCCTATATCGACGATTACCTGCGCAACCAGAGACTGGAGTTGAACGATGCCAATCGCTGCATCGCGATGATGGATCCGAACATCGGTACCAGTGTAGGCTGGTGTTATGAACACCTGAAGCAGGCCTGGATGGGTAAAAACCGCAACAACCTGTTACTCATCGAACGCGCCGACCTGGTGCATAACCCCACCGACGTGCTGGAAAAAATATACGCTTTTCTCGAAATCCCTGAACTGGCGACCTGGGGCGATAATCAAACTCACTATTTCGATCGTATCGAAAAGGAGATCACCGAGGACGATGGCGCGGCCTACGGTATACCCGACCTGCACAAACTCGGACCCAAATTGCGCGATCGCAGCTGGAAGGCGAAAGATGTGCTCGGCAACCAGTTGTTCTTCAAGTACAAGCGGCTCGAGTGCTGGCGCCCCAAAAAACGCAACTTCTAGGAAAAGGGGACGGAGGGATTTAGTCCGCAATTCCGGGGACCCAATTCCAGGGACACAATACTTAATTCTTTCATGTTTCTCCTGAATTCCAGGAGCAACTTGAATTAAGTATTGTGTCCCCGGAATTACAGGAATTACAGGCAAT
>PVMS01093156.1_pt1 | contig 12592 bp, 9 predicted proteins | sample 1853461 | NCBI WGS metagenome assembly PVMS01 (sample SAMN08582032, study PRJNA380276) | Marine sediment metagenome, whole genome shotgun sequencing project. | isolation source: ocean sediment barecode stripped | collected 2017 | reverse complement strand
TTCCGGACACGCAAAATTTCATTTTATCGGACCAATACACGAAAAAATTAGACGTAAAACTCATTCGAAAATGGCTTTTATGGACGAAACACCCGGCAAGGAACCGATGAGCCGTAATGAATATGTTAATCGCTTAAAGAGTCTTCACTTTGTCTGTTGTTTTTATGATAAATACTATGAATCCTGCGCTTCAGGTGTGTTGATGGATAGTATTGCATGGGAAAAACCTATCATTGCAACTCAATTGCCGATATTCAAGACCATACAACACAGGTTTGGTGATATCGGATATTTATGCAGAAACAATGAATTTAGAGAAACTATCGCCAACATAATCCAGTTAAGGGATTCTAAGAGGTACAAGCGTCAGGTAGTAAATATGAGCCAGGTAAAAACCTCAAGAACACCTGAGACGCTTGCTATTAAATACATTGAGCTTGTTAATTCTTTATAAAATATCCCTTCAACCAGATCGCATATTTTCATTCCTATGTTTCATATCAAAATGATAGCTTTACTACTCTCATGAAATTTTTGCTAACCATTTTTTCTTTTTTACTTGCTGGCGAAATACCACGAAAGCTGAAAGAGATAGACAGAAAAAAGAAGATAGTATCATTATATGGCCACAATCCTGATCAAAATGCGTTTGAAGATTTAATTAAATGGTTTTTAAAAAATGATTTTAATTTTATTTCAACAGAAAATCTTATTCAGGTTGTCAAGAAAGATATGCAAATTAAAAGACCTGTTTGTTTGTCTTTTGATGATGGATGGCGAGAAAATTTAACCAATATTTACCCTATTATAAATAAATACAAAATTCCTGCGACATTTTTTATTTCGACCAGGCCAATTGAAACTGGAACTTTTTGGTGGAAAAAAGCAAAACGGAATATACATCAGCTCGATAAAAAAGTTTATAACAATCTTTGGGAAATCCCGAATATAGAACGAAACAAAATACTCGCTCAAATACATGAAGATATCAAAATTAGAGAGTCCTTAACCATTGACGAACTTCAATTACTTGCTGCTAACAAATACATCACCATTGGTAATCATACTGATAATCATGTTAATTGTTCGAATTGTAGTAGACATGAATTAAAGCAAGAAATTGAAAATTCAAATATTAAAATAAAAAATTGGACAGGTATATCTGCTAAATATTTCGCGTATCCGGGCGGTCGTAGAAACAGAAATACTATTAATTTGGTAAAACAGCTTGGCTTTCAACTCGCTATGTCAACTGAACCAAAACTTGCTACATCACTAAACGATATTCATGATTTTCCGAGGACTTTCATTAAAAATATTCCAGTATCTAAAATTGAAAACAGATTAATGGCATTGGGAATACGGCAAAAATATTTAAATTTCTTGAAAAAAATGAATAAAAGGTCTCTAAGTTCCAGATTTGTTAATAAAAAATAATGGATCTAATCAAAATTTAACACCTATAAAAATGATAGAGGTGAACGGAATTACTGGGACATATTAATTTGGAACAAATTTTTAGTGAATTTTGCTATGAAATTTCTTTTTGTTTTAGATGTGCTTCCATATCCACCAAGAGATGGGACAACCATACCGACATTCAACTGGATAAGTAGGCTATCATCAAAACATAGTGTGTCTCTATTATATGTTAAGGATGAAATGGATGTATTAGATCAACAGCAGGTAATTGAAAACAAACCTTATGTAGACAACCTTTGGGTTATAGACAGCGCCAGATCATCTGTTGGTATCAGAATTAGAGACGAATTAATGGGACGCAAACCATTATTTCTTGGCAGCTCAATTGATACGGTAAAACTTAATCAATGTTTAGATAGCCACGCTTTTGATGTTGTTTTTGGGAGTCCTATTACTGTGACAGAAACTATTGAATCAATTTACAAAATATTAGGCCTTGGACCGATCTATGTCTCAGGCCATAATGATAGCCTTACTGCTTTGCTCAAATCCTTAAAGAAGCGTACCAAAATGAAAGGATTAGATTTTAAAACTAAAGTGCTCTACTTTACTAGTTGGCTACGGAGTTACGGTATGGGTCGAATCGAATCAAAGATACTCAGTATTTATGATTTGATTCTTTTACAGTCAGATCTGGATAAAAAATGGGTTGATAAAATATCATCCGGGAAGCTCGTTAAAAAGACAATGGTAGTATCAAATGGAGTAAATGATAAATTGTTTAAACTCCCGATCATGAACGTTGGAGAAGAAATACTTTTTTTGGGAATACTTAACAATGGGTATGGTAAATCGCTTGAGTGGCTTATGAATAATGTTTGGCCTGAGATTCGAAAAGCTCATAAAGATATAATACTACATGTAGTGGGGCGTGGCGCATCCGACGATTTGCGTTCGCGTATGGATATGGATAATCATATTACTTACACCGAATATCTGCCGAATATATGTGACGTCTTCAAAAATAAGGGTGTTATGCTAGCTCCCATCTTTAAAGGTTTTGGCTTAATAAACAAGGTTGTAGAATCGATGGCCGCAGGAGTGCCAGTTATTGGCACTTCAGATAGTTTCAACGGTATTTCTGAATTTTCCAATGGACAACACGGAATTGTTGCAAATGATGCTGATAGTTTCATAGAAGAGACACTAAAAATTTTTGCACATCAGACAAAGAGAAGAGATATCGCTGATTCAGCGAGAGCCCTTATTAAAAGAAACTTTTCATGGGATGACAGAATTAGAACTATTGTGAAAAGAATCGAATTGATTAAAAGAAGAAAGTAGATTCAAGCAAGCCTTCTTTCTTTTCTGGTATCCATGATTGAATCCGTTTAGAAGTATTGGAGTAAAAAAAGAGAATTGTCCCTCTATGAGCGATTTAAATAAAAACCCTATATTAATTACAGGTTCACATCGTTCAGGTTCAACATGGACAGGACGAATGATCGCTCACGCATCTGCGATATCGTATATCCATGAGCCATTTAACCTTGATCACAGACCTGGCATATGCAAAGCAAAGTTTGACTATCAATTTCCATACATATGCCATGAAAATGAATCTCAATATTTGAATGATTTGAAAGATTGTCTAAAATTTAAGTATCATTTGCTCGAAGAATTAAAAACTACAAAATCGTATAAAGATTTTGGTCTGTCAATGAGAGATTATTTACGTTTCACTATCTGCCGAATATTAAATAAAAGGCCATTAATAAAAGACCCTATTGCTGTTTTTTCTGCAGAGTGGCTTGCAAGTACATTCAATATGGATGTAGTTGTTATCATAAGGCATCCTGCCGCTTTCGTTGGCAGCATAAAGAAAGTGAAATGGTCACACCCATTCGATCACTTTCTGAAGCAACCGTTATTAATGGATCAACATTTATATGAGTATAGACCAGAAATTGAAAAATTTTCAAATACCGAAAAAGATATTATTGATCAGGCTATTCTATTGTGGAACCTTATTCACCATATGATATATAAATATAAAAAAAATAATCCTAATTGGATATTTGTAAAACATGAAGATCTGTCAATGCGTCCGTTAGAGGAATTTAAAAATCTTTACAATAAGCTGGACCTTAATTTTTCAGCAGGTATTGAGAAAAAAATAAATGCATTCTCCTTCACTCATCAATTGAGTAATCCTAAAGCCAAAAGTAAAGCGAGGGCGCAAACATGGAAAGAGAGAATTACGGGTAACTATTCAGGAAAGCGCAAACGCAACAGTAAATCGAATATCTGGAGCTGGAAAAAAAGGCTTGCCAAGGACGAAGTAAAGAAAATAATGGAACAAACACATGAAGTAGCGATAAAGTTTTATAAGGAAGACACTTGGACAGGATAATTTTCGCACTAGTTAGCAACTGCAATAAGGTTGTTAGCGTTTTAGGGGTTTTCTATTAGATTTAAAATAAAAAGGACGGAACCTATGCATGATGACATTTCAACAAATAGCTACAGTGTTGAATCTACTGCGCCGCAAGAAATAGCAATTAGAGTAGGATGGATAATTCTAATTGGTTTTGCAATTCTAAGACCATTGACACTAATGGGGAAAGATATTGGCATGTCCGGGATTAACTTGCTTGAAATCTTTGGAACGGGTATATCCTATCTTTTTATATTGCCATTAATTGCGGGGCTGAAACAGATTAAATTTGATCGCGTTGCTTTTATTTCAATTTTATTTTGTCTATACTGTGCTAACAGTTTATTCTGGGGATCAGAAATCCGTAAAGTTGCAATAGCCATTTTACCTTTCTTACTCTATTTTTCCGTTCGAACCTTTATCACTGACTTTAAACAGGTAAGGACATTTTTAATTGCCATTTACATTAGCTTTCTAATACCCATAGCATTGAGTACTTTTAATATTATCGTCGGTCGAAATATCCCTGTAATTGAGTACTGGAATGAATTGCCCAGAAACGCCGGCGTTTTTGCAGGGCCGCACACTTTAGCATATACCATGCTTTTGGTATCTTTTTTCTTTTGTATTTTACACCATGTATATCAATTTAAAAATATTTTTTATCAATTTACCGTCAATTTTTTTCTTGGTCTTTCTTTTTATTGTCTTTATCAATCTCACACGCGAACAGTGATTATTGGCTTTTTAATCTTCTGGCTAATTTATTTATTCGGTAAAAATATAAAGATATTTTTTATTGCAATTCTGTTAGCATTATCTATCGGCATTTTATTCCAAGATCATTTCAAAACTCTTATTTGGAAAACACCTGAAGAGAAAAATGTGGATAGAGCTACCAGTGGTCGCGTCACTATGTTCGCAAAAAATTTAAAATTATTTAGTGATTCCAGTTTGCAAGATAAATTACTAGGCCGGGGCCTTATTCACGAAAGTCGTTATGGATTCCATAATGACTTTATGAGATTGCTAATTAGCCTTGGTTTAATTGGGCTTTTCTTATACCTGACTTTACTTTTTTACCTGCTCTGGGATATCTTTTGGTGCAAAGATAAGAAAACAAAATATCTGTTCGGTGCAATATTAATAACCGTGGCAGCTATGAATTTTGGTAGCAATGCTTTTGTTTTTAGAATTGAATCTTCCCAATACTTCTGGTTGATTGTGGGACTTTTTTATAATCTGCAAGAGATTAGAAATGGAACATATGACACAAAACCAAGTTAAATTAGGAATTATTATCCCAAGTGATTTGTCAAAACGAAATGTAACGGGAGGATCAACTGGTTTTGTCAGGAACATTCTTCCTCACTTGAATGTGAAACAAGCTATTATTTTCGGAATTGGCCTCAATGACACTGTTCCATGGAAAACTCAATTTTTGGAATCAAATGTGGAATTCGTTCCGATATGCAAATTAAGATCCTCTTCCAAAATTCCTATGCGTTTGAAGGTTCTTATATGTTATATCCTGCATAGGAAACAAATTATCAACAGTGGAGTAGAAGTACTATATGTTCAAATGCCAGAATGCTGCCTTCCTTTATTGAATAATAATAGGGCGATACCAGTTATATATCACAAACATGGTTCTGCAAATCCAGTTGCAAAATCAAAATTTAAAATTGGTAGAACCATTTTGCTCCGAAAATTTTATGAAGCTGTATTAAAGCTAATATACAAAAATGCGCAATGGATAATAGCAATTGATCGTCTCACTCTTCAAGAAGCCATTAAATACGGAGCTAATGATCGAAGTTCTTTGTTAATGAATGCTGTTGATATGGAGAAATTTTATCCAGACGGCATTTTAAGAAACAATGCAAGAAAGCATCTTGGATTATCTCAAGATGAATTCGCAATAATATTTGTAGGCCGCCTTGAAAAATCAAAGGGACCTGAACGTCTTCTGGATTGTGTTCCTTTTTTAAAAGAGAAAATGATTCCTTTTCATATTTTTTTTGCAGGAGAAGGAACTTACAAACCCTACCTTGAAAAATGCGTTATAACAAATCATTATGATACAAATGTGACTTTTTTGGGGCATGTGCAACATGAAAAGCTATCCTATTTTTACAACATGGCGGATGTATTGGTGCTTCCTTCAGAAACAGAGGGGGTCCCGATGGTTATTCTTGAAGCACTTGCTTGTGGTACACCTGTAGTTGCTTCAAATGTGGGCGGAATTCCGGATATTATTGTAGATGGTATAAATGGAATTGTGCTAGATAATCTTTCCCCAGAAAGATTAACATCATCAATTATTGAAATTCTGTCTAAAAGAATTGGACATAAAGAAATAACTAGATCAGTCGAACCTTACAGTGTGAATAATTTTGTAAAAACCTTCGATATTATAATTTCGAATGTTCTCAGAAAATAGCAAAAAAAATTTAGAATAGTTTAAATGAAAGATAAAATTCTCATTATTGGACAACTCCCTCCTCCATTTCATGGTTCTAATGTTATGACGAAGGTTATGCTTGCGGCTTTGCATAACCAGGGCTATGAAAATATTTTCATAGATAAATCCTTTGCCAAAAGTATTGAAACGCTTGGAAAATTTTCTCTTCGTAAAATTCTAAGAGTACCGGTTTTAGCCATTGAAATTCTCATTGCCTGTCTGTTCAAGCGCCCTGCAATGTGTATATATTTTATTGCTGTGGGGAAATTAGCATTTTTTGTAGATGGTTTGCTCCTTCTTCTACTTCGATTATGTAACACGCCTTATATATTAAGGTTTGGCGGAAAAAGCTATTATGAACTTCAAAATGAGGGTTTCATTTGGCACTTTCTTGTTTCTTCTACATTTTCGAATGCATTAGGTGGAATCGTATTAGGTGAAAAAATGCGGTGGGATGTAAATTCGTTCATTCCAGATAAACAACTAGTTTATGTTCCTAACGGAACAGAAAATCACAACTATAATTTCCAGAATAATAAAAATGGTAGTATTCAAATTTTATTTTTGTCAAATTTACACCCTTCCAAAGGCCCATTTGAATTATTAAAGGCTGCTAATATAGTAGTCAAACAAAATGCCGATGTCCATTTTGTTTTAGCTGGTGCTGATTCGTCACCGGTTTTTACGAAAAAGCTAAAGTCATATATAACCGAAAAAAGGTTGGATGAATATGTAACAATGCCGGGAAGAGTTTTTGGGAAAGAAAAGGAAAAAATTTTTGCTACAAGTGACATCTTTGTTTTCCCTTCTTATTTTAAACGCGAAGTATTTGGCAACGTTAATATTGAAGCAATGAGTTGGGGTTTACCGGTAATATCCTCAGGTGAGGGCGCAATTTCAGAAATTGTGAAGAACGGTATTACTGGATTTATTGTCAATCCGAAATCTTCGGTGGAAATTGCAGATAAAATTTTAACCTTGGTTAACAATCCTAGTTTGCGTAGGGAAATGGGAATCAAAGGTAGAGAAAATTTTGAGTTGAAATATACACTAGAAGCTCACGCTATGTATCTTGATGGTGCTATAAAGTTTTTTAGTGAATTAAACAAATGTGATAAGGTCAAAAAAAAATAAACATTGATTTAGATATATATCGCTACTGGTCAAATGGTTGTATGCGGAAATATTACATGACAGCAAAGTGTCTAAAGCTAAGATACTCTATCAGTATTTGCATACTGAAAAATTGCAGTTATGAAAAACACCTAAAACACCCAAAAGCCGAGACGAATGATTTACCTCCAAAAACAACTTTTAAAATGGAAATCACATCTGTACACATTAATGCAACCTGAGTGTATATTTTTTTTATATTGGTAAGAACGCATATTTGGAATAAACTTAGGTTTTCGTATGAGTTACCATAGAGGCATTTAAATCAAAAAAAAACGATATTATGGCTATGAAATTGCAGTATTTAAATAAAATACAGGTGGTTATGGAGTGAGCTGCTTCGACACAATCAGTTGTATTTTAAAAATTTTTGAACTTTATGCGATAAACTTTAAAATCATGCATGATTTTTGCTTTATCTGGGTCGTTAAATCGACAAATCCTAAAAATATGTAAATATAGGATGTAACTTATAATATTAAAACCTATGTTATGTATCAATTGATAGTGATTTACGGATAATTTTAAAAGATAAAGGGGATGGCTGTTTGGTGACTGCACTCCACAGCGAAATACTCCTTATTTTTGAATTGAGTGAGAGTTAAATGAATTAGATATTATAATTAAAGTGATTAAAGGGTTTTCCATGAAAAGAATTATAGCAACAATTATAACAATCGGCTGCTTGTTACTTCCTGCTCAGATTTATGCAGCAGCAAACAATTACTATGTCACTCAAAACGGTAAAGGCACAAATGACGGTAAGAGCATGGTTAATTCATGGAGTGTTTCAGATTTCAATAGTCCGGCCAACTGGAGCACAACCGATCATCCGAATAGAATAGACCCCGGTGATACGGTATATTTTTCGGGCACGGTCACGACCATATTAAAACCTCAAGGTGGGGGTACATCTGGAAATTACATTACACTCGACGGCTGGGAAGGGGGGACTTGCGATCCGATAGAGTCAGAGTGTACAAGTAGCGCAGAGATCACGGCACCGAAATATAGTTTCTGGTTAAGGAACCAGGATTATATAATCATTCAGGATTTCAGAATGCCGGGAAATACGTTGCAACTCGCTGGCACCAGTCAGGGTGCGAAAGGCAGTGATTACATAATCATCAGACGAAACTTTGTCCATGACAATACTGGCAACGGCATAGACATAGACTATGCCACTTATATAACAATAGGCGGGGCAAGCGGTGATGGGAATGTAGTAAAAGATGTGGGAACAACAACTGCTCATTCCGATGTTAGTTTTGAATCGGTTGACGATGGTATAATATCATACAACTGGCTCTATGCGACAAAATCAACCGGGGCCTCCACCGACCGAGGCATCGACGGCATTGTTACCCAACCCGCAGATGGAGTGCTTATAGAGTATAACACCATCCATAGTCACAAAGCCAAGCATAGCTACTATGGGGAGAATGCTATCGACCTAAAATCAAATACTAAAAATGTGATAATAAGGTTTAACCATATCTATGACCATTGGCAAGAGGCGCATGTTCTTTTGCATGGCGGTACTCAGAATGTCTATGTGTATGGAAACCTCTTCAGGGACGGATTTGGCGGCATCTTATTGTATCAGCGAAGTGGCTACAACACGTTAAAAGATAACCATATATGGGCTAATATTTTTTCAGGGCTTGCAGACATGGGGGTTGGAACGGCATCCAGTGGCGGTTCAATGGGTACTAATTATGTCTATAACAACACGATGGCGTACAACGGTTATGATTGTACTAAGTTAAGTGGGGCATCACACACCGCAGGACCTTATAACAACGGAATAAGACTTGAACTTGGAAAAACACATATTAAGAATAATATTTTCTATAAAAACCATCCCGAAATGGCCGATTACCTGCAGGCATCTACGACCTCAACGTCAAATATTGGATCGTTAGAACATAATACTTTTTATTGGCCGTCTCGCACATCCTATATTAGGTCTGGTGGTGTAAAAAGGAATATTGCCAACCTACAATCAACTTCCAATTTGGATAACGATCTTCATGGTGTTAATGATGCAGACCCCAATTTCGAAGATCCAGATGGCGCAGACAATACCTATGGTACAGTTGACGATAACTTTACATTGCTATCAGGATCGTCAGCAATCGACAGCGGAACCGATTTGTCAGAGTGCTTTAATGTAACGATCCAGGGGATCGGCAATAACATTTGCTACGATGACGGTCTTGACCCGGCGAATACCAATTGGACAACCATACCACCGACAGTTGGAACGATCAAGCAGAAGGAGAACGGATCGTGGGACAGAGGAGCTTATGTCTATACAGGTGATGCACTCTGCTGCCAAACGATTTCCCCACCTAGTTCAATGCGAATTATGGAATAGAAGTCATCCGTTCAACTTTCCATCTGTGCCGGTAACACCTCAATTTCCTGCCGTGTTGGGTTCACGGCTTTTTCCGTCCCATACGGTTCGGTGCGATCATTTCAACACCGCATTAATCGAGAAGTTGATCGTCAATTTTATCGCTGCCGTGCGCCTTTTTGCCAACGAGCTTATCAGGCGCATGCCGCGAAAAGCTACTGTCTATAGCGGCCTCGACTGGCTTTACCTCATGGGACGAACGCTTTCCACATGAACGGCGACAGGAAGACCGGCAGCGGCTGTACCATAATCTTGGTGCCTTTGCCGCGCTTTGTCTTGACGACAGCAAGACCATTTTTTGCCCGGTGTGAAGGTACCGTCTTTGAACGCTTCGCAAATATCAATTTTGCTGCGTTCATTTCTTTGAAGTAACAAAAAAAGGATTAAAAGAGAGCGCTGTTGTCTGAGTTCTTTTACAATTCGAGATACTTTCAACGCCTATTGTATAAACGGCGCCAACAAAGGGCAACCTTCTTGTTGTCAAAGGTCGAGTGTTTTCCTGGAATGTCTGTACTGGACGTTGGTTGCGGCCCTGATGGTCGTAGTTTGGAATTATTTCTTCCGAATGATTATCAAATTGTAGGTATAGATCTTTATAATGAACGAGAAGTAAAAGTAAACCATCCACAATTCACATATTTCCAGCAAGACGCCCAAAAACTTGAGCGTTTCTGTGATAACCAATTCCATCTCTCGCTTTCCATCGGTATGATGGAACATATTTGTGATCCTGTGACATTAAAGATGATCGCATCTGAAATCCATAGAGTATCTAAACAATACATAGTCGTAGTTCCATGGAAATATGCATGGCTCGAACCTCACTTCAGACTTCCTTTCTTTCAATTGATGCCCCCCGGTCTCCAACGCACACTGACATTAATGTTAAACCTTCACAATCTCAGAGAGAAGATCAGGCTGGATCATGATTACATTGCGAAGAACTATCAATGGCTTTCAAATAGGGAATGGCGTCGAATCTTCGTAGGTTCAAAAATATACTTAAATCCGACACTCGAAACAATAGCAATCGTTAATCGCTAACCTGTTGCCTGCCTTAAGGGATAACGATAAAACTATCATTCGATTTAATTTGCCAAACCAGGACGAAACGTTCTTTCTGTTAGCAATTGAATTTTTTGTCATTACGTCGATAGTGCTAATCGGTACGCATTAAGGGGTTTAAAAGACTCGATAGATTTCTGTTCTTTTAATTTTCGCTAACTTTCCAAAAAAGAGAAGAGAAGCTTAAATTAAATAAGACTGAAAACAATTAAAAGCTTGTGATGCGGATGTATATCGATCTCGCTTTTTATTCCTCGCATTATCAAAATGCATTGTAATAATTAATTAGGTTAAAGTCCGATAACTCTGACCTATTTCACTACGGTAACTTTGAGAAGGAGTGCTTACAAAGATACAGATGAAGAAATCTTCTATCCAAAAATTTTGGTTTTGCAGAATAAGATTATTAATATCCTGTGTAATATTAGCTGGTTTTTCTATATACCTCATCTTGGACTATTATGGTCCTCGCGAAATAATGGTTAAGTCAGATGCGGTAATGGGAATGCCAGTATTTCGAGTTGAGGATGAAGAACTGATTGTTCAAGAATATGATAAAGAAGGTAGTTTATGGGTAACGCGAGGTATGTGGGCATACCAAATGAAACCGGGAACAAATAAATTTGTGCGCCGATTCCATATCCCCACGGGGCCATCAATATATTGGTTGCGGAATTTTTCACTCATTCGTCGCTTAACCTTACGGCCTGAATGTGTCGAACTTCTATTGATGCCAAATGGAAAAGCTCTTGCCATGTCTGCCGGTCGTATTTGGTATCGCCCAGGTTACAAAGAAAAAATTAAAGAAACCTTTACCTTACGTCATTATGGCATTGGTATTGGCCAGGGTATCAGAAATGACGGTTGGGATATACTGAACGATGGCAAAATACTCTTTGGGGAATACTTCGTGAACAAAAACCGTTCTATTGTGCGCTTGTACTGTAGCCAAGATAACGGGGAAAATTGGCGAATAATTCATGAATTTCCACCAGGTAAAACTAGACACATACACGCAATACAACAAGATCCGTTCGAAGATAAAGCCTGGGTTCTTACCGGCGATAACAAACACGAACCGATGATTTCCTGGACAGACGACGGGGGAAATACGCTAAATGCAATAGGACGCGGGACACAAAAATACAGGGCTACTCAGTTGGTTTTTACAGATAAATTTTTGTTTTGGGGAGCAGACACTGATCATCCTAAGGATGGTGGAATATACAGATATGATCGGAAGTTAAAGAAAATTGAAAAATTTTCCTCATCAAAAGGTGTAGTTCTTTATGCTACAAGACTGACCGGTGGCACGATCGTTATGAGCACCCAAAGTACCAAAGGATCACTGGGCAAAAAAGAAACTAAAACCAGACTAATAATAATTCAAGATGAGAAGAATGTGGTTTCATCGGTTTTTGGCGAGGAGGCTAGTCGCAAGAAGTATGCGAAACTTCGCTTTCAACGGCGACAGGGTAATAATTCACTTGTGATATCGGTTTTGAATCATAAGGAATATAACAATGATCTTTTGATTATACCAGAAAACTCGCCAAAAACCGATGAAACCACATTCTTCTCATCTTGAATTATTATTAGTCTGGTTTTAGTT
>PVMS01122248.1_pt1 | contig 12597 bp, 7 predicted proteins | sample 1853461 | NCBI WGS metagenome assembly PVMS01 (sample SAMN08582032, study PRJNA380276) | Marine sediment metagenome, whole genome shotgun sequencing project. | isolation source: ocean sediment barecode stripped | collected 2017 | reverse complement strand
GGATCTTATACGAAATGCTGCGCCGTACTTGTTGGTTCTGGGTCTTAAATGGGCGATTGTTCTTAAAAATTCGTCCGTGTGGCGCTTTTTCTGAAGGGGATATGACTCGGGAGCAAGACTGACGATCTCAACACGGTCCGCTATAATCTCCCATTGCTGCCCTGAACCCATAGATTCCACCAGCTTACCGTCGACAACAACCGCAGATCCTGTTGAAAGTCTTGCAACATCCAGATAATTGCTCAAGGTGCTGCCAGCAACAATCTGTATGTTTTTGAGGCATGATCCGTCATTGACTTCTATAAAAGAAAAATCTTTTGCATCACGCCGGGTTCGGACCCACCCCTTGATAAGAACTTCGTCCTTTGGGGCGTCTGATTTTAAAAGTTTAGATATTTTGATACGTTTCATTCATAATCTCCATCTTTGGCAATTTAGCTTTTTGAACACGGTATAAAGCCGGATTACCTGCCCACCCCGCCTGCCTGCGGACAGGTAGGCGGGGTGGCTGAATAGTTACTATAATTGGTTCTTCTCCAATTTAGTTGGAGAAGAGGGTCCAAGGATTCCAGGGGTCAAGGATTCAAGTGTTTGTTTTCTCTGGAACCACACCGATTTACTTGAAGAGGCTTCACTCGACTTGTATTAATTAGCTACAACTAATCGGGAGATGATCCCTATAATTTTACGGTTATATTATATAGCTGATTCCCTCGTTGCAACAGGATTACCACCGATGATTTTTGTCGGTATTTTATGATAGCATTTTCAAAATCTTTAATGTTTTTAATGGTTACATCATCCATTTGTCGGATAATGTCTCCCGGCCTGACACCGATTTGGGAAAGAAAGGATTGGCGATGGATTTCTGATATAAGCACGCCTTCTTTTGCGAAAGGTTTATTGATATAACGGTTTTTTTTAGAAAGGTTTTCTACGGCAACCCCCATAAGGCTGTAGGCCAGGTCAAGAGCCAGTTCTTTTGGAAAAGCCGATGACTGAACTGAAACGGTTCTGCCCTTTCCGTCTCGCCATAATCTTATATCAATGGTTTCTTCAGCCGGAAAGCCTTTCATGACCGTATGATAATTTTCTACAGAGAGGATGTCCCGGGTGGCGATAGCAAGTATTATATCACCAATACGGATGCCGGCTTTACGGGCAGGACCGATCTTTTCGACTTTTTTAACAAGAACGCCTTTTATGTCCGATGCTTTCAAGTACCGGGCAAGATCGGCATCAAGATCCTGGACAGTAATGCCGATCCATGCTGGTATAACCTCTCCGTATCTAATAAGATCGGAAACAATTCTTTTGGCCTTATTAATCGGTATGGCAAAACCGATGCCCTGGGCTTTGGCATATATGGCGGTATTAATTCCGACAAGATTACCATTTATGTTCAAAAGCGGTCCTCCACTGTTGCCCGGGTTAATGGAGGCGTCGGTCTGAATAAAGTCATGATACACTGCGTCGTCTGTTCGTATACTCCGATTTATGGCGCTGATGACACCGGTCGTTACTGTGTTGGAGAATCCGAATGGATTGCCGATGGCGAATACCGTTTCGCCGATCATCAGATCATCGGAATCACCCATCTCTATATCGGGCAAGGGTTCCTTGGAAGAGATACGAAGAACCGCAAGGTCCGAGTCAGGATCTGTGCCCACAATCTGGGCATCGAATTCTCGCCCGTCTTTGAGAACAACAGTGATGGTTCCGGTTTTTAGAATGACGTGTTCATTGGTTAGGATAAAACCACGTTTTCCGTCAATAATAACACCTGATCCAAGGCTTGTTCGCTTGTATTGACGTTCAAATCCGTGATCGAAAAAATCCCTGAAGAATGATTCGAAATGAGGGTCCATATCAAATCTGGAAAAAGGGTTGACTCGTTTGCGAACCTCTGACTCTGAACTTATATTTACGACAACAGGGCTGACTTTTCGAACGGCTTTAACAACAGCATTTTCCCGCTGATGTTCAGCGCAAAGGTTGTCAGGTGGTGTTAAAATGAGCAGGACAGTAACAACAGCAAGGGAAAACATAGAATTTGACATTTTTTTAGTGTGTTGTGACATTATATTTCCAAAAAAGTTTGTAAAGTATTATAGAGTGTTTATTTTTAAAATTGATGTCTTCGTAAATCCCGCCAAGGCGGGACTGCGTTGCGCTTTATTTCGTTATCATTGCGGCGTACAATTAGTACGCACCCTTCGGGTGCCGCCATAGCAATATGACGCGAAATTCACACGGATTGAATTTGGTCCTGCCAAGGCGGGATTACTTTGCCTTGGCAATTCAACTTTTTTTAGATACCGTAAAATGGCGGTTCTGTAAAAGTTCTTTAAATGAACAGAAACGTTGTTTGTTTTTTTGTTTTATCTTTATATCATGGGCATAACAACCATTCAAGACCTGTTACCGCTGGTAGAACTACCAAGCCGATATTTAGGCTCGGAAATAAACTCCATCAAAAAGGATCACGATAAGGTTAAACTCTGTTTTGCCCTTGCCTTTCCGGATCTATATGAAATCGGCACATCACATTTAGGTCTTCAGATACTTTATCACATCTTAAACAGCCACGATGAGATTGCTGCCGAAAGGGTTTTTGCCCCAGCGGTTGATATGGAAGCCTATCTCAGGACGTCTAACATCCCTCTTGTGTCCCTGGAATCTCAGAAACCGCTTGATAATTTTGATATCATCGGCTTCAGTCTTCTGTATGAGCTAAACTATACCAACATATTGACAATGCTTGATCTGGCAAACATTCCTTTTTTTGCTCGACAAAGAGACGGTTCTTTTCCCCTTGTCATTGCAGGCGGTCCCTGTACATGTAATCCTGAACCTGTTGCCGACTTTTTTGACGCCATGATTGTCGGGGACGGGGAAAACGTAATCATGGAGATATCACGTATATGGCTTAAATGGAAGAAAGGCGGTATAAGCGACAAGGAAACACTTTTGAAAATGTGGTCTGGCGTTGAAGGTGTTTATATTCCCAGGTTTTTTAAGTCAAAATTTAGTGGAAACGGTTTCCAGAGCAATGATCCTAAATATTCGCATTATCATACAGTTAAAAGAGCTGTCGTGGATGATCTTGACAGGGCATTTTTTCCTGATGCGCCAATTATTCATTATGGCAAGCCCGTGCATGATCGTCTCAGCATTGAAGTGTCTAGGGGATGCACCAGAGGATGCCGCTTCTGCCAGGCCGGAGTGATATATCGTCCGGTTCGTGAACGATCTCCGGAAACATTACTTGCCCTGTCTGACACTTCTGTTGCTTCAACCGGGTTCGAGGATATATCGCTTTTATCATTGAGCACGGGGGATTATGGATGTATCGTCCCGCTCATGGAACGCCTGATGGCGCGGTGTGAATCAAGTCATATTGCAGTTTCCTTTCCTTCTTTACGAGCCGGCACATTAACACCGGAACTTATGAACCTGGTCAAAAAGGTCAGAAAAACAGGATTTACCATAGCTCCGGAAGCCGGCAGTCAGCGGCTGCGGGATGTTATTAATAAAAATATTACGGAAAAGGAGATTGCAGATACAGTTAAAGATGCATTCAGTCTTGGCTGGCAGGTGATAAAACTCTATTTTATGATTGGCCTTCCCACGGAAACAGATGAGGATCTACAGGCGATTGTTAATTTAGTAAAAACACTGCGGGGGATCAAAAGGCCAACCGGACGCGTTGCAAAGATAAATGTTAGTGTGGCAACTTTTATTCCAAAACCCCATACGCCCTTTCAATGGGCCCCTCAGATTACTCTGGCTGAATCAAAACAAAAAATACGCTGGTTGCAAAAAAGATTAAAAATGTCCGGGATCCATTTTAAATGGCAGGATCCTGAAGTCAGCATGCTTGAAGGACTTTGGGCACGGGGTGACAGGCGTCTCAACCGTTTGCTGCTGGCGGCATACAATAAGGGCTGCAAATTTGACGGGTGGAGTGACAAGTTTCAATATAAATTATGGGAAGAGGCTTTTTGTGATGAAGGTGTTGACATCGATTTTTATACAACCCGTGTAAGGGATCTATCAGAGCAGCTTCCCTGGGATCATATTGATACCAGGGTAAAAAGGGATTTCTTAATCAACGAATGGCAAAAGGCCTCTAAGGGAGAACATACCGCTGATTGCCGAAGCGGCGATTGTAGCGTCTGCGGTGTATGTGACTTTGACTTTATTGAACCAAAGGTCTTTGAGGCGTGCATAGAAGAGACGGAAAAACCTTTATGGCAAGATGATATTAATAAAAAAACGTTTTATAAAAAACTCAAGGTCTCCTATTCAAAGCAGGGTCATGCAAAGTATTTTGGACACCTTGAACTGGTTAAAATATTCTTACGGGCCATTCGGCGCGCAGGAATAACCGTTCAATTTTCAGAAGGTTTTCATCCAAAGCCGAGGATCTCCTTTGAAGATCCCCTTCCCATAGGCATGGAAAGCCTGGATGAATGTTTTTATATATTGGTGGCCGGCAATGTTAAACCTCAGTTCATAATAGACCTGCTCAATGAACAACTTCCAGAGGGTCTTCGTGTCTTTGGCTGTCAGATTGCCCCGGTAAAGTCTGCACGTAAAGCAACGACGTCAGCTACCTATATGGTTACAAAAAAGGATGGTTTTTTTGATGAAAAGGCGTTAAAATGTTTTGTTGAAAGTTCCGAGTTTATCTTTTCTCGCACTCGGCGAAAAGGGAAAATGAAAAGGATAGACTTAAAAGAGATGGTTATAAACATAGAGTTGGAGGAATCCGACAGATTGAAGATGACGCTGAAGTCAGAACCGGGCAAAACTGTGAGGCCTTTTGAAGTTATAGATAAAATTTTTAGTCTTAAAGAAGAAGAAATAAAACAGGCAAGGGTTGTGAAGCTCACCTCCCTACCAGCAACCATTGACTGCGAACTCAAGGCATGAAAGTCATGTATAAACAAATAGTTATAAATGTCGCTGAGCATGAAACCCGTGTGGCCCTCCTTGAGGATGGAAACATAGCAGAACTTCTTATCGAGAGAGGGGATGTTTCGGATATAGCGGGAAATATATACAAGGGAAAGGTGCAGCGGGTTCTTCCGGGTATGCAGGCTGCCTTTGTGGATATCGGTCTGAATCAGGCTGCTTTTATCTATGTAAATGACTTAATTGTCAGTAATTATAATAATAACATTGAGCAACTTTTAATATATAGTAATGAGGTTGATGATTCTATTCAAAGCGTCAATATCGAAGGTTCGACTTCACCGGCGATTAATCGTGATTGGCAGATCGAGGAACTGATTACAGAAGGACAGGAAATAATGGCGCAGGTGGCTAAGGCTCCCATGGGAACAAAAGGGGCTCGCATAACAACAAATATATCTCTGCCCGGCCGCTTTCTAGTCCTTTTGCCAACGTCTGATCATATCGGAATATCCAGGCGAATAGAGGATACAACCGAACGGAATCGGTTGAAGGATATGGTTGAATCTTTACGTCAAAATGATTTCGGCTATATTGTAAGAACTGCCGGGGAAGGTGCCCATGAAGAAAAACTCGTATATGAAATGGGTTTTCTAAATAATTTGTGGGAAAATGTTCAAAAAAAGTACCAGTCAGCTTCGGCGCCATCTCTTTTACATAAGGAACTTACCGTAAGTCTTCGTGCTGTCCGTGATCTGTTGATTCATGAAGCTGAAAAGCTGATCATTGATTCACGTTCAGGATATGAGTCTATTCTTTCATTTCTCGACTCATTTATGCCGAGCCTAGAAAGTTCGGTGGAGCTTTACGAAGGCACGGAACCGATTTTTGATGTCTATAATTTAGAGGGAGACATTTCACGTGCTTTAAAAAAGAAGGTATGGCTGAAATCAGGCGGCTATATCGTGATTGAGCATACAGAGGCGCTTGTGGCAATCGATGTTAATACGGGTCGCTATGTCGGAAAATATAATCTGGAAGAAACAATTTTGAAGACAAATCTCGAAGCGTTAAGGGAGATCGCTTATCAAATCCGGCTTCGGGATATCGGCGGAATTATTGTTATCGATTTTATCGATATGGAAAAACAGTCCAACCAAGAGAAGGTTTTTAATGCGCTTCAAGAAGTTCTTAAAAAGGACAGGAGCAAGACTAATATACTCCCCATGTCTGAGATGGGCTTGATACAGATGACCCGAAAACGGATCAAAAAACCGCTTACCGGGGTTCTATGTGAGGCGTGCTTCTATTGCGACGGGGAGGGTTATCTGACATCAAAGAAGACTATCTGTTACAATATATACAGGGAAATACTTCGGGATTCGAGGGATATGATGGGGGTTAAGATTACGCTAAGGGTAAACCCTGAAATTGCCGAGATTCTTCATGGTGAAGAAAATAATATCATCGTTTCCCTAGAACGTGTAATCGGCAAACAGATTGTAATATACCCCAGTGCAAAACTTCATATGGAAGAGTTTGATGTTTTCGAAATTCTCAAAGATTAAAGTACGTTAAGAGCTTAGATTGTAAATGCTCAATAAGACCTGGGATATTAGATTACAATAGACTTGCCAGTGGGCTCCAGAATTTCTTGAAATGTTGTCTAATATTTTCCATATTCTTAAAATTTGAGTCTTGACTTTATGAAAAGCTTGTGCTTCTCTTCCTCGGTTAAGTAAATTTATATCGGTCGGTTCAACAGGCATGGAAGGACATTGATGGATTATTATAACATTGTAGCCCTTTGAAAACATTATCGCATTGTTGGACAGTTTTTTCAAATAATACTGAATATCTGATTTTGGATTACACATTATGAAGAGAACATTTCAGCCAAGCAGAATTAAGCGTGCCAGAACACACGGATTTTTAAAAAGAATGTCAACAAAACAGGGCAGAAGGATTATTAACAGGCGAAGAGCTAAAGGCAGAATTAGGTTGTCGGTTTAAACGTTTTGTTTGCATTGTAAATATAAGCTTAAAAAACAGCGGATTGTGGAGGGCACACATCTTTTGCGCTTTTGTTTTACCAAGGCGGACAGAATTAGGAATCACTCCGAGTTTCTTCGATTATCAACGATCGGAAAAAAAATTCACAATAGACACTTTGTAGCTAATTTTTCTCCGGATCGCTTTCAAAGAACACGCCTTGGTATCACTGTTACGAGAAAAGTTGGGCGCGCAACAACACGTAACAGGATTAAACGGTTTATTCGTGAATATTTTCGGCTAAACAGGCACATTATTACAGGTTACTGGGATATAAATATCATAGCTAAAAAAAAGGCTGCCGATATATCATCTGGAGAAACTTTTTTATCCCTGCAAAACATTTTTGACAACATTTCCAGGAGTATTGATAATTAAAAGAATATATCTGATACTTCCTTTATTGCTTATTAGGGCATATCAATTAATATTGTCTCCTGTTTTGGCTCCTGCATGTCGTTTTTATCCATCCTGTTCCGAATATGCCTATCAGGCTATTTTGCGTTATGGGCTCCTTAAAGGATTTGGACTTGCAATAAAGAGAATTCTAAGGTGTCATCCCTTTAATCCAGGAGGAATTGATACTGTTCCTTAAAGCGCAAAAGACTAAAGAATAATCAAACAACAAGCCTTTTAAGCCTTCGCAGCCCTTCATTTTTCCTGTTGAGAGTTTCATAAAGAGCAAAATCTTACAGTTTTGATAGAATAGACTTGGCACAAAGGATACAGGTGCTATTGGGATCGTGTTCGTCCGCCTTCTGTCACCACCAAAAGGAGAATGCCCTTATGGGCTCACATTGTGCAAAACTGATGCAAACTGATTAATTATTACAATCATGCAGAGCATCGCTGACCAGCTCTGGCGAGATTTGCGAAGCCAATAAATATTAAATGGTAAAACACCTTATAAGGAAAATTCTATGAAGCGGCTCGACAAAGATCAACGCAATCTTGCTGACGAAAGCTTCAAATTTGGAGAGGATAATGGAACAAACTAGATTACTTATTGCTATAGCGCTTTCTTTTTTGATCTTTATGATATGGAGTTTTTTATTTCCAGGGCCAAAAGAGGTTCCGAAGCCCGAGCAGGCCACGAAATCAGAGCAGCAAATAGAAGAAAAGACATATATAAAAGAAAAAGAACAGGTTATAGCCACAACTCCACCATTGCACAAAGAGGTTTCTTCAAAGCCGATTCAGCCTTCCAGAACAATCACCGTAAACACGCCCTTATACAAGGTGCAGATTGAAGGACAAGGAGCTGTATTTAAAAGTTTTGTACTCAAAGAATACCGGGAGAGTCTGGATGCCGATTCGCAGTTATTCGAAATGATATCTCCGGACATATCTGCGAGAACAGTTAAACTGGGCTTTGCAGGTAAGAGCATTAGCGGTCTCGATGATGCGGTTTTCTCACCAAATCTCAAATCCGACTCTGTAGACATTGACGACAAATCACAGAACATCTTATTTTCCTGGACATCTCCTGAGGGGATCGTTGTTGAAAAGAATTTTATGTTTTCACCTGAAACTTACATGATCGATCTCAATGTTACCATAAAAAACGGTTCCAACAAGACCATTGAGGACAATCTAACCTTGACCTTAGTGCAAGCTGAGCATAGAAAAAAGAACGGATCTACTAAATCCAGTTCGGCGGGCAGGTATGGTTTTGAAGGACCGAGTGCACTGATAAATAATGAGCTTGAGCAGATTAAGCCAAAGAAGATAAAGGATAAAAATGTATTTACGGGAAAGCTGCAATGGATTGCAATCCAGGATAGGTATTTCATGTCGGCTATTATACCCGATGAGCCGGTGGAAGCCAGCATGCGTCTTTATATAAACGAGGACAAGACAATACAAAACCAGCATGTTCAGCCGATCAGCGAAATTAACGCAGGCACACAGCATGTTTTTAAATACCGGCTTTTTTTCGGGCCGAAGAGCTTGAAACGATTAAGCAAAATCGGTTATGATCTGAAAAAAGCCGTCAATTTCGGCTGGTTTGATATTTTAGCCAAACCATGCGTCTGGATAATGAATTTCCTGTATGATCATTTTATTCCCAACTATGGTGTTGCTATCATAATTTTAACATTATTTACAAAGATCATCCTGTGGCCACTTGGCAGTAAGAGCTATAAATCGATGGCTGAAATGAAAAGAATACAACCCATTATGGCGGAGATGAGAGAAAAATATAAGGGTGACAAGAAAAGGATGAATGAAGAGGTGATGAGATTGTATAAAACATACAAAGTAAATCCCTTGGGCGGATGCCTTCCTATGGTTGTCCAAATTCCGGTGTTCTTTGCCCTTTACCGGATGTTATACGGAGCCATAGAACTAAGGCATGCGCCATTTTTCTTGTGGATTAACGATCTGTCTGCTCCTGATCGACTTTTCAGTTTTGATATTTCAATTCCTTTCATGCAGCCGCCGTACGGTATTCCTGTTTTAACAATTATTATGGGAGCGACAATGTTTTTACAACAGAAAATGTCACCCCCCATTGGTGATCCTTCACAAGCAAAGATGATGAAGTTTATGCCGATTGCTTTTACCGTTATTTTTATAAATTTTTCATCCGGACTTGTTTTATACTGGCTTGTAAATAATGTAGTTTCCATCGCCCAACAGTATTATATTCAAAAGAAAAATGCTTAACAACGGAGGTTATACATGTCGCGTAGTTTGGAATTTGAAGATAAAAGTGTTGAAATGGCTGTAAAGAAAGCTTGTGACAAACTGAATATACCCAAGGAACAACTCAAGCATGATGTTATTTCTTATGGATCGACAGGCATTTTTGGGCTGGTTGGGTCAAAGAAAGCTCGAATTCGTGTTACCATATCCGAGCCGACCTCAGGGGCTGTTCAAGAAAAGAAAGTCATTGAAAAGAAAACGGGCAGTGTTCATGAACAAACAAAGGAAGATACAGCTTCACATGTGGAAGCTATACAAGATGAAGGAGAAATTCATACTTTTTCTGATGATGCCAAGGATCTTGGCCGACAAGCTTTGCAACGCATTCTCGATTCGATAACTACAGATGCAACAATATCTATTGAGAAGAGTTCGGATCGAATTATTTATAATGTTCAAGGCGGCAACCCAGCGGTGCTCATTGGTAAACGCGGGCAAACCCTTGAGGCGCTTCAATATTTAGTTGAGAAAATTGTAAACAAGCAACAAGAAGAACGGGTTCGCATCCAGATAGATGTTGAAGGATACCTGGAAAATAGAAAGCAAAGCTTGCAAAGAATGGCTGTTCGGCTGTCAGAAAAAGTAAAGCGCACCGGAAAACCCGCTACAATGGGTCAAATGAATGCCCATGACCGAAGAATTGTGCACATAACTTTAAAAGATGATGGTGCAGTTAGAACCCAAAGCATGGGGGAAGGATTTTTAAGAAAGCTTGTCATATTCCCCAGGAAAAATTCACCGCGTAAGCGAAAATCTAACTGATATTGACTGTTTACTCAAATTTCGTAGCTCCTATTTCCCGCGGAGCTTTAATTGATGCGGGCTTGATATATTTCATAGGTGTTAATTCCGGCCAATTAACTTTACGGTCATGTCATTTTCTTAAAGACGATATAAATATTTGGGCACTGCGAAAAGATGTATAAGCTGATCAATATATCGCCCTTTTAGAAAAAGAAATGACCTTACTCAATTCATATCTGTATTCGCATTCAAAGTCGTTATGGTTTTGGATTCCAGGTAAAGATAATGGACAACAACACTATCGCCGCAATAGCGACGCCGACCGGCTTTGGTGGGATCGGGATTATTAAAATTTCCGGTAAAGACGCTTTAACAATTGCGTCATCAATTTTTCAAAGGCCCACCGCTTCATCCGACAAACCCAAGGACACGAATTCTGCTTGTTTTTCTTCCTTAAAATCACACCAACTTTATTATGGACATGTTGTGCATCCGGCAAACGGACGGGTGCTTGATGAGGTTCTCCTTTCAGTTATGCTGGCGCCACATACGTATACCATGGAGAATGTTGTCGAAATAAACACGCATTCTGGACCTGTTGTACTGGCGTCTATTCTCGATTTGGTGATAAAGAAGGGTGCACGACTGGCAGAACCGGGGGAGTTTACAAAGAGGGCATATCTTAACGGCCGTATAGACTTGACGCAGGCCGAGGCTGTTATTGATATTATAAATTCAAGGACAGATAAGGCGCTTGAAATTGCCACATCCCAGATAAAGGGTGGATTGAAAAAAAGTGTTGAGTCGATACGGCAATCACTTATCAATTTATTGACAGAAATAGAGGTTGCAATAGATTTTCCAGATGACGTTGGGGAAATAATTAATTCTAAGACAGCAATAAAAGTGTTAGAGAATCATGTTATAGTCGATTTAAAAGATCTAATCGACCATTATGAAAATGCGCATATTTTAAGGGACGGCCTTAAAATGGTTGTTGTCGGCAGGCCAAATGTCGGAAAATCGAGCCTTATGAATCGCTTGATACAAGACGACCGTGCTATTGTTACTTCTATTCCCGGCACGACGAGAGATTTGATCGAAGAAATATTGAACATTCATGGTATTCCGGTCATTATTGCCGACACTGCTGGTCTTCATGAAACCGACGATCCGGTTGAAGTGATCGGAATAAAAAAGACGCAGGAATATATTAACGGTTCTGATCTTGTTCTTTTCATGGTTGACGCAAGCGATTCATTAACAATTGAAGATTATAAAATATATGAAACAATTAATGACAAACAGATGATACTTGTTGTAAACAAGTCAGATCTTGTGGAAGATGACGTTGAACTTGAAGCTGCCGATTCTTGGAAGATAATTCCAAGCATAAAGATTTCAGCGTTATATGGCAGTGGGATAAACGAGCTTAAGGATTTAATCGCAAAGCTTACAATCGGTGAGAATGGTTTCGAGGTTGGAAATAAGATCATTCCAAACCTGAGGCATAAGATTGCACTTGAGCGGAGCTTGCAGCTTTCCGTTTCTGCGGTGGAAGAAATAAGCAAAGGAACTCCTTTTGAACTGATCGCCATCGATATCCGGGAAGCCGTTGACACACTTGGCGAAGTTATTGGTGTTACCGTTAAGGAAGATGTGATCGACCAGATATTCAGTCGCTTCTGTATCGGAAAATAATGTTTCACGTGAAACAAATTGAGCGCTTATTATCAAATTTGAGATTTTTATAGCCGAGGTGATCGTTTGTATGATTTCCGGATCGTCCGGGTTAGGAGATAGATTATGAAAGTAGACTTTTCGCCGTATTTTGAAAAATACGAAGCGATTGTAGCCATGGCGGACGAAGCGTTCGCGCGAGTGGAGAATGAGTTTCCAGAATGTGTAAAATGTACAATTAAATGCGACGACTGCTGTTATGCATTGTTTGATCTTACGCTGATCGAAGCGCTCTATATAAACCATCAGTTCAATAAAACTTTTAAGGGACAGGAAAAAGAAAGCCTGATCGAAAAGACAAACCGGGCTGATCGCAAAATACACATGATTAAAAGACAAGCGTATAAAGATAAACAGGCCGGCAAGAACGATGTAGAGATACTGGTGGATATGGCCGGCCAACGCGCCAGGTGCTCTCTTCTAAACGATGCG
>PVMS01020730.1_pt1 | contig 12597 bp, 9 predicted proteins | sample 1853461 | NCBI WGS metagenome assembly PVMS01 (sample SAMN08582032, study PRJNA380276) | Marine sediment metagenome, whole genome shotgun sequencing project. | isolation source: ocean sediment barecode stripped | collected 2017 | reverse complement strand
TTAAGCAGTTGCTTCCGTCACAGTACCCGCATTGCCTTCTGGTTCCGGTTTTTTATCGCCATTCTGCGCACCTTCTACTACCTTATTAATTTCAGCAGCATTAAGGGTTTCTGTTTCAAGCAACGCCTCTGCCAGTTTGATTAGAATTGGCTTGTTATCAATAAGGAGCTGTTTTGCATAATCATATCTGTCTGCAACAATAGTCTTGACTTCTTCGTCTATTTCCGCAGCAATTTTTTCAGAGTAGTCTTTTTGTCTGGTAAGTTCTTTGCCAAGGAATATTTGCTCTTCTCTTCTTCCAAAAGTAAGAGGCCCCAGCTTTTCGCTCATACCCCATTCACAGACCATTTTTCGTGCCAGGTCAGTTGCCCTCTGGAGATCATTGCCTGCTCCAGTTGTGATATGTCCGAGGCAGATTTCTTCAGCAGCCCTGCCGCCCATAAGAACCGCCAGGGTACCTAATATATATTCTTTGGAATAAGTATACCTGTCATCAATCGGGAGCTGCTGAGTAATACCAAGAGCCATTCCACGCGGAATAATACTCACCTTGTGAATGGGATCAGTGTCTGGGGTTAATTTTGCAACAAGAGCATGTCCTGCCTCGTGATGGGCAGTATTCTTCTTTTCTTCCTCAGTAATAATCATGCTCTTTCTTTCCTTGCCCATCATCACTTTATCTTTGGAGTTTTCGAAGTCGATCATTTCAACCTTTGTTTTTGACTGCCGGGCCGCAAGCAATGCGGCTTCATTGATCAGATTCGCAAGGTCCGCACCAGAAAAGCCGGGAGTTCCTCTCGCCAGTGTCTCAAGATTCACATCCTCACCAAGAGGTACGTTTTTGCTGTGAACATTCATTATTTCAAGCCTGCCCTTAACATCCGGATGAGGCACGACAACCTGCCGGTCAAACCTGCCCGGTCTTAAAAGCGCAGGATCAAGAACATCCGGCCTGTTAGTTGCCGCAATGATAATAATGCCTTCATTCTGGGCAAAACCGTCAAGTTCCACCAGAAGCTGGTTTAATGTCTGTTCACGTTCATCATGACCACCTCCAAGTCCCGCTCCCCTGTGACGGCCAACAGCATCAATTTCGTCAATAAATATAATGGATGGTGAGTTTTTCTTTGCCTGTTCAAAAAGATCTCTTACCCTGGATGCCCCTACCCCGACAAACATTTCTACAAAATCAGAACCGCTAATAGAAAAAAACGGAACGCCAGCCTCCCCGGCTATCGCTTTTGCAAGCAGTGTCTTGCCAGCTCCAGGAGGGCCGATAAGCATGACCCCTTTAGGGATCTTCCCGCCCAGTTTCTGGAATTTCTGGGGGTCTTTCAGGAATTCAATAATTTCCTGGACTTCTTCCTTTGCCTCTTCTATGCCAGCCACATCAGCAAATGTTACCTTATTTCCTTTTTCAGATACGAGCTTTGCCTTGCTCCTGCCAAACGAGAGGGCCTTGTTACCTCCAGACTGCATCTGCCTCATAAAAAATACCCAGAGCAAAACGAGCAACAGGATGGGTCCAAAATTGAAAAGCACATTCATGTACCAGGGAGTATGATCAGGTCGCGCAGTAATTCTTACCCCCTTCTGTCTAAGCTCCTTCACAAGATCAGGATAATCAGGGGCATAGGTCTTGAACTTTTCCCCATTTTTCATGGTACCAATTATCAGATTTTCTGGTTTAGTAATAGTTACTTCCGCAATTTCCCCCAGCTGCAGACTTGCAGAGAAATCCGAAAATATCATTTCTTCGTTCGGCTTTGATGTCTCAAGAAGATTGAAAACAAGGATCATCATGAGGCCGAACAAAACCCATATCGCTATACTTCTATACAAATTATCAGCCTCCTAACACTAAGGTTAACATATTTCCTTTTTGTATTGCCAATGTGTATAAGTGACTCAATATAATGTTACCTGGCCTGAAATTAAGGGAAATTCATGAAACAGCTATAGCCTTTTTTAAAACAAAGAATCAATCACAATGTTCATTATTTGCTAATAACAATTAATACAAACCCGAGAAGCATAATAATAGCACCAAGCGCTTTTTCAGCTATTTTTTCCTCCCTAAACAGCAGGTGGCCATACAGAATGCTGAACAGAAGGCTAGTCCTTTTGATTGATATCATATATGCAACATTCACGAGACTCATCGCAAGCATATGGAAAATTATCATTAGAGCAAAGGTTACACCTATGGATGAGAGCGGCAGTATATCTTTTTTAGAGATTTTAAGTCCCCCCCTGTTTTTGACCATAGCAATCGGCGTGAATAAAATAGTGATAAGTATAAAGTAAAAACTACCAAAAAAAAACGGGGATGAATGCTCAATCGCAATCTTCCCGAGCGAAGCCGTAATGCTGAATATAAAGGCAACAAGAATAATCATGACCGATCCTTTTTCTCTGAATATTGCCTTTACAGGCTCTAACAGGGCATATTTCATCTTGTGAAGATTCAGCGTGTAACTGCCAAGAGCCACCAGCATTATGCCTATCCCTCCATAAATCGAGACACTTTCTCCAATTATTATATAAGCCATTATAATGAGAAACAGAGGCGTCAATGCCAGAAAAGGCATTGTCAGACTTAGAGGAGATACCTTCAACGCCTTTGTGTACAGAATTAAAGCTGCAATTTCGAGTGGAAGAGCACACAGCGTTGCAATCCAGAATGTCCTGTCAAGTGAAGGGATCTCGATAAAAAAAAGGATCGGCACAAGAACAGGCAATGCAAAAAGCAGTCGAGTCCATGCCACAAAATACTCATCACGCGAAACAAGAGCGCGCTTTGTCAGGGCATCACTCGTGGCAAGCGAAAAAGCGGTGAGAAGAGAATAGATTATCCACATTAGTTATTGAGGGTCCGAGGATTCAAGGGGTCAGGATTCGAGCTAAGAATAGTTCGTATTCTATATGTAAATCAAACAAATAAATAATTCCTTCACTCACTTGAACCCTTGGCCCCTTGACCCCTTATAATCAGTTCTTTATTCCGTAATCTTTAATCTTTGTTAAAAGTGTCTTATAGCTGACTTTCAACAACTCTGCTGCCCTGCTTTTGTTGCCGTGAGTATCTTCAAGTGCTTTTTTTATCCGGCGGCTTTCCGCAATTTTCAGTGCCTCCTTTGCGGTCTGCTCAAGCGATCCATCTAACGGAATATCATCAAGAGATCTATAAGAAGTTACAGTAGACAGCCTCAGATCCTCCTGATTTATTGAATCCCCTTCAGATAGTATAAGCGCCCTCTCGATTACGTTCTCAAGCTCTCTGACGTTCCCTTTCCAGTAATAACTCTTCAGGACGTCGAGGGCATCAACGCTCATTTCTTTATTCCCGAGATTCATCTCTGCAGAATATTTAGATATAAAATGATCGACCAGTATGGGTATATCATCCCTTCTCTCCCTTAGCGGCGGAATCTGAATCGGGAAAACACTCAACCTGTAATACAGATCCTCCCTGAAAGAATTTTCGGCAACAGCAGCCTCCAGGTCCCTGTTACTGGCAGCTATAACCCTGATATCGATTTTTACCGGATTAGAACCTCCGACACGATCTATCTCACCTTCCTGAAGAACTCTCAACATTTTTGACTGTAAAGCCATATCCATTTCACCGATTTCGTCAAGAAACACCGTACCATTGTGAGCAAGTTCAAGTTTGCCGATTTTTCTCTCTCCAGCTCCTGTGAAAGCCCCTTTTTCATAGCCAAACAACTCAGATTCAAGCAGTTCACCCGGAATGGCAGCGCAGTTAATCGCAACAAACTGATTGTCTTTTTTGAGGCTCAAGTTATGTATAGCTCTCGCAAACAGTTCCTTGCCGGTGCCTGATTCACCTAAAAGCAAAACAGTCGTTTTTGTAGTAGCAACTTTCTGAATATTTCCGGCCAGATCAATCATATTTTTGCTTTTACCTACAATATATGGAGTGCTGACCTTATCAGACAGGACATCTCTCAACAAAAGATTTTCAGCAACCAGTTTCTGGTTTTTGAGAGATCTGTCAATGAGCAAGTTAAGATGATCTATATCCAGAGGTTTTGTAATGAAATCATATGCGCCCATTTTCATTGCATTGACAGCGGTATCTACTGAGCCAAAAGCGGTCATAACAATTACAGGTGTTAAGGGATTATTCTTCTTTGAAGACTTCAAAACTTCCATCCCATTCTTCTTTGGAAGCTTAAGGTCTGTCAGCACAAGATCCACTTTATTGCCTTTCAGCTTTCTTATCCCTTCTGCTCCGTCTCCGGCAATAATGACTTCATGGCCTTCAAGTTCCAGAGCCTCCTGCAGCATCTCGGCCATCGACTTCTTGTCTTCTACAACGAGTATCTTTCCCATAATATTAACTTACTGACTCGAGCCCTCGACTCCTCGGACCCTGTTGTTTCATTTCAACTTCTTTCTCAACAGCTCATTCACAATTTTAGGATTTGCCTTCCCCTTAGTTTGCTTCATAACCTGGCCGACAAAGAATCCCATCAATTTGGCCTCGCCCCCCTTAAAGCGCTCGACCTCGCCAGGGCTGTTGGAGATAATATCATCCACTATCTTCTCAAGCTCTGACTCATCGCTCACCTGAACGAGCCCTTTTTCATTTACCACGGTCGCTGCGTCCTTACCAGTCCGGTACATCTCTTCAAAGACCGTCTTTGCGATCTTGCCACTGATCGTACCATTATCTATAAGCTTAAACATATCAGCGAGATCTTTGGGTTTTATTAAGCTCTCTTCAATGGATTTATTATCCTCATTAAGCAATCTTGCAAAATCTCCTATCATCCAGTTACTTGCTGTTTTTGTATTACTCCAAAGTTTTACTGTTTCTTCAAAAAAATCGGAAGAGGATTTATTAATTGCAATTAAGTCAGCATCATGTTCCGGAAGCTGATATTCTTTAATAAACCTTTCCCGCCTGGCGTCAGGAAGCTCCTCTATACTTGCCTTTATCTCTTCTATCAAGGAGGAGGCGATCTCTATCGGCATAAGGTCCGGGTCCGGGAAGTACCTATAGTCATGTGACTCCTCTTTTGAACGCATTGGATCTGTACTACCAGAGTTTACATCGTAAAGCCTTGTCTCCTGTGTGATCTTCCCGCCTTCATTAAGTACCTTGATCTGGCGCTTTATCTCATAGTCGATCGCCTTCTCAACGTTCTTAAACGAGTTCATGTTTTTTATCTCTGTCTTGACCCCGAGCTCTTCAGTGCCAACAGGCCTGATCGAGATATTCGCGTCGCACCTGAAAGAGCCCTGATCCATATTGCCGTCGCTTACACCAATATCACGCACAATCGCCCTGAGCTTCTTCATGAACTCCACAGCCTCCTGTGAAGAGCGCAGATCAGGTTCAGTAACTATCTCCATGAGCGGGACACCGGCCCTGTTAAGGTCAACCGAACTTTCCGAGCCCATACCTTCATGTATGTTCTTGCCCGCGTCCTCTTCAAGGTGTATCCTGTTCAGGCGTATCCTTTTTGTAGTGCTGTCAACAGTTATATCGACATAGCCGCCATCGCATAGCGGGAGCTCGAACTGGCTTATCTGATAGCCCTTGGGAAGATCTGGATAAAAGTAGTTTTTTCTGGCAAACCTGCTATGCAATGAAATTTCGCAATTCACCGCAAGACCTGTCCTTACAACATATTCAATAGCTTTTCTGTTCATAACAGGAAGAACTCCCGGCAGCCCTATACATACCGGACATGTCTGAGTGTTTGGTTCTGAGCCAAATTCAGTTGAACAACTGCAGAATATCTTTGTCTCGGTCGAAAGTTGCGCATGTATTTCAAGACCGATAACCGCCTCATGCTGCATCAACAATCTCCTTTTCTTTCCAACTTCCCCACTATTGTATTTCCACGCTTTACAGTTCCGGCTTTCTCTTGTGCCATTCAGTCCCCTGTTCATAAGCATAAGCGGTTTTCAGGACAGACTTTTCATCAAAATGTTTTCCGATAATCTGAAGCCCGACAGGCAGTCCCTCTGATGTAAAACCGCATGGCACTGAAATCCCGGGCACACCAGCAAGGTTTACAGAAATAGTCAATATATCTGTCAAATACATCTGCAGCGGGTCTTCCATCTTTTCCCCAATTTTAAAGGCAGGCGCAGGAGTAGTCGGCGTCACTATAACTTCCACATCTTCAAATGCTTTATCAAAATCCTGCTTTATTAATGTTCTGACCTGTTGAGCCTTTCTGTAGTAGGCATCGTAATATCCCGATGACAAAGCATACGTCCCGAGTATTATCCTTCTCTTTACCTCTGCACCAAAGCCATCTTCACGCGTCTTCATATACATGTCTATCAGGTCGTCACCTTCCACTCTCAACCCGTACTTCACACCATCATATCTGGCAAGGTTAGACGATGCCTCGGAAGTAGCAAGAATGTAATATGCTGCCACCGCATATTCTGTATGCGGAAGAGATATTTCAACCGGTATTGCCCCGAGTGATTCGAGTTTTTTTATCGCTTCTTTCACCGCTGTTTCCACTTCTGCATCCATTCCACTTACGAAATATTCTTTAGGAATACCGAATTTCATGCCTTTTATATCATGTCCGAGAACCGCAGTGAAATCCGGTACAGGCAGATCCGCGGAGGTTGAATCTCTATTGTCATGACCCGCAATGACGTTCATGAGAATAGCGGAATCTCTGACATTCTTTGTGATAGGACCTATCTGGTCAAGTGACGATGCGAATGCAACAAGTCCAAAGCGGGAAACCCTTCCATATGTAGGTTTGAATCCGACTACCCCGCAGAATGCTGCCGGCTGCCTTATCGACCCTCCAGTGTCTGAACCAATAGCTGCAATACATTCATCAGAAGCCACTGCTGCGGCTGAACCACCGCTTGATCCCCCGGGGATTCTTGAGAGATCCCATGGATTACCTGTATGTCCAAACGCAGAATTTTCTGTTGAAGAACCCATAGCAAACTCATCAAGATTTGTTTTACCGATCAATATATATCCCTGATCTTTCAGACGCCGCGTACAGGTACTTTCATAAGGGGGGACAAAATTCTCAAGTATTTTTGAAGAACATGTGGTTGTTACTCCTTTAGTACAGATATTGTCTTTCACCGCAAGGGGTATTCCAGCTAGCGCCAGCCGTGAGGAACTCTTCATTGTTTCCTCTGCATTTCTGGCACTCTTCATTGCGCTTTCTTCAGCCAGAGTAACATACGATTTCAGTTTTCCTTCCACTGCATCTATTCTTTGAAATATCGCAGCCGTAATATCAACAGGACTAATTTCCCCATTGTCTAAGGCCGAGACAGCGCCGGCAATGTCCAGTTCGAAAAGTTCCAATTATTCTCCAGGCAATACTGCTATTTAGTTATTAACTGTTATATGTTGGAAGTATTGACATTTTACTACTTTAATCTCTTTGAAACAAGCTTTGTCTTTTCGTCTGATCATCATGTACACTTATATCCAATCCTTTGCAGATATACGATTGTTTCTATATAATTTACTTACAATTTTAGATGAAAATGAAACAGTTAAAGTCATCCAGTCGAATGAAAAAACAGGACATCACAAAAAAGAAGGTGCGGCATGATGTAAGTCTGTTTACCAGTCATGATATCTATCTTTTCAAGGAAGGAAACCATTTCAGGCTGTACAGCAAACTCGGTTCGCATGCAATGATCGTTGATGGGGAAAAGGGCATATATTTCGCTCTCTGGGCGCCAAATGCAAAAAGAGTCACGGTTATCGGAAATTTCAATAAATGGAATAAAGAGTCCCATGAATTGTTATTACGGCCGGACAAGTCAGGAATATGGGAAGGATTTATTCCGGGTATTAAAAAGGGGGATATCTACAAATATCATATAGTTTCCAAATATCGAAAATATAAGGTCGACAAAGGAGATCCTTTTTCCTTTTACTGTGAGTTGTCCCCGCAAACAGCCTCGATTACATGGAACCTTAATTACACATGGAATGACCACAAATGGATGGTTAACAGGGCGAAATATAATTCCCTCAATGCGCCTATGTCCATATATGAAGTGCATCTCGGTTCATGGCGGCGGGTCCCGGAGGAAAACAATCGATATCTCAATTACAGAGAAATGGCCCATTATCTTGCAGAGTATGTAAAAGATATGGGATTCACTCATGTTGAACTACTGCCTGTTATGGAACATCCTTTCTTCGGTTCATGGGGATATCAGACTACAGGGTATTTTGCTCCCACAAGCAGATACGGAAAACCCCAGGATTTCATGTATCTGGTTGATTATCTCCATCAAAAAGGTATCGGCGTGATCCTTGACTGGGTGCCTTCCCACTTTCCTACAGACGAGTTCGGACTTTCATATTTCGACGGCACCCATCTTTATGAGCATGAGGACCCTAAAAGGGGATTCCACCCCGAATGGAAGAGCTCCATTTTTAATTACGGACGAAACGAGGTCAGGAATTTTCTTATAAGCAGCGCCCTGTTCTGGCTTGACAAGTATCATATTGACGGAATCAGGGTAGATGCAGTGGCCTCTATGCTGTATCTGGATTACGCAAGAAAAGAAGGTGAATGGATACCAAATAAGTATGGAGGAAAAGAAGACCTGGATGCCATAAGCTTTTTAAAGCGACTGAATGAGGCTGTTTACGAAAATTTCCCTGATGTTCATACGATAGCTGAAGAGTCAACTTCGTGGCCGATGGTTTCGAAACCCACACACCTGGGAGGGCTGGGCTTTGGCATGAAATGGAACATGGGATGGATGCATGATACATTGGAATACATGTCAAAAAAACCTATTCATAGAAAACACCACCACAATCAACTCACATTCAGTTTATGGTATGCATTTTCTGAAAACTTTGTGCTCCCGATGTCCCACGACGAAGTAGTTCACGGAAAAGGCTCACTTGCCGGAAAGATGCCGGGTGATGAATGGAGAAGTTCGGAAAACCTCAGATTATTATTTACAAAAAGGTACGGACTCCCCGGTAAAAAACTCCTTTTTAGGGGCGCAAAGTTCGGCCCGTGGAAAGAGTGGAACCATGATGACTGTCTTGAGTGGCATGCTCTCAAGTATCCATCTCACAGCGGTGTTCAAAAATGGGTCAGGGACCTTAACCGTCTTTACCGAACTGAACGGGCATTGTACGAACAGGATTTTTCAAACAAGGGATTTGAATGGATAGACTCCAGCGACTATGAAAATAGTATTATTTCATTTATGAGAAAGTCTGAGAATACAGATGACTTTATCATTTTCGTCCTGAATTTCACCCCGATGCAGAGAAATGATTACAAAGTCGCCGTGCCTCGAAGCGGCTTTTACCAGGAACTACTGAACAGTGACTCTAAGCAGTATTGGGGAAGCAATATCGGCAATTACGGGGGAGTTCAGGCTGAACCTGTGCCATGGAAAGGAAAGCCATACTCTCTTAATCTACAACTGCCGCCTCTCGGCGCCGTCATATTAAAACCTGGCAAGAAGAGGAAAAAGAAACGAACCTCGAAGGAGAAAAAGTAAAATAGTTCCTGTGCTACTTTGCAAAAACCCTGAAGTCCAGATCATTAAAAATCGAATTTTTGTTTTCCAGTGAGTTAAGCAGTTTCATATCAACATTCTTTGACTCAAGATCGTCATGTAATTTATTGAAATTCCATACATGCTCTTTTACCCTCCTGATCGAGTAGTCCTTTGCCGTATTTGTTGTAATCAAAAAAGCCCAGTCACTGCTCTGGGCCAGCAGCAGCTCCCTTGCCAGTTGACTCAAAAGCCTGATATTCGACAGGTCAGTCTCGCCACTATATTCATCAGCAAGGTTTTCCATTGTTTCGGCCATATAATGCAGATGCCTGTAGATCCAGTCATTTTCATTGTTTAACCAGGCGTCAAAATAACCCTTGTCCCCCCACGATGTGGAACCCGGTGATATAACCTGATTGTCAGGATGCGTACCAAGATACTCAGAGGGAGCTATTGCCTTCATGAAATTGCTGTTACTGATTTCACAGAATACTTTATAAAGGAAATCAGTCCCTTCAAACCACCAATGGCCAAAGAGCTCAGCATCATAGGGTGATAATACCGCAGGAGGCCTGTCCATAATCACACTTAAGGTCTCAAACTGCTTTCTTCTTTCAGAGCAGAAATGCGCTGCATGCCTATCCACTTTTTCTGAAGCCCGTAAAAGATCATAAGGTTCTTTACGATCAGTCGTACCGCTAATCCTGTAATATTTAATGCCTGTAAAAGCCCTTGCCCCATCCGGACTTATATAAGGTTTTATATAGTCGAATTCAAGGTCAAATCCAGCATCCCTGTAAAAATCACGGTAATAATAATCTCCAGGATATCCTTCTTCGGCACTCCACACCTGTTTAGAAGATACCGGGTCCCTGCCAAATACAGCAACTCCGTTAATGGTATAAACAGGTGCATAAACACCGTACTTCGGAACAGGTTTCCCATTCATCAACCCATGCGAATCAAGAAAGAAAAACCTCAGGTCATATTTACTCAAAATCTTATCAAGCCCTTCATAATAGGCGCATTCAGGCAGCCATATACCATTTGGCCTTTTCCCTAAATGCCTTGTGTATGCATTAACAGCAATCGATATCTGCGCCTCTACAGCCCTTGGATTGTTTCTAAGCAAAGGCAGAAAACCATGAGTGGCACATGAAGTTATAATTTCGATTTTGCCAAGGTCGCAAAAGTACCGGAATCCGTTCAGCAAATTGTAGTTCAGGAATGATATGAAAAAAGACTTGATATCCTGATATCTCTTTTTATAGAAATGTGCAACCGGAAGCAGATCGTTGTCATTTTTCAGCCTATTAATTTCCTTTGTAGAAAGCTCGACAAGCTTCTCCAGATAAACCAGATACTTCTCTACAAGGTGTTCGTCTGCAAACATTTCTAACAGCGTAGGACTCAATGATACGGTCAGTCTGAAATCAACATCTTCCTCCGTCATCTTCTTCATATTCATCAGCAACGGAATATACGATTCTGATATGGCCTGAAACAGCCAGTGCTCTTCCAGAAAGTAGTCGTATTCAGGATGTTTGACAAACGGGAGATGAGCATGCAGAACAGGAATCCAATATCCCATAATCTCTTGTCTCTTAATATGCATGATCGCCTTAATTATTAATAAAGGTAAATTAAATTTATACTGCAGTCATAACAGCTTTAAAAAATTTAATTTATAAAGGGTATGAGTGATAATCTCCGGTTTCTTTGTAGTACTTCAGGAGGATAGAATCCAGGTTTGTGTCTTTTATAGTCTCGCTTTTTGAAAATTTCACAATTTCATACGTATTATCTACTCTTTTCATCCAGATCTCCTCATCTGCTGTTTTTGTTACAGGCGACGGAGTCATAAGAGGATCTGATTTCAATAGACCGGTAAATTTATCTCCTTCCAGTATCCCTATCTCAGCTATAAGAGGTTTAAATGAAGCAGGGTGCACTATATATTGCTTTCCAACCTTGTCGCTTACATCAAATGAGTAAACTTCCTTTGTACGCTCTACATAAAAAATCTTCACGATCAATGTTGCATTGCCAGAGTTAATTTCATTCAGATAGTTTTCTAATAATTCTGCTGTGATCTCCCAGTAGATAAAACTTCGGTCAGTGTTAACCGGCATCATCACTATCGTTTCAATATTATATCCGCAGGGGATTGTATGTGGCTCCGATGATTGATTCGAAACCTCAGCAGCTATATCCCGCTTTTTTTTCAAACCAGATAAATCAGAATGTCGATATACGACATCTTTATTATTTATCCGCTTTTTCATGACTTGTAACATAGAGATTTTCCAGAAGCAATATCCTATCGTATATTATAAGCTAAAAATCAGTATAATCAACTGTTAAATATTATCCTTTCCGGGGCCATTGAAAAACCCAGGTTTCTGAAAATATACAGGGGGATTTATATGCATAAAAAACTGCATATAGCCTTTTTATATGGTATATTATCTCATTATTACACCTTTTATGTAATAAAATACAGAGCCAACTCATTAATGAGATAATTACAGAATAATGTTCGTAATAATGGTCGCATCAGAATGTGCACCTGTTGCCAAGGTCGGCGGACTTGCAGATGTGGTATACGGACTCAGCCGTGAACTTGAGATCAGGGGCAACGACGTTGAGATCATCCTTCCTAAATACGACTGCATGCGGTATGACCAAATTTACTCTCTTCAGGAAATTTACAATGACCTGTGGGTTCCATATTATGACCAGTGGGTTCACTGTACCGTATTTTTCGGGTTTGTCCATGGGCGTAAATGTTTTTTCATAGATGCTCATTCTGAACATAACTTTTTTAACCGCGGAATCTTTTATGGTGATAATGATGATCCTGAACGCTTTGCCTTTTTCTGCAGGGCAGCACTCGAGTTCATGCTTAAATCCAATAAGCATCCTGACATTATTCACTGCCATGACTGGCAAACAGGAATATTGCCCGTACTTTTATATGATACTTATAAGCACCTTGGCATGTCTCACCCTCGAGTATGTTACACTCTGCATAATTTAAAGCATCAGGGTGTGACAGGGAAGTTTATTCTC
>PVMS01020245.1_pt1 | contig 12597 bp, 12 predicted proteins | sample 1853461 | NCBI WGS metagenome assembly PVMS01 (sample SAMN08582032, study PRJNA380276) | Marine sediment metagenome, whole genome shotgun sequencing project. | isolation source: ocean sediment barecode stripped | collected 2017 | reverse complement strand
ATCCATCATTTCAAGTCCGTAGAGGTTTAAATTAGGATATAGGTTTAAATTAAGCACAGGTTTACATTACGTCAGTATAGAATTGGGAGCAGTAACTATTATGTATATACTAGGAATTTCCTGTTATTTTCACGACGCTGCCGCAACGCTAATTAAGGATGGAGTTGTTATAGCAGCGGCTGAAGAAGAAAGATTTAGCCGTATAAAGCACGACTATGAGTTTCCTGAAAACGCTATCAACTTTTGCCTAAATCTGGAAGGGATTGAGACTCAGGACCTTGAGTATATCGTATTTTTCGAAAAACCCTTTATAAAATTTGAGAGACTTCTGCTATGCACTATGCAGACATTTCCAAGATCGATGAAGCTCTTTAGGGAAGCAATGATTACTTGGCTCGGAGATAAATTATGGATAAAGCACCTTCTCCAGAGCAAACTCGGCGTTGAATCCTCTAAAATCCTATTCAGCGAACACCATCTATCTCATGCCGCAAGCAGTTTTTATTGCTCCCCCTTTGATGAGGCCGCAATCCTTACCGTAGACGGAGTGGGCGAGTGGACTACGGCAACTCTCGGAATAGGACGTGGTACTGATATAAAACTTTTAAAAGAAATAAAGTTCCCAAATTCCCTTGGACTTCTCTACAGCGCGTTTACTGCTTTTCTGGGATTTGAAGTAAACGAAGGAGAATACAAAGTAATGGGAATGGCTCCCTTTGGAGACCCCAAATATGTGGATCAAGTCTACGAAGTAGTCAATGTGGATGAAGAGGGTGGATTTGAATTAGATATGGATTACTTTTCCTTCCATTATTCTTCAAGTAAAACTTTTACTAAGAAATTTGAAAAGCTCTTTGGTAAACCCAGGGATCCGAAAGCTGAATTTTTCACGGACGCAAGCGGTTACCCGTCATATTTTGAGGATAAACCGGATAATTATGATGAAATTGCCAAACAGAACCAGTACTATGCGGACATAGCTGCCAGCATACAAGTAGTTACAGAGCAGATAATGGTCAAGATGGCCAACTACGCGTATAAAGAAACCGGCCTAAAGCATTTATGCATGGCAGGAGGAGTTGCGCTTAACAGCGTGGCGAATAGAAAAATTCTCTCTGAGACACCTTTTGAAGATATATATATTCAGCCCGCAGCTGGCGACGGCGGGGCGTCGACAGGCGCCGCGCTCTATGGCTATCACGGAATGCTCGGAAAACCCAGAAACTTTGTTATGGAACACGCGTACTGGGGAGAAGAGCACAGCCCCGCTGATACACAAGAGTTCTTAAAAGAGAACAATATTGCCTATGAGCTAATTGAGGACGATCAGAAATTAATCGAGCGTGTTGTGGACAGCATTCAAAACGGCAAGGTTATAGGCTGGCATCAGGGCAGATTTGAATGGGGCCCCCGGGCTTTGGGCAATAGGAGCATTCTTGCTGATCCTAGAAGTAAAGAGATGAAAGATATAGTAAATGTGAAAATCAAATTCAGAGAACCTTTCAGACCTTTTGCACATTCAATCCTTGTAGATAGGGCAGGGGAGTATTTTGATATTGAGGAGCCCCAGAGACACTATCCGGCCCGCTTTATGTTATATGTAACGAACGTACGGGAGGAGAAAAGAGACATCTTGCCGGCTATTACTCACGTGGACGGCACTGGAAGGCTCCAGACGGTTAGTAAAGACACCAACCCCAAGTACTATAAACTGATTGAAACTTTTGGAGATGCAACGGGAGTTCCAGTATTATTAAACACCTCATTTAACCTTAAGGGAGAGCCGGTAGTTAATACCCCGGCCGAGGCGTTTAGTTCCTTTAGCGCAAGCGGTATGGATTTACTTGTATTGGGAAATTATCTGGTAACCAAAGATAAAGGGTAGATTTACACAATTATTCAATTGTGAAATATTGGAATTATAATGCGCGCTGAAACAAAGTTGAATAGGAAGATATAATAGTTTATATATAGAATCAGTGTAAAGTATTTTTCTTTGAGCTGGAGGAGGTTTATTAATGGCTTTTTTTAAAAATATATCAAGCAGAATGGGCATTTTGGGTGAGCTGCTAGGGTTTTTTCTTCAAAACAAGTGGTGGTGGATTACACCTATGCTTCTCATCTTGTTATTATTCGGACTGCTTATCGTATTTGCGCAAAGCTCCGCAATAGCTCCTTTTATATATACTTTGTTTTAATATATAGAGGGTACGGAGCAACAGCTAAGCGCCCGGCTTATTCTGTTTTTTCAAATAAGGAAATAGAAGAAATCGGAATTAGCTTAGTCATATCTTGGTAAGAAGCTCTTGAGAATTATATACCTTTTAGAACATCGCTCCTTAATATAAGATGCTGAAATCACAAATCTTTGCGCCAAGTAATATAGCCGGAAAGCGCAAATTTGCTTATGACTTAATGTATATAACAAACAGAGTTTTAAGCTCGATATAAAATTTGTTTCCCTTTTCTTCCGGATTACATTTAGAGAATAGGGGATGCCAGGGGAAGAGAATTTTGACCTTTCTGTAATTTCACATAAAATCAACACCCAAAATACCCCAAATACTAACAATTCATAATCTATGGATTAAAGAGGAGACATTTAATGGAAAGATTTGTAATTCCACACAAGCACGAGATCACAAAGGAAGACAGACGTAGTTTAAACAAACACGGCTCTCTTATTTTATGGTTCACGGGGCTTCCAAGCTCTGGGAAGTCCACAATCGCGAATGAGCTTGAGAAAAAGCTTATTACAATGGGAGCTAGAACATATATCCTTGACGGTGATAATGTAAGGATGGGACTTTGCAAGGATCTTGGTTTCTCTGAGGCGGATAGAGGCGAGAATATAAGACGAATTGGAGAGGTGTCTAAACTTTTTATTGATTCGGGAGCTATTGTTCTTTCCGCATTCGTCTCCCCTTATATTGTAGACCGTGATGCCGTTAGAGAACTTGTAGAAGACGGTGAATTCGTTGAAGTGTTTGTAGACGCGCCACTTGAGGTATGCGAAGAAAGGGATGTTAAAGGGCTCTACAAAAAGGCAAGAGCGGGAATAATCAAAGGCTTTACAGGGATAGATGACCCTTATGAAGCACCTCTTAATCCTGAGATAACAATAGACACTAGCAAACTCTCTTTAGAAGAGGGGGTCGATGTCCTTCTTGCTTATCTGGAGAAAAGAGGAGCTCTTCCCTCAAATTAATCCACTTAGTACTGAGTTTCTTCTAAGGGAACAAATTAATTCAAAAGCGGATATTAGTAACAGGCGGGGCGGGTTTTATTGGCCCTCATCTATGCGAGAGGCTTCTAAATGAAGGAAATGAAGTCGTTTGTGCCGATAATTTTTTACAGGCACCAAAGATAACATAAAGCATCTTTCTTCTAACCCTTATTTTGAAGTTGTAAGACATGACATATGTTAGCCTCTTTATCTTGAATTAGACGAAATATATAATCTGGAATGTCCCGCCTCTCCTATTCATTATTAGCTTGATCCCCCCTGAGGCGACTAAAGTTAACGTCTGCGGTTCAATTAATATGCTGGGTCTGGCAAAGAGACTTAAGATCAAAATCTTCCAGTCCCTCGACCAGCGAAGTGTATGGCGATCCCGCAGTCCATTCTCACCCTGAAAGCTACCGGGGTAATGTGAACCCTATTGGTCCAAATCAAGCTGTCTAATTAATTTGACTCAATTACCTGATAACACAAAAAATATCTTGACTTTATGTTGAGAAATGTATTATCATCCTAGTAGGAGCGGTGAATTTTCAAGTTGATCTAAATGTCTGCAATTAAAGCAAATAAAAGTCAAATGAACACTGATTTATCTAATCTCATTACTGGTATTGCGAGTAAGGCGAGAGGTGCGTCTTTGGAGCTTTCAAAAGCAATGTCCGGCTCAAAAGATGAAGCACTTTATAAAATGGCAGAAGGCCTTATAAAAAGGGCTGATTTCATAATTAGCGAAAACCAAATAGATGTGGAGCAGGCTTCCTCAAAAGGCCTCTCCGCAGCCATGATAGACCGCCTTGCACTTACACATGCGGGCCTGGAAAAAATAGCTAATGGACTAAAAGAAGTAGCGGCTTTAACGGATCCCGTGGGTGAAATTCTACACATGCGTACACGTCCTAACGGCCTTAAAGTAGGCAAGATGAGAATTCCCCTGGGAGTTATTGGAATTATATATGAGTCAAGACCCAATGTTACAGCGGATGCTGCCGGGCTCTGTCTCAAATCAGGCAATGCGGTGGTATTAAGGGGTGGATCTGAAACAATAAGATCTAACATGGCAATCGGAGAAGTTCTGCAGGACGCTATTTCAGAAAGCGGACTCCCTCGGGACGCAGTTCAGATAATTCCGGTTACAGATAGAAACGCGGTGCTGGAGATGCTCAAACTCCAGGAGTATATAGATCTTATAATACCAAGGGGTGGGGAAGGGCTTATACGCTTTGTCTCTGAGAATTCAAGAATTCCTGTTCTTAAACACTATAAAGGGGTTTGCCATATCTTTGTAGATGAAAGTGCTGATCAGGACATGGCGGAAAGCATTTGTATAAACGCGAAAGTTCAGCGCCCCGGCGTATGCAACTCTATGGAAACTATGCTTATTCACGAAAATATTGCGGAGACATTCCTGCCTCGCGTAAGTAAGGCCTTTTTTGATAATGGTGTTGAATTAAGAGGATGCGAGAGAACCAGAGAAATTGTTCCAGAAGTAGTTCAAGCTACAGAAAGCGATTGGTTTGAAGAGTATTTAGAACTCATTTTAAGTGTAAAAGTAGTAAAAGATATGAATGATGCGATAACGCATATCGAAAAATATGGATCCATGCATACCGAGTCCATTATTACTCAAGACTATTCTAATTCACAAGCTTTTATTAATGGAGTTAATTCTTCCACTGTTATGGTCAATGCTTCGACCCGCTTTAGCGATGGTTTTGAGCTGGGCCTTGGAGCTGAGATTGGGATAAGCACGTCCAAGCTCCATGCTTTTGGACCCATGGGACTTGAAGAATTAACAACCACTAAGTTCATCGTTCTAGGAGAGGGCCAAATAAGAGAGTAAATCCATCTATAATAGGAGGATGGTATTGAGACAGACAAGATTTAAATCAAAGCAACATGCTCAGTCATCACACTCTGCACACAGAGTCGAACAACGATCAAAGAAGACCCGTGATTCTGCAAATAGCCTTACAAAGAATTTCTTTGAGGGTTATTCCAAAGAAGCTAAAGCCTTAGCTCGGGACGTCCTTATTCAAGATGACATCGATCAGAAAATAATAGAAGAGCTTTCAGAGACGGAAGTAAATCTAAAAGAAAATATTTCTAAGCAAGACATCTCTGACAAAGATAAGCACAAGTTTACCCCCGATGAGGAATTTAGATTGCTTCAAGTTTATTTTAAGGAGATGGGTACCGAGCCTCTTCTTACTCCCAAGGAAGAAGTAGAGGTTTCCGCCAAAATAAAAAGGTGTGAAACTAGAGCCGCACAGGCTAAAATATTTATTGAATCTGTTTTTGAAAAGAGCTTAAGCAAATCTCTTCAAAATACTATTTCAAACGTAGAAAAAAATACAAAAATTAGTAGAGCCAAAAATTATTCTAAAAATAAAAAAGGAATTTCCGCCAATTTAAAACTTGATAAAGAAATTGCTAAAAAGAACATAAGACGCTCGAGTCTGCTTTATAAAGTATATCTTTTAAGAGCCCGCCGTTTTAAAGAAAGATTTATAAAAGCCAATTTGAGATTAGTAGTAAGTATAGCTAAAAGGTATATGAGCCGTGGACTCCCCCTCCCTGACCTTATTCAGGAAGGCAATGTAGGGCTTATGAGGGCTGTTGAGAGATTTGATCATACTAAAGGATACAAATTTTCAACCTATGCCTCTTGGTGGATTCATCAGGCGATCTCAAGATCTCTATTGGATCAGACAAGAACTATACGTGTTCCGGTTTACGTCTTAGAGCAAGCTTCTAAAGTTCATAAAATTAGCTCAATCATGAAGAAAGAGATAGGGAGAAAACCCCTTCCTGAGGAAATATCCAAAGAGACGGGGATTTCCGTAGAGGGTGTAAAAAGGGTTCTTGAAGCCACAAAAGAAGTAGTTCAGCTGGACTCCCCGGTATTGGATGGAGAAAGAACTACGCTGCTGGATTTTATACCTGATGACATTTCATCAATACCTGACTATGCTCTAGCTAAAGCAACTTTGGCAATAAAAATAAAAGATGCTCTCTCCACTCTGACCCCAAGGGAGGAGCTGATTCTAAAGATGAGGTTTGGAATAGACTATGAAACCACTTTTACGTTGGACGAAATAGGTAAATATTTCGAGCTTACAAGAGAGCGCATTAGACAAATTGAAAAGAGATCATTAGAGAAACTTGAAGATTCCGACGTTGGTATAATATTAAAAAGTTTTCTTGAGTAAAGTCTATGCTCCTAGGACTCACACTTAAGAACTTTACCATAATCGAAGACCTTTCTGTCGGCTTTAGCACCGGTTTGAATATCATAACTGGGGAAACAGGCGCCGGTAAGTCTGTAATTGTAGACGCTGTCAATATCATTCTTGGCGACAAAACCTCCTCAGATAATATAAAATCAGGCAGAGAAGAAGCTCATATTGAAGCCCTTTTTGATATCTCGGGAGATGAAGTGATCAAAGAAAGATTAGAGTCCTCCGGCTTTGATACATCCACTGGGGAGCTTCTAATAAAACGGGTGATTTACCGTAGTGCAAGAAGCCGCGTATTTATTAATGGAAGCCTCTCAACCTTAACCCTATTATCAAAAATCACTCGTGGTCTTGTTGATATATTCAGCCAGCACGAACACCAAAGTCTTTTAAGAGAAGAAAATCACGTAAAGATATTAGATAATTTTGGAGAGATTAGTAATGAAGTTTTCGATTTAAGGGAATTATATCAAAACTATCTAAGAGTGACAAAAGAGCTGGATGATCTTCTACAATCGCAGAAAGACAAATTAGAGAAACAGGATTATCTTAAATACCAGCTAAGTGAAATTAACGAGGCGGAGCTGCAAATAGGAGAAGAAGAAAAGCTTGAAGAGGAAAAGTTGAAATTAAATAACGCTGAAAAGCTCCAATTATCGGCCGAAGGGGCTTATGGGACCCTTTATGAGAATGAACGCTCTATTGTGGGCACGCTTCAAAATCTAACAGACGATCTTCTAAACTCAGGGAAGGTAGACGCCACACTCGCTGATATTGGGAAGTCAATTGAAAAGAGCATGCTCGAAATACAGGAAGCCGCTTTTTCCTTAAGGGATTATAATTCTGATCTTATTCATGATTCTACCAGACTTGAGATTGTTGAAGACAGAATTCATCTCATTGGAGATCTAAAGAGAAAGTATGGAGAGAGTGTATTTGCTATAATCCTAAAACGCGATGAAATACAAAAAGAATTAGAGAATATAGAGCACTTTGACGAACGCGTAAATTCACTCACAAATGAATCTCAAGAGATAATGGGAGAATTGTTGGTTCTGGCACAAAAAATATCCAAAAGTAGAAAGCGGGCATCAAAGAAATTAACGGCTATTTTAGAAGAAGAGTTAAAAGAGGTAGGGATTCAAGGCGGTCAGTTTCATATCGAGTTTACTGATAAGGAGGTATCATCAAACGGTATTGACGATATATCTTTTCTTTTCTCAGCTAACCCGGACGAGAAACCAAAACCACTTACAAAAGTAGCCTCTGGTGGTGAGCTGTCTCGTATTATGCTAGTGCTTAAGGAAGTAATCGCAAGGGTAGAAGGTGGCTCTGTAATAATATTTGATGAAGCGGACTCTGGTGTAGGAGGGGCGGTTGCGGAGGCAGTCGGGCAGAAAATCAGAAAACTATCTCAGTCCTACCAGGTGATATGCATTACTCACCTTCCACAGGTGGCGAAATTTGCCGACTCCCACCTTAGCGTCCTAAAAACTCACGATGATAACAAAACACAAGTTACCATAAAAAGCTTAGAAGGGGATGAAAGAGTTATAGAGATTGCGAGAATGATAGGCGGCTTTAATATTACTCAAAAAACTATAGATGCAGCGCAAGAAATGCTAAAACACTAGTCACGATTTAACTTATAATTAATAACCCGTTAATATTGTCCAAACAAACCGGACAGGATCAATCAATGAAAGGAATTATCTTAGCAGGCGGGGCGGGGACAAGGCTTTACCCGTTACTCGCGCGGTAAGTAAACAGCTTCTTCCGATTTATGATAAGCCGGGCGTTTACTTTCCTCTCTCTACATTGATGTACGCGGGCATAAAAGAGATCGCCACACCACATGACTTGCCAAAACTCTGTGAGCTTGTGGGGGACGGCAGTCAATTAGGACTGTCTTTATCATATGCCGGGCAGCCAAGCCCAGAGGGGCTAGCGCAGGCTTATTATGGGCTCTTATGGTCAGATCCTATAATTGTAGATTGGCCTGTTTCCAGCCCAATAGTATCGGATATAGACTCTAAGTCCGGAGCACTTGATCAAATTGCAGAGGAGTTATCACCGGTTTATAAAATATGAAAAATCTACTAGTTACAGGCGGGTCAGGTTTTATAGGGGCAAATTTTATACGATATCTGCTTGAGGAATCGGATTTTAAAGGACGAGTTATAAATGTGGATAAACTCACCTATGCCGCAAACCCCCAGAGCTTGAGTGATATAGAAAACGCGTATCCGCAGCGCTATGTATTTATTAAAGCTGATATAAGCGATAAAGACACACTATCACACGCATTCGATAAATATGAGATTGATTCAATCTGCAATTTTGCGGCCGAGTCCCATGTTGACCGCTCTATCGCAAGGCCGCAAGAGTTTATCCAAACTAATATCATTGGAACATATAACCTTCTGGAGCTCTCAAGGGAAAAAGGAGGGCGTATTCGTCTATTCCATCATATAAGCACAGACGAGGTATTCGGCAGCTTAGGTGATGAGGGATATTTTACAGAAGAGACCTCCTATAAACCCAACAGTCCTTATTCCGCGTCAAAAGCGTCATCTGATCATCTGGTAAGGGCGTATCACAAAACCTATGAGCTCCCGGTTACTATATCAAACTGCTCAAACAACTACGGTCCATTTCAATTCCCGGAAAAGCTCATACCTCTAATGATTTTAAATGCTATAGATGATAAAACGCTTCCTGTTTACGGAGACGGTCTTAATATAAGGGACTGGCTTTATGTTCGTGACCACTGCGTAGCTGTCTGGACTATCATGAAAAAAGGCGCTATTGGGGAAACCTATAACATAGGCGGAAGAAATGAAATAGAGAATATTAAAGTTGTCGAGATGATATGTGATTACCTGGACGTGATAGTGGGAAAGAGATCCAATAGAGAGCCCAGAAGAAGTCTTATAACTTTTGTGACAGACCGTCCCGGTCATGATAGGCGCTACGCGATAGATTCTAAGAAGATAACCAGCCAACTCGGATGGATGCCGAGCGAGTCGTTTGAAACGGGACTTCTAAAAACTATAAAATGGTATCTATCCAATGAGAGCTGGGTTAATAGTGTAAGGGGCCGCTAAAAACACATTAACTGTCAGGGAGCATTACAGCTAACTGTGTCCCCCCTAACGGTATGTAGCAAAGACCACAGCCGCCACTACAGTAGTCCAAAGACCTTTTTTATCCCCTACAGCTGTTTGAGTGATGTTTATTGTTTTTACTATATGGTCACTGATTTTCCAGACGTCTTTCTGTTCATCGTAACTCTTGTCAGGATCAAAGGGAACTCCAAGTGTAGTAGCTAACATATAAGCAGCCAAGTCCTCAGCGTAATCACCAGCCAAAGCTTCTTTCTGACCGAAGCTATGATGCTCGGATATGTATCCATAACGGCTTGAATCTTTTGGAATTGCAACACCTGCGGAGGCCGCAACAAGGCGGTTTGGCTCATTGGTAGAGTTCTCACTCATAACAACATGCAGAATTTGCCCTGGAAACAAATTCCTGAGACCTGAAGCCCGCTGTACTAGCTGGCAGTCAGGGGGGAAAATGCTCGACACCTTTACAAGGTTGAATTTAGCAATCTTAGCGTTTCTAAGGGCCATCTCAAAGCTTGTTAGCTTTTCCTTGTGTCTTCCAACACCTTTTGTTACAAAAGCGGTTTTTGGTATTAGCAATATATTTCTCCGTTAATAAGGTGAAAGATTTTCTACTATCTAACCCTGCTTGTCAATCATGTTTCAATTCTTTTATTCCTAACGTTTATCAAAACAACAATCCTCTCAATAACCTAATATATAGAAACAACTTTCCTTTGATTTTTAACACACTTGAAAATCTACTTTTCATGCTTATTTTTAAATTATGAAGAGATGGCAATAAGAAATACAGGAGGCAGCTAAATATGACAATTACAATTGAACCTTATACGATAAATTCAAACTTTGAGAATTCAAATATACCTATAACTTATTGGGGAATATATTTGGAGGATAAAGAGATTTCCACCACTTCCACTAAAGAGCAGGCGGAGGAAACAAAGAAGTGGATGGAGAACTGGCTTAAAAATAGCAACTAAGAAATATTGTATCATCCATCCTCCTGACCCCGTTGCTGTATAGTAATTATGCAACAACGGGGTTTTTCTTTTGTTATATAATTCAGAACAAAACTCAAATCAGCCTGCTAAAATAGGAGTATGCCTTTGACGATATTCCCTCTTTAAGAGTATATTAGTAGGAATTAAACTACTCACTAATAAGATAGGAATACTAATAAATATGAAAGCTATCGTTACAGGCGGCACAGGATTTATCGGAGGGAAACTCGTAGAGGCTCTCGTTGCGAAGGGCCACAAGGTAAGATGCCTTGTAAGAAAAAACCAGTAATGTTTCCCGACTAAAGGAACTTGGAGTAGAGCTCTTCCCTGGGGATTTGGGGGAGGTGGACGCCTTAAGAAATCTTCCGGACGGCGGCGATGTTATATTCCACCTTGCTGCTCTTGTTACCGACTGGGGGGAAGCCGAGAATTTCTATAGATATAATGTTCTCGCCACCAAGGAGCTCTTAGAGTCTTCAAAGGCTCACGGTATAAAAAGGTTTGTATATATGAGCTCGTCGACTGTGGTGTGGAAGTCTGATTTCTGGAATATTCATAAGCTTATAGATATTGATGAGACGTATCCTTATACAGAAAAACACACAGACAATTATAACGCCTCAAAAACACAAGCGGAAAAACTGGTTCTACAATATAACGACAACGAAAGACTCGGAACAACAGTTGTCAGACCATCCAATGTTTGGGGGGCAGGGGACACTGTTATTTTGCCCCGGGTCGCTATGGCCGCAAGAAAAGGAATACTCTACCCAATGGGAAGCGGGGAAAGGGTTGTAACCCCGTGCCATGTTGGCAACCTGGTCGACGCACTCCTGCTCCTGGCTGAGAATGCTAAAGCGCCAGGGAATATATATTTCATTAACGACGGAGTTAAAATCCCGTATATGAACTTTCTCACAAAACAACTTAAAGCGGCAGGCATAGATTGGACTCCGGGGTTTTCCATTCCATATAAATTTGCCTATACGGTAGCAGCAATTTTAGAGGTGGTATTTAAACTAATTAAATCAAAAAAACCGCCGGTGCTTACAAAGATGGCTGTTGCCGCTCTCTCCGGAACCAGAAGCTATCGAATAGATAAAGCGCGTACTGATCTGGGTTACGAGCCTACGGTCAATATGAATGATGGAATGACGGAGCTACAAAAATGGGTAGAGGAGTTAGGCGGTACCGATGAGCTTTTAAAATATGTATTAAAAATCTAATCTGTATATTCCCCCATATGGCTATCTCAACAAAAAATTCTAAGTACGATATACAGGCCGATGGTCTTAGAAAATCCTTTGGCAACTTCGAGGTGCTCCGCGGTGTAGACCTGCATGTTAAAAAGGGCGAGTTCTTCACTCTTTTCGGCCCTAATGGAGCGGGCAAAACAACTTTAATAAAACTGCTCGCCACTCTTACTGATCCCACCTCGGGAAATCTCAGCGTCGGTGGATTTGATGTAAAAAAAGAAGTGAACAATATTAGATCTACAATAGGCGTTATCTCACATGACGCTTATTTATACGATAATCTGAGTGCGCTTGAGAACATAACTTTTTTTGGGACATTATACGGACTCGATGATATAGACAATAGAGCCCGCTACGTAATTAAGCAGCTTGGACTTGAGAGAAGAATGAACGATATAGTAAGAACATTCTCAAGAGGCATGAAACAGCGACTTAGCGTTGCAAGAGCCATTGTTCATGACCCCAAGATTCTACTCTTAGACGAACCCTACACCGGGCTTGATCAACATGGATCGCAAATATTTGGGGAGATACTCTCAGATTTGAAATCCAACAAACGCACAATCCTCATGACAACTCATAATATAGATGAGGGTCTTGATTTGAGCGACAGGATTGGGATTCTCTCAAAGGAAAAATAGTACTTGATTGCCCTAAAAGCGAAATTCAAAGATCTTCTTTTAAAAATCTTTATATCTCGAAAGTTAAAGATTAGCTCTAGCCCCTTGCGATCTTATT
>PVMS01127809.1_pt1 | contig 12598 bp, 11 predicted proteins | sample 1853461 | NCBI WGS metagenome assembly PVMS01 (sample SAMN08582032, study PRJNA380276) | Marine sediment metagenome, whole genome shotgun sequencing project. | isolation source: ocean sediment barecode stripped | collected 2017 | reverse complement strand
TGGGTTTATCACACTCCTGACTGCCTGTTTCATTATACCTGCAATGTTACCGGGACTATAATGGTATTCTCATAAACTATGATAGCTGAAACAGGTAATCTGAATATAGAACCCTATCTACGCCTGAGCGTGTTTTTCGGTGTTCTTGCGATCATGATGCTTGCCGAGTATTTTTTTCCGCGGCGTAAAGAACAGTTTAGAGCTAGGCGCTGGCCATCCAATCTACTGCTGGTGGTGCTCAACACACTGGTCGTACGCCTTATCCTGCCCGGCGCAACCGTGGCTCTGGCCTTATGGGCGGAGTCGCGTGGCATAGGGCTATTACACTGGATATCCCTGCCGGGGTGGCTCAGCTTTATCGTGGCGGTTGTAGTGCTCGACATGCTGATCTACTGGCAGCACCGTTTCTCGCATATTATTCCTATGTTGTGGCAATTCCACCGCTTGCACCATGCCGACACCATGATTGATGTAACCACGGGCTCGCGTTTTCACCCGATAGAAATCATATTTTCAACCTTGGTCAAGCTGACTGCTATTTTGCTGCTGGGGCCCTCCGCGTGGGCGGTCATTGTTTTCGAAACTTTGCTCAACGGCACCGCTATGTTTAACCATAGCAATATTAATTTGCCGTTAGGCGTGGATCGGTTTGTAAGGAAGCTGCTGGTGACGCCCGATATGCACCGCGTGCATCATTCTACCTACGCCCGGGAATATAACCAAAATTTTGGTTTTAATCTTTCAGTTTGGGATTATTGGTTTAGCAGCTATACGGCGCAGCCTGCGGAGGGGCATTTGCAGATGAAAATCGGCTTGCCCTATTTTCGAGAAGCCGAAGAATCCAGGCTACCGAATATGATTACGCAGCCATTTCGGAAGGTGATAGAGAAACAATAACGCAAGAGGATGTTTTATCTCACGTTATTTACTGTCGGTTTATCCGGGGTTTCAATTTGGCTGTGCCGTATGATTTAGAACCCAAACTCAAGCAAAATTGCTATTTTTTCTGAGCCCCGAATTTTATCGATTGCCGTCAACCTCAGCCGGTGCAGCTTTCTTTGCCGCTTTTACGTTGCCCTCAGTCGGCGTTTTAGCGGTCGCTCGTTTCTTGCTGGCACGTTTTTTCCTTACCGCTGGTGTTTTTTTACCGGCGCTACTGCCTTTGTCCTGGCTGGCCTCAGCGGGTTTGCTGGAGCGCGTCTTTTTGTCGCCAGTTTCTGATTTCACGTCCTGAGGTTTATTGGGTTCGTCTGATTTTTTGGCAGCGGTTTTTTTGTCCGCTGTCTGTTGCTGTTCAGGCCGGTCCGTGCCCTCCTGAGTATTCTTGCGAGGGCGCCCGCGCCCGCGGCGTGGTGCATTGTTTCCGGTTTCAGTATTCTTTGTGTTCTCCCTGGAATCGTTGCTGGCATTCTTTTGCGCGCTATCATTTTGTTTAGGCCCGTCTGGCACCGCCTGATTACTCGTGTTTGACTGCACGTCAGCCGTATCCGCCTGTCGATTCTGGCTGCTTTGATTGTTTCTACGGCGATTTTGGCCACCACGTCTGCGGCGATTACTATTGCTGCCACGATTGCCATCCTGGCGCTTACTGCTTTGACGATTGCTACCTCGATTATTGTTCGTGCGTGGCTTATCAGATTTTTCTGCTGTGTCCGCGCCAACAGATTCCTGCTTAGTTTCCGACTTTGCAAGCGCTTCGCTATGATTGCTGGAAACCGATTCAACGGGTTCGCCTTTGAGGGTTTTCCATAAGCGCTTGATGAGTCCCTGGTCGGCCTGAATGGCTTCGTTACTGACCGCGTTCATTACCCTGGTCGCCGTTGCCGTCGTAGTGCTGCTTGAAGAGGGAGGGGGAGGGGGCGTAGAAGGTGTCATCTGATCAAAGCCAATGACGGGTTTTTCCGCTTTTGCTTTGCGCCCGGTGATGTCTTTAAACTGGTCCAGTTTATCAATATCCAACGTCAGTTCGTAACTGGGGTCGCTGGGTGACTCATCCAGTTCATTGCTGCGCAGGCGTTTAATTTCGTAATGCGGGCTTTGCATGTCTGGGTTAGGGATTACCACCACGCGCGTAGCCGTTCGAGATTCCAGCAGCGTCAATTCACGGCGTTTTTCGTTGAGAATATACGCTGCCGTGTTTACCGGCAGGAAAACTTGCAGAGATTCAGTGTTCTCTTTCAGCGCTTCTTCTTCGATTATACGAAGCAGGCTCAAAGAGCCAGAGACGATGCTGCGGATGTGTCCGGTGCCTTCGCAACGTGGGCAGGTATGATAGTTGGCATCGCCGATGGACGCGCGAATACGCTGACGCGACATCTCCAGCAGGCCGAAACGGGAAATTCGGCCTACTTGTACACGCGCACGATCATGATTTAGTGCATTTTTCAAACGAGTTTCAACTTTACGCTGGTTCTGGTTTGAGCTCATATCGATTAAATCGAGTACCAGCAGGCCGCCCAGATCACGGATGCGCAATTGGCGTGCGATTTCATCGACGGCTTCCAGGTTGGTATTGAGCGCGGTTTCCTCGATGTCGCTGCCTTTGGTAGCGCGGGCCGAGTTGACATCGATTGATATCAGGGCTTCAGTATGGTCGATAACAATGGCGCCGCCCGACGGCAGCTGGACTTCACGTGAAAATGCCGATTCAATCTGGTTTTCAATCTGAAAGCGCGAAAACAGCGGAGTGCTGTCTTCGTGCATTTTTAATTTGGGCAGGTTTTGTGGCATGACCTGAGAAACAAAGCGTGAAGCGCGCTCAAAAATTTCCTTGTCATCAATAATCAGTTCCTGCACGCTGCTATTGAGGTGGTCGCGAATCGCGCGCACCAGCAGATTACTTTCCTGGTAAATCAGGGTAGGTGCCTTGCTGTTGGCGGCAGCATCTTCTATCGCTGTCCACAGCTGAATTAAAAATTCGTAGTCCCATTTCAATTCTTCATCGCTTCGACCAAGCGCTGCTGTGCGGGCGATGATGGCGTGTTGTTTGGGCATGTTCAGGGCATCAATGGCGCGCTTTAAGTCGGCGCGTTGCTGGCCTTCTACGCGGCGTGAAATGCCGCCACCTTTGGGGTTATTGGGCATCAATACCAGAAACCGCCCGGCCAGGCTGATAAAAGTGGTCAGGGCAGCGCCTTTGTTTCCACGCTCGTCTTTTTCAACCTGAACGAGTAGTTCCTGACCTTCCTTGATAACATCCTTGATGTTGACCTTGGATAGCGGGGTTTTAGAGGAATAGTTCTGAAAGTAGCCGCGATAAATTTCCTTAAAGGGCAAAAAGCCGTGGCGATCTGCGCCGTAGGAAATAAAGCAGGCTTCCAGGCTGGGTTCGACGCGGGTGACGACGCCTTTGTAGATGTTGCCTTTGCGCTGAGCGCGTACTGAAGATTCAAGGTCCAGGTCCAGCAGGGTTTGCCCGTCAACGAGCGCAACGCGCAGTTCTTCTACATGCGTTGCATTAAATAAAATTCTTTTCATGTTTATTTTCCTGCGTGGATTTCAAAGTATAAGCCACGCAATATCAAAGCCTTACGCTATAATCTACGCAAGGCTAAATTAAATAATTATGAAGAGTGCAGAGGGTAGGGTGGGCGCGTTTGTATAAGCGCGAAACCAGCATAAAGTGTGGGCAGGTTCAGAGCCTGATTACCGCGCCCTGTCCACGCCAAAATGTATTAATCAGGGCGTGTACCGCAGTCAAACTGCGTGGCGATTTACGGTAATGCCGAATATTTGGCACCCGATGTTTTCCCCTTGTTCAGGGAGCGCAACTATATGCGAGTTTTAATGATGATTCGAATCATCATCGCGATACCAGGCGGACAAATATTTTTATCGACCGGCATCTTAAAATCTTTTCAATCTAACCTTGCGATCTCTTCGCGTTTCAGGCCGCCTCGTATTCATAAAGCGAACCGGTTGCCCTTGTTTTAAGGGCCTTTATGGTTGGCGGGGAACGATATATTGTTGGTTGGGGGTTGGCTATGTATTGCACAACCCTGTAACGTTCCTTTTAACCACGCTGGAATATAACAGCTTTAATGGATAGTTGACAATGCCTTAGTTATAGATATATCAAGAAATAAGGCGTTGACCGGGTATAATACCGGCTTTAAATTTTAGCTGAAAAAACATGATAAATATTGATGGATCAGTATGCCTGGTTACCGGGGCTTCAAGAGGCCTTGGTGCGGCGATTGCGAATCGCCTGGGAGAGATGGGCGGTACGGTCATCGGTACGGCAACGTCGATAGCCGGTGCTGATGCGATCTCCGAGCGATTTGCCGCAAAAGGTTTTTCCGGAACCGGCATGTTGCTCAACGTGACCGATGATGAGTCGGTGGCAGAAGTGATCAAAGCGATCAATGAGCAGTTTGGTGCGGTAGGGGTGTTGATCAATAATGCAGGCATCACGCGTGATACGCTGTTGATGCGCATGAAAAATGAAGACTGGGACGTGGTTTTGGATACCAATCTAAAATCTGCATTCCGCATGAGCAAGGCTTGTCTGAGCGGCATGATGAAAGCAAGATTTGGGCGAATTGTTAATATTTCCTCAATTGTCGGCATCACCGGGAATGCGGGGCAGGCAAATTACGCGGCGGCTAAAGCGGGCATGATTGGCTTTAGCCGTTCCATGGCGCAGGAAGTGGCCTCGCGTAATATTACGATTAATGTGGTCGCGCCGGGGTTTATTAAATCGGACATGACCGATGGGCTCAATGAAGATCAAAAACAGGTTTTGATGCAAAAAATACCGATGGCGCGCCTGGGTTCGCCGGAAGATATCGCCGGTGCCGTGGCATTTCTGATTTCGCCGTATGCAGATTACATTACGGGCACCGTGATCAACGTAAATGGCGGTATGTACATGGGGTAACGCCCCGCTAACCAAGCAGTGCGAGCCGATTGCTTGCTGTCAGAATAAAATGAGTGAAATTATGAAAAACGGTCCTGAATTACTGGCCCCTGCGGGCACACTGCAACATCTGGAGTATGCTTTTGCCTTCGGTGCGGATGCGGTTTATGCGGGTATGCCGCGCTATAGCCTGCGCGTGCGCAACAATGCGTTTGATGGACAGACCATTGAGCAGGGCATTCGGCGGGCACATGCACTGGACAAGCAGTTCTTTCTGGCGTGCAATCTGATACCACATGGTTCAAAGGTCAATACTTTTATGCGCGATATCGAGCCGTTTATTGGTCTGAAGCCCGATGCCATGATCATGGCCGACCCGGGCCTGATTATGATGGTGCGGGACACATGGCCTGAAGTGCCGATACATTTGTCGGTACAGGCCAATACCATGAACGCGGCAACGGTGAAATTCTGGGAGCGCATTGGTGTGTCGCGAATTATTCTGTCGCGCGAGTTATCGCTGGATGAGGTTGAAGAAATACGGCAGGCCTGCCCTGATATGGAGTTGGAGGTGTTTGTCCACGGCGCTCTGTGTATCGCGTATTCAGGGCGCTGTCTGCTTTCGGGGTATATGTCACACCGGGATGCTAATCAGGGCAGTTGTACGAACTCCTGTCGCTGGGATTACAAGGTTAAGGCAGCGAGTAGCGAAGTGGATGCCGCTAATCCGAATATTCGTCATTCTGCGGCGGATGAGCCCTGGCTAATCGAAGAAAAACAGCGCCCGGGTGAGGAAATGACGATATATGAGGATGACGCGGGCACGTACATCATGAACTCGAAAGACCTGCGTGCGGTAGAGCATATTCAACGTCTGGTTGATATTGGTGTGGATTCACTCAAAATTGAAGGGCGTACCAAGTCAATTTATTATGTGACCCGAGTTTGTCAGTCCTATCGCGGTGCGATAGATGATGCGGTTGCCGGCAGGGCATTTGATGAACGACATATCGTCGACCTGGAAAAGCTCTCTAACCGGGGATATACCAGCGGTTTTTATCAACGCCACAATCATAAAGAGTATCAGACCTACGATACCAATCATTCACGCAATCGCTCGCAGATTTTCGTGGGGGAAATGCTTGGTTATGACGCGCAAACAGGGCTGGCTGATGTAGAGGTCAAAAATAAGATACAACACGGTGATGATATCGAAGTCATAATGCCCGGTGGATCAAAGCGCTATACCATCGACAAAATGCAGGATGAGCACGGGCAGGAGATTGATGTGGCTCCGGGTTCAGGATGGCGCATCAAACTAAAGCTTGAAGGTGCTCAAGCGCCTGCGTTGATTGCGCGTTATATTGACGATGCGGACCAGGCGCAAATACGCGTGAAGATTGATGAGCCGGTGCTTGACTCAGCGGCGAAGGCCGCTGCTGCGCGACGTCCGTCGCCCTGAGGGCACCTCTCCTGAACAAAGAGGCGCAGGGGGAGGTTCGAAAGGCCTGTAACCATTTAATTGATCAGTGTTAGACCTCAGCATAAGCCAGGTGCTGAGTAAAAATGGCTAAAATATCCCTGCTCGGCGCTGTGGATATTATGAATAGCGTACGTTCTCACTTGTCTGTTGATTTTACAGCGACCCTTTTCTATATATTGAGGCTTTAATCGATCTGCATTAGAGAAGGGAGCAATGATTGATACTTGTGCAGTTCACGCTATTAATGATTCGGCTTTGCGAAGGTGTTCCTGAATAGTCTTTGCAGGAGGGGATAAATTATTTAGTGAATTGTCTGGAAATTTGGTACAATCCGCGCAGTTTCCTTGTAGTTACAGAGCAGTTTTCAGCGCTTCTTAGATGGAGCTGTAGCAAAGGTTTTTTCGCTTTCCCAATTGTGCCAAATGGTTGAGAAGGTTTGTTTTTCACTGGAGGTAAATCCCCTAATGAGTAGTATTGAAGATCGAGTTAAGAAAATTGTTGTAGAGCAACTGGGTGCAAATGAAGATCAGGTCACCACAGAGGCATCATTTGTCGATGATCTGGGTGCAGATTCTCTGGACACCGTCGAGCTGGTTATGGCGCTGGAAGAAGAATTTGATATGGAAATTCCTGACGACCAGGCCGAAAACATCGGTACTGTTAAGGATGCCGTTGGTTATATTGAGGCTCACACAAGCGCTTAATTTAGTGTAGCAGCTTCGACATCAAGCCGTTGTCTGCGTGCAGGTAACGGCTTTTTCTTTTATCAGGCATGACAATGACAAAACGACGCGTAGTAGTGACCGGGCTTGGAGCCGTTACACCTGTTGGCCCGAATGTCGCATCCAGTTGGGCGGCGTTGATGGCGGGCACATCCGGTATCGATACCATCAGTAAGTTTGACCCTGAAGGCTTCGCGTGCACCGTCGCAGGCGAGGCAAGGGATTTTGTGCCTGAAAATTTTATTGCACCTAAAGAGCTCAAAAAGATGGATCGGTTCATCCAGATGGGGCTTATAGCCGGTATTGAAGCGATTGAAGATTCGGGACTGGATGTGACTGAGCAAAATGCTGAGCACATCGGCGTCTACGTCGGCGCAGGGATTGGCGGTGTGGAATCAATCGAAAAAACCACGACTATATTCAACGAAAAAGGCCCGAGAAGGGTTTCACCATTTTACATTCCCATGGCGATCATCAATATGATTTCGGGGAATCTTTCGATTCGATATGGTATGAAAGGGCCGAACCTGTCAATGGTTACGGCCTGCTCGACCGGTACACATGCGATTGGTGAAGCAAGTCGTTTAATTGAATACGGTGATGCGGATGTGATGATCGCGGGCGGCGCTGAAGCGTCAATTACTCAAACGGCCATAGCGGGTTTTGGTGCTGCACGAGCGCTGAGCAAGCGCGGCGATGTGCCCGCAGAGGCGAGCTGCCCCTGGGATGCGCGCCGTGATGGTTTCGTGATGGGCGAAGGTGCGGGCGTGGTGGTGCTGGAAGAATACGAGCATGCCAAAGCACGGGGCGCAAAAATATACGCTGAGTTAGTGGGTTTTGGTATGAGTGGAGATGCTTATCACATGACGAGTCCATCACCTGAGGGAGAGGGGGCCGCGCGCTGTATGCTCAATGCGATGCGCCATGCGGGGCTGAACATTGAGGATGTCGATTACCTCAATGCGCACGGAACTTCGACACCGCAGGGCGATATTGCTGAAACCAAAGCCGTAAAGCGCGCGTTTGGTGAGTATGCAAGTCAGCTTAAAATATCATCGATTAAGTCTATGATCGGGCATTTGTTGGGAGCCGCGGGCGGCGTTGAGGCCGTTTCAACTATTCTGTCGATCTATAATCAACAAATACCGCCGACGATCAACCTTGAAAACCCAGATCCGGAATGCGATCTCGACTATGTGCCGCTAACGGGTATCGATCATTCGATTGATGCAGCCCTTTCCAACTCGTTTGGCTTTGGTGGTACTAACGGTACGCTGGCATTCAAGAAAATATAAAGCTCCTGTTATGTCTGATTCGGATGATGAGCAGGGCGCGATAGTCGATAAAAACGCGGTGCCTTCTTCGCAGGGAGGGCGCGCCGGCAGGACAAAGCGTATTCTGCTGGCGGTACTTGTCGTGGGTCTGCTGTCGGGCGGCGCTGCTGTTCTAGCGCTGAACTGGCTTGATCAAACCCTGAATCAGGCCCGGGTTTTCTCCGGGCAGACTTTTACTATCGATAAAGGCGATACGCTTAAAGGATTTACTGCCCAACTTCAACAGGCTGGAATTATCAGCGAACCCTATTCTTTTGCCTTGTATGCGCGCTACAAAGGGCTGGCCGGCAAACTGCATACCGGTCGCTATCGCTTCGAGGATGGCTTGAATCTGATTGATCTTCTGAACGCAATTACCAGCGGGAAATATCGCCTTAGTCATTCATTTACCTTTGTGCAGGGCAGCACTTTCAAACAGCTGCTTGATTCCCTGGCGAACGCAGATAAAGTGAAGCAAACACTAAGCGGTAAAACCGATGCCGAAGTATTGGCCCTGTTCGACACATCATCTCAGTATACGCATCCCGAAGGGCTATTTTTCCCGGAAACCTATGCTTTTGATTCGGGGGCCAGTGATCAGGAAATTATGCAGCGTGCCTACCAGACCATGCAAATCACGCTTCAGAAGCTATGGGCTGAGCGCGCGCCGAATCTGGAAATTGAGTCAGCTTACGAGGCGCTGATACTGGCCTCTATCATTGAAAAAGAAACCGGCCTGGCGAGCGAGCGAAATCAAATTTCCGGGGTGTTCATGAATCGCCTGCGAAAGGGCATGAAATTGCAAACCGACCCAACAGTGATATACGGCCTGGGTGATACTTATGATGGTAATATTACGCGTACGCACCTGACTACCGACACCCCATACAACACCTATACACGGCATGGCCTGCCACCGTCGCCGATCAGCATGCCCGGCTATGCTGCCATTGACGCGGCATTACACCCACAAAAGACCGATGCTATTTTCTTTGTTGCACGAGGCGATGGCAGCGGTGGGCATACGTTTTCGAAAACCCTGGATGAGCATAATAAGGCGGTAAAACAGTATCGTAGAAATAAAAAGAAATCGGGTTAGGTGGGACGCATTCACTAATAGTGGCTTTATCCCCGCGCTGACGCATCTCGTCATAGCCGTATAGGCTAACCTCGTCATACCCGCGAAGGCAGGTATTTATACTGCCGTTAAAGACAGAGTAATAGATTCCCGCCTGCGCAGGAATAACAATCAGCGCGGTGGGAATAATGTACGGCTCACTTTTCGATCTCTGTGTTGTAAAATGACGGAATGATTCTTGTGCAAGACCTGATTGAAACAAGTGAAATATAAGAGAATAAAAATGTCGGGAAAATTTATTAGCATAGAAGGCGGTGACGGCGCCGGGAAATCAACCCAGTTGCAGGTCATTGGCGACACGCTGCGCTACAACAATATCGAGTTTATCACCACGCGTGAACCAGGTGGGACTCCGGTTGGGGAGCTATTGCGTGACTTATTGCTCAAGCAGGCCGAACACGCAATATCGGATGATACCGAATTGCTGCTCATGTTTGCCGCACGTGCTCAGCACGTCGTTTCCGTGATCAAGCCTGCGCTCAAGCAGGGAAAATGGGTGATCAGCGATCGGTTTAGCGATGCCAGTTTTGCTTATCAGGGGGCTCGCGGTCTGGATTTATCACGTATTCAGAGCCTGTCGGATTGGGTATTACAGGGTTTTTCGCCTGATTTGACATTGTTTTTTGATTTGCCGCTGGAGCAGGGCCTGGAGCGCGTCGACAAACGCGGTCAGGCAGACCGTTTTGAGAAAGAATCGATCGTATATAAGGCTCGGGTCCAGAAAATTTACCAGGATCGTGCGCGGGCGGAACCCGGGCGCATATCTGCAATTGATGCTTCTCTGGAGGTTGAGGCTGTCTCTGCCCAGGTGCGCGCGCGGATACAGGTTTATATCGATAAATGCGAGACATCGCAGGCGTGAGTTACGACTGGCTTGCCTCTGCTCGTGACCAGTTTGTGCGCCTGAGCGCACAGTTGCCGCATGCAATACTGATTCAAAGCGAGCGGGGTATGGGCAAGCATCAGCTGGCGACGGAAATGGTTTCGAGCTTGCTGTGTGAAGCGCCCTTAAAACACGATCATTCATTCAGCGCGTGCGGAAAATGTAAGAATTGCAAACTGTTTGATTCCGGAAATCATCCGGATTTTCATTATATTAGCAGCGAGCGCTACGTTGAATCTGCGGAGTCAATTTTGTCGCCCTATGCTGAGCGTTATCTCGAAGCGCTCGAAAAACGAGGGAAACGCAAGCCTCGTAAAATTATATCAGTTGACCAAATTCGTTTATTGATAGAAAAATTCGGATTATCCAATCACAGCGCAGACCGCAAAGTCGCGCTGATTGAACCCGCTGATGCAATGAACATAAACGCGTCGAATGCGCTGCTCAAATTGCTCGAAGAGCCTAATCCAGATAGCGTAATTATTCTGGTATGTAACGATAGCAGTCGATTGCCTATGACCATACGCAGTCGCTGTATCGAGCTAACACTGACCCCGCCTGGCCTTGAGCAGGCGACCTCGTGGCTAATTTCACAGGGCGTGAGCGAAGGCAAGGCTCTCAAGGCTCTGGCGATCTGCGGTGGGGCGCCTTTGCTCGCGCTGGAATATATTCGGGCGGATGACGTAAAAGATTTTGAAGCTGTATTAGAAGCCCTGGTTGCAATGCAGAATGATGGTGTCGGGCCGGTAGAAATCCGCGATATTTTACTCAAATTGCAGCCACCGGCGGTTTTATTAAACTGGTTACAGTTGCTGATAACCTGGCTGATCGCTAACGTACAATCGCAGACAGATTCCGCGCCCGCGCCCTGGCAGGCCTATAATCGTGTATTTTCAAAGTTGTCCCGTCGGGTCGACGTGTCAAAGCGTGCCGCGATGTTTCAGTTATATGATGAGTTACTATTGATCAAAAAACAGGATACCGATATCGTCAATCCAGGCTTGATGCTGGATAGATGGTTGATTACTTATTCAAGGCTGCTATGACCTGATTGTTATATCGGTTAAACTCCGAGCAACCCTGCATCAAATAGAATTATGTCCAGCCTTGAACCGCCCAGTAAAAGTAAATTACCGATCGTTCCGCTTCGCTTCACCAGTACGAATCAATTGTATAAGTCGTTTATGCCATGGCTAAAAAATGGCGGCCTGTTTGTCCCTACCAGCAAACGATTTGAAATGGGCCAGAAAGTGCTGATGATGGTTATTTTGCCAGGTACAACAGATAAATCCCCCGCCGCCGGCGTGGTTGCCTGGGCCTGCCCGAAAGATGTAACCGGCCACAACAAGCCGGGTGTCGGAATTGAATTTACGGATGAGGAAGGCGTTGTATTACGGCTGCGTATTGAGGGCATGCTGGAAGAGCAGCTTAAATCCGAAGCACCTACCTATACGCTGTAGCCCACTAACCTCGTTGGATGTATCCTGAAAATGATAAGCCTGGTCGATTCACACTGCCACCTTAATTTTGAGCCAATGGGCGAGGACCTGCCCGCTGTATTAGAGCGTGCAAAGGCCGCTAATGTTGACTATATGCTTTGCGTGTCGGTCAACCTTGAAGACTATCATGAGGTATTATCTCTGGCGCAGGCGCATGAAAATATTTTTGCTTCGGTCGGGGTTCACCCCTGTTATCAGGACGTAAAAGAGCCGACGGTCGAAGAGCTCGTGAGCCTGGCGCAGGACGATAACGTGGTGGCCATCGGTGAGACAGGCCTGGATTATTTTCGTGTAGATGGGGATATGAGCTGGCAGCAGGATCGTTTTGTACGCCATATTGAGGCAGGTATCGCAGCGGATAAACCTTTGATCATCCATACGCGTGATGCAGCGGATGACACCATGGCGTTGCTCAAGTCGCATCAGGCCGATCATTGTGGCGCAGTTATGCATTGTTTCGCGGAAGACTGGGGCACGGCGAAAAAAGCACTGGATTTAGGGTTTTATATCTCCATGTCGGGTATTGTGACTTTTAACAGCGCAGCGCGCCTCAAAGAAGTTGCCAATCAGATCCTGGAGTACTCGATCCAGGTGGCGATGCCGTAGATAACTACCGGCGAGCGCAAATACAAAAATCAGGCCAATGCTGAGGAGCAGAAAATTACTCATCTCATATACATCACATTATTCTTTCACCGCCGA
>PVMS01052360.1_pt1 | contig 12599 bp, 10 predicted proteins | sample 1853461 | NCBI WGS metagenome assembly PVMS01 (sample SAMN08582032, study PRJNA380276) | Marine sediment metagenome, whole genome shotgun sequencing project. | isolation source: ocean sediment barecode stripped | collected 2017 | reverse complement strand
TGCGAATATCGGTAGGTTCTACAACATCTGGTGGAAGTTCAGCCTCTTCACCGATAATCGCATACTTGGCCGTCGCAGGCCCCTTGGTCACCTAACTTGGGCGGCAGTCGATATATTAGCTAATGAATCTGCATTTAGGGATGCCAAGGCTCATGCAATGAGCAGCCTGGATAGAGAAGTTGCAGGTGTGCTGGTTGGACCTATGCCGGAGAAGCAGCCTGACGGCCGCTACGTTGTCCACATAACCGACACTATTATTGCCAAATACACAAAAATGCACGGCGCGAGTGTAACATACACTCCCGAAAGTTGGCGTTATGTTACCGATAAGCTGATGGAACTCTATCCAGAAGATTCAGCGGTGATCGTCGGCTGGTACCACACCCATCCAGGCTTCGGGATTTTTCTTTCAAGTATGGATCGATTTATCCATCAAAACTTCTTTATTCAAAAATGGCATATCGCCATGGTCTTAGATCCGATCGCTAGTCGAAGTGGTTTCTTTTGTTGGGATCGAAATCAGGAAATGGTTGACGCCTATGAATTTCCCTGGCCAGATTGGGCCGAAAATTCATGGTAAAATATCTTAAAAAATTATTGTTATAACCTAGTGGATTGGGCCTCATCAATCAAAGGATATGAGACTAAGCTAAACGATGAGCGAGCAGGATTTTATTCACATAACCGACCAAGATATTGCCGAAGCAAACCGGTTGAGCCACAGCTGTCCGATTTGTGCAAGCTCGGTAGAAAATAATGTAGAGACAGACGCGGTTACACCGGTGGTCTGTTCCCGATGCCAGACACTTTATCATAAGGCCTGTTGGGATCAGAATGGCGGCAAGTGTGCGATACTTGGATGCGGTCATGAAGAGTGCTACCCCTACGGGACCGAGCTAGGCCCACGTTTGGTAATAAATTATTCGGACATTCCTAAACATGCACCCTCGCCTCCGTCGCCCAACGGCCGCTACAAGAAACTGAAAAGACAGCAGCGACGTTTGCAGGAGGAAGCCCAAAAACAAGGGGGTTGGTTGAATCTGGTGAACCGAATATTGAAGGCCTTCGGATGGCGTTAAAACCCGTACCTATTGATAAAAGGTCGCCGTTTCTCGGGGAAGCTTGTGCACTATGCAAGCAGCCATTTGCTCCTGGCGACGATGTAGTGATCTGCCCTGAGGATGCCACGCGTCATCATCTTCATTGCTGGCGGGCTAATGACAATAAATGCACTGCCTATGGATGTCGAGGACGAGGACAAGTAGAGGCTGGCGCCACCGTTGTTGAGGGGTATGTTACGACTAATACCGTTAGAACCGCAGATTCGAAGATTCAAACGCTGCCAACACGAGGATTTCACTGCGCCCAGAGCTGTCTGCTTCTGACCATTGCCCTGGCAATAATCCTTTTTGCTGTCGGATGTTTTGGACTTTGGGCGATCGCTGATTACATAATGATAGAGATCTTGGAGCTGCAATATCGAGAGCCCATATCAAGTCACCTGCCCATCATGGGTAAGCAGCTCTTTGCTGCAGCAAACAGCATCTACGTGATGATGCAGCTGGTCTAATTTTCCCATAATACTTTCACAATTTGAAACTCATTGTAATGCACAACTATCCTGGATGACCACCCGCGTAAACCGATCCTTGTTAATTTGATCTTAAGGAGCAAATCATCATGCCGGCTTATGAAAAATTACTAGAACAAATTTATGAAATACATGACATCGACAAGGCTATGGGGGTGCTTTCATGGGATAGAGAAGTGTCCATGCCAGCACCAGGAAACGAGGCACGAACCAAACAGCTATCAACCTTAAGAAAAATCAGCCACACGAAATTCACGTCAGATGAAATGGGAATTCTCATCGATTCCGCTGCTGGCGAGCTGAAAGATGCTGATTATGATAGCAATGAAGCGAGTCTTATTCGCTATCTGAAAAAGAGCTATGCAGATGCAAGAATGCTGCCTTCTGAATTTGTAACACGAATGGTAGATGTTGCAGGTAAGGCGCTGTTCGTATGGAAGGAAGCTCGGGCAAATGATGATTATCCATCCTTTCAACCATGGTTGGAACAAGCTATTGAATTGAACCAGGAGATGGCAGAATTTTATGGCTACGAAGATGAACCGTATGATGCTCTTCTCGATAAATTTGAGGCTCAAGCGACTACGGCCGAAGTCCGATCGCTTTTTAAATCAGCCGCCGAGGACATCGTGCCATTGCGTCGAGCCATCGAAGAACATGGGCGTAAGATTGACGATTCCATTCTCCATCAGGAGTTTGAAATAAATAAACAAAAAGAACTGGCCCGGTATCTGGCAAAGCAAGTGGGTTATGATTTTTCCCGCGGCCACCTTGGAACAGCCACCCACCCCTTCGCCACCAGTTTTTCAAGGGACGATGTACGAATTACTACTCGCTGGTACCCAGATTTCCTCAACCCCTCCCTTTTTGGGACACTTCACGAATCAGGCCACGCCCTATACGAACAAGGGACTGCTGCCGGCCTGGCCAGAACACCTTTGGCTCGTGGAACATCATCGGGTATTCATGAATCACAATCGCGTATGATTGAGAACATTGTCGGCAGAAGCAAGCTCTTTTGGAATGCTCACTTCCATAAAGTTCAAGAATTGTTTCCAGTTCAGCTAGGGAATGTCAACGTCGATGATTTTTACCTTGCCGTAAACAAGGTTCAGCCTTCATATATCCGAGTGGAGGCCGATGAACTCACCTATAACCTGCATATTATTCTCCGATTTGAATTGGAGCAGGCGATGCTCAACGGCGATCTGACCGCAGCCCAACTTCCTGAGGCCTGGAACAATAAAATGGAGGAGCTGTTAGGTATCGTTCCTCCTTCCGATCGAGAGGGTTGCCTGCAAGATATCCACTGGTCGAGCATCAGTTTCGGCTACTTCCCCACGTATGCCTTAGGCAATCTTTACGCAGCCCAATTATACAAATCGGCCGTAGAGCAAGATCCCAAGATATCAGAAGATCTTTCCAGAGGCAGCGTTCAAGCTCTGCTTTCTTGGCTTGTCGAGAACGTACACCAGCATGGCCGTAAGTTTACCCCCGGTGAGATCGTTCAGCGAGCTACTGGCAAACCCCTTGGACACGGTGATTTTATTGCTTACGTTACTGAGAAATTTACTCAGATTTACAATTTATAACGATTTGGGCTGACTAACGACCATCAGATTGTGTTATTGGAAATTCAATTTTCGCTCGAGCAACAGCCAGGCCGTCGACATCAACAACTGTAAATATTACTACGTCATTATAGGGTGAGGTCAGGCTGTCACCTACCACAGGCGGCCGCCCGAGCCATGTATGTATTAACCCTCCTACGGTTTCAACGTCTGGCATCTCACTTACATCACCTAGAAATACATCGTCATATAAATCATCCACCAGGTAGGTGCCTGCGACCTCGATAACCCCTGGGCCTATCTCGACTATTGGCTCTTTCTCAACATCGAATTCGTCCCGGACCTCACCTACAATCTCCTCTATGAGGTCTTCAAGGGTAACGATGCCGGCGAGACCGCCAAATTCATCTAATACAATGGCCATATGAATTCGCCGTCGTTTAAAAGCGGAAAGTAGTTCCTCTACAGGCTTATCCTCTGGTACAGCAGGAGCAGGCCTGAGCAGTTGTTGTAGGTTTAGTTCGCCATTGTTGGTCAGCTGTTGGCGAATTAGATCCTTGAGATGGAGAATACCGATTACGTGATCGAGATCATTTTCATAGACAGGAAAACGGCTGTGGCGGCTGGCCATCACCAACTTAAGTAGCGCCTCTTTAGGCACATCATTGGGAATAGCCTGGACCTTGGGTCTGGCAGTCATAACTTGCCCAACCTCCCGGTCGCTAAAGTCAAAAATGTTTCTAATAATTTCTTCTTCTCCCTCCAGAAGCAGACCGCCTTCGGCACTCTCTGAGACGATAAGCTCAATTTCCTCTGCGGAATGTAACCGGGCATGTCCCTCTGCTGGTGGTACTTTAAGTACATTGAGAAGAAGACGGCCGATCCAATTGAGAAATCGAACAGGAATACCCAGTATCTTTTGGGAAAACCTCATTGGCTTGGAGATCCATATAACTGTCTTGCCTGGCGAGGTCAAGGCAACAGACTTTGGAACCATCTCTCCGATAACAACATGGAAGTAGGTTAGAAGACTTAAGGCAATTATGGATGAAACTGTGTGGATTAAGGTCAGGCTAATATTTTCACCGAATAAGTACGATAGATACGGTTCGATAAATTCAGCTATTCGAGGTTCTCCATACATGCCAAGACCCAGAGAGGCGATTGTTATTCCCAATTGGGCTGTCGCTATATACTGGTCCTGTCGTTTGTTTGAACTGAGGACATCGTGGACATTGTCCGCTTCTCCAACTCCTTGCTGAATCATTTGTTCGACCTGGCTAGGTCTAACGCCTATTATGGCAAACTCAGCTGCTACAAAAAATCCATTTAGCACAACGAGGAGGGCGATGATAGCGAGTGGCAGCAGCAGAACACCAGGCCCTGGTAATCCTTGATTGACAGCAGCTGCCGCCAATAGGCCAAGACCAGGAGTTGCCACTAAGATTAATATGCCCTTAAACATGCTCGCCGATCTCCCATTCACCAATAAATGCTTCGGTAAATGTTTGGCTCGTCTGTATCGATACCTCGGATACTGCGAGATCTTCCATGGTTTCGACCTTTAAAATTGTTTCATCAAACTTTACCTCATCGCCAACGACAGCTTGGCGACCAAGTTGGCTCAATATTAAACCACCCAATGTATCAGCATCTTCAGGCAGCTCCAGGCTCAAGTATTCGTTTACGTCGACAACAAGTAGATCACCCCTAAGGTGCACGCGGCCGTCTTCATCAAGGGATATTAATGCCGATTCGTCATCAAATTCATCTTGCAGCTCACCAAATATTTCTTCAATTAGATCTTCAAAGGAAATCAACCCAGCAATTCCGCCAAACTCATCAAAAACAATGGCCATATACTGCCCTTTCGAGTTGAAAATCTCCCAAACATCCACCACTGGTAATGTCTCGGGCACATGGATAACCTCCCGTAAGATGGTGGCTAAATTATCGGAATCTTCAACGTAAAGTCGGAAAAGGTCCTTTATATGGACAAAACCGATGATTTTATCGATATTATCCTGATAAAGGGGAATACGAGTGTAACCAACCTCTAAAGCTAACTCTAATAATTCAAACACGCTGCTGCCAACCGCTGCAGCGACAATACGGGTTCTGTGGACCATCACCTGTCGCGCCGTTAGATCTTTTAGGCGAAAAGCGTTTCGGAGCATCTGGCGCTCTTTATCATCAAGCAAGCCTCCTTCATGGCTTTCGGTTACCAAGAGTTCAATTTCCTCTGGTGAATGAAACCTTCCATGTCCGCCTAGTCTATCTATCCTGAACAGCTTAAGCGCCAGGTTGCCGCTGCCATTAAAGAACCAGATAAAAGGCCGTAAGATGATGACAGACCAACGAACAGGAACAACGGTAGCAAGAGCCAGCCGTTCTGGATATTGAATAGCTATCGATTTTGGAAAGAGCTCGCCCAATGTGACCTGCATGATAGTTAGGATGACAAGAACGCCGGCTACTGAAATTGATAACGCTAAGGCTGTAGCAACGTTATCTGAAGAAAAACCAAATAGACCGATCTGGCTATCGATCCAATTTAGAAACGTTGTTAGTGGATTGACCAGGCGGCTGGCTATAAAGCTTTGACCAAATGCACCGAGGACTAGGGACGAGGCTGTGATTCCAAGCTGGCAAGCCGCAATATAGCTGTCCAGCGACTGGCTGTCTTCAACAATTGGCAATAGAAGGCGAGCAAATCGGTTTCCACTGCCTGCCATTTGGCTAATCCTAGTTCGACGAGCGGATACAGTCGAGAACTCGGCCGCAACAAATAGCCCATTTAGAAAGATCAGGATCCCAAGAACACCCAGGATTAGAATAGCTGTAGACATACTTTTTGGGTCAAGGTAGAAAAGTGGTCATCATCACGACTGTTTGCACAACTATACAAGTTCAAGCGATCCAGATACGATCTTTCGCCAGACGCGATAGAGGTGACTTATCGTCGCACATATTTGCAGTGAGATCAGGGGACGAATTATTTTTCGTGGGTAACTAGGGTCAGGAGGTTCTGAACTCGGCTCGTTCACTTCCAATGCTTCCCCCCGAGCACTGCCTCGTAAACTAATTCTATTTTGTTTTGGTATACTAACATCACCATTAATATTTTATCTGCGCCCATCTACCAGATATGAGATTAATAGTAATGGCAGATAGATCAATTAGTGATCTTACTGAACAGAAGAAAGTAATGACAACTAACCGGGCGTTCTTTCTGAATTATAGATCAGCACTCCTATGTGGTCAAACCTTCGGTATGGGCATAGGATTGGAAGGCTCGAAACCAATAAGAAAAAAGTTGTGAATATGAGTGAAAATATTATTATTATCTTTTCTTCCGACTTGATGAGCAGCATGCGAATCGAGTCTGCGGTTGCAGCTCTTAATTACACCAGCATAGTGATCAGCTCGCGTGATGAGTTAGGGCAGGATCAAGAGAACAAGGAAAGCAAGCAGCCGGGGGAACCGATAGGTGGAATCAAGGGGAAACTGATCGATAAAATCACTAGGTGGCAGCCAGATCTATTAATTTTTGACATGGCCAGCAGTCGAATCCCTTGGCAAGATTGGCTTGCATCGATACGTTCATCACCAGCTACACGAAATATACCTGTTCTTTGCTTTGGCCCCCACGTAGATGTTGCTGACTTTAAGAAGGCTGTAAATCTAGGCGCCGATCTGGCTGTACCTCGATCGCGATTCTTTAAGGAAATTGTTAAACTCATCTCGGAATACGTTCGCATTGATAGTGAAAGAACTTTCAAGCAAGCCTGTAGGGACTCATTATCTGATTCTGCCGTTCAAGGTTTGATGAAGTTTAATGAACGAAATTTCTTCGAGGCCCACGAACATCTTGAAGATGCCTGGAATAATGAATCAGGAGAAGGACGAGAGCTGTACAGAGGTGTGCTGCAGGTTGCTGTTGCCTACCTGCAGATCGAAAGAGCCAATTATCAAGGAGCAATTAAAATGTTCCTGAGGTCACGCCAGTGGCTGAGCCCGCTGCCTGAAGAGTGTCGTGGCATTGATATAGCTCAGTTAAAGGAAGATAAAGAAGTAGTGTATGACGAATTAATCTCGTTAGGACCTGAAAGAGTAAAGGAATTTGACAGTTCTAAACTAAAACCGGTAAAGTTTTTCATCTCTGATGAAACGCTTAAGGTCAGTGAATAAGAGATGAAATCAAGACCGTGGAGTACAACAACTCGGGTGATCGTTATTGTTATAGTGATCGCCTTAACCTTCCTGCTGATCTACGAAATGCGGGCGATGATTCCTTCATTAATAATCGCCAGTCTTGTTGCCTATATCCTTAATTTATTTGTCCGGTATTTGGGGAAGCGCACCCAACTTAGCAGGGGTTGGTCTGTTCACATTGTGTATATCATTTTTATCCTGCTTATTATCGCTGCGCCTGGAACTCTCGTACCCCTGGGTGTCTCCCAGGCAGAGACAATCGCGGATGAGTGGTCAATGATCCGTGAACAGATAGACGAATTTGCTTCAGAGCCAATCGAGATTGCCGGTATTACTATACCTGTAGATCAGCTGTGGGAAGATGTTACTTCCGTGAGTACTAATTTAGATTTCACCTATGGTAGTGCTATCTCTGTTATAGAAACGACGTCCGTCGGGCTGATAAAGATCGTGGTAATTATCGTTGTTAGCTACTACCTTTTAAAGGATTGGAAACTGCTCCGCCAGTGGCTGATTAATATCCTACCTGAATCAGGGCGTAGTGACGCGGACAGGCTCGTCTCTGATATTGATGTTCTTTGGCGGGCCTATATGCAGGGTACAATGGCCCTCATGTTGATAATGGCTGTCATCTTTACCATTATTGGCTTTGCTGTTGGCTTAGAGGGAGCAGTCGCCGTGGGTATATTTAGTGGGATAGTCAGCATGATCCCTGAGATAGGCCCATTTATAGCTGGAGCATTAGCTGTTATTGTCGCCTATATTGGCGGCTCCACTCATTTGCCATTATCAAATTTTTGGTTTGCTGTTTTGGTTGCTGTTATATTCGCCATTGTCGCTCAGATTAAATCTATTTGGCTGCGGCCGCAGGTGATGGGTCGGTTTCTGCATATGAACACTGGCCTGGTTTTTTTTGCTATTCTAGCCGGCGCCCTGCTTCAAGGGATATTAGGCGCCTTAATTGTGCTGCCAATTTTGGCGACAGTAAGAGTATTGGGGCGCTACGTAAGGGCGAAGCTGCTAAATATTGATCCCTGGCCTGAATTAGCCTTTGTTGAGGGTTTGACTAAGGAGTTTTCGGATATGCCGCTGGAGATCGAGGATGTAGAACCAGAGCCAGCTGATATAGATAGGGAAACAACTGCGGCTGAAGCCAGCGAGACCGAATCAAACTGAAGATAGTGATTGCAGCCATTTTTCTGGCATCCTGGCTACAACAACTTTTCCTCTCACACACAGCTGGTTGTCAACAAATAATTCACTGCTGACTGTAGCCCTACGGCCTTCGACCTTGGTGACAATCGCTTTAATTGTCATAGGGTTGTTGATGGAAGTGGGCCGCAGAAACTCCACAAATAGAGAGGCGGTAACATATCTCAAGGGAGGATCTGTTCCCGGTTCTCGCCCTGCCTCTTTATATGCGGTGGCGGCTGCAGTACCCGTGCTGTGACAATCGATAAGTGAAGCGATTAGTCCGCCAAATACATATCCAGCCACTGCCGTATGATAAGGTTCAGGCTGAAAGCGGCAGACGACCTCCTCTCCCTCCCAATAGCTTTTTATTTGGAGTCCTTGTTCGTTGAGGCGTCCACATCCATAGCAGACGCTGGCAACATCACTATAGGTATCCTGGATAGCAATCTTCATGGAAAGCTCACTTAAGACCCGCAATCCTCATTCCATCCGACAATATATCGTCTACCCGGTCTTCATGTGTTGTTTCACAATAGACTCGAATAATTGGCTCTGTACCACTAAACCTGATTAACAGCCAGCCGCCATCTTCCATGACAAATTGATAACCGTCGACAGTGACGATATCGTTTACCCTCAACCCGCCAATAGTCTCAGGCCTCGCTTGGGATACATTTGCTCGAATTTCGTCTGTTCTCGTCTGGTCAAATTTTGTGTCGATGCGTTTATAATGGTGCGGACCCACCTTTTCAAATAATATGTCCAGCAATTCACTTGGTTTCTTACCAGTACGCACCATCAAATCGAGAAAATATAGTCCAGCCAGGATACCGTCTCGCTCAGGAACATGGCCATGAAATGCGTAGCCTCCGCTCTCTTCTCCGCCGATCAATGCGTCAACTTCCACCATCTTGGGCGCGATATATTTAAAGCCGACGCCCGTCTCATAAACGGGTACATTATATATTGCGCCCAATTTATTTAGCATTTTTGTCGTGGAAATCGTTTTGACTATTGGCCCTCTATCACCACGAATTTCCAGGAAGTAATAGCCCAATAACCCGTAAATCCTTAGCTGATCTATGAAATGTGCATTTTCATCTCCAAAACCAACCCGGTCAGCGTCACCATCATTGAATATCGTCACATCCGCGCCAATTTCAGCGGCCGTGCTGAGGCCATGATCGACATTGGGGGGTATAGGTTCAGGTCTGGACATCTCGGGAAATATGGGATTACGGCTGTTGTGAACTTCACTAACAAGCGTATTGCCACCACCTAGCAAAGTAGGAAACCAACCTGCCCCATTTCCCCACATACAGTCTATAAGAACAGAGAATCCCGCTTCCTTCAATGGCTTTATATCAACCAGGCGATTAAGCTGGTCGATATAAGCTGGCCCAGCGTCGAAAAACTCTACAAGACCATCACTCACAGCGTCATCCAGCTTAATTCTCCGGACCTGGTCAACCTCATCCGGAATCAGGGTTTCGATTTTCTTTAAATCCCCTGGCGCAATCGCCCCTCCACCGGAATCCCGAACCTTAAAACCACAATCTTCCGGAGGATTGTGGCTGGCAGTGATGTTTATAGCGCCTCCTGCTCCTTTATCAACTACTGAGTAGGATATTGTTGGCGTTGGCATAGCCTGGTCAGTTAACCAAACATGAATACCGTTGCCGGCTAAAACTTCAGCCGAGACGGCCGCAAAATTCTCAGCTTGAAAGCGCTTGTCATGTCCGACCACGATCCCCTTCTCGCCAATTCCTCGGTTAATAATATATTCAGCAAAGCCCTGGGCACATCGACGTACGCTGTCGAAGGTGTAATCTTCTGCGATCCGGGCGCGCCAGCCATCCGTTCCAAACTTTATTTTTGTCATTATGGAACTATTCCTCCATGTTATTAATTATGGTTCTGTTCAAATGGTTGGGCTCCCAATCTATTGATCGAGAGAATTACTTTCAGGCCGTGTTAAAATGGTACTGTTCCATCCTTCAACATCTTCATGTCAGCATCAACCATATCTGTTACTAATTGAGAAAAGGTGATTGACGGTTCCCATCCAAGCTCCTTTCCAGCCTTGGTGGCGTCACCAACCAGCATGTCCACTTCGGCTGGGCGCATATATCGAGGGTCTTGAACAACGTAATCCCGCCAGTCTAAATCAACATGACCGAACGCCAATTCGAGAAAATTTTCAACCGAGTGCGTCTCGCCGGTGGCGATGACGTAATCGGTAGGCTTGTCACAATTAACCATAAGCCACATTGCTATTACATAATCTGCTGCAAATCCCCAGTCGCGTCTGGAATCCAGGTTGCCCATTCGAAGCTCATTAGCGCGACCCAACTTGATGCTAGCAACAGAATGAGAGATCTTCCTGGTAACAAATTCAAGACCTCGACGAGGTGACTCATGGTTAAATAAGATGCCAGAGATGGCATGAAGCCCGTAGCTTTCCCTGTAATTTACCGTAATCCAATGACCGTACACTTTGGCGACGCCATATGGGCTTCGGGGGTAAAACGGCGTTGTTTCCCGCTGGGGAACTTCTACAACCTTTCCAAACATTTCGCTGGAACTGGCCTGGTAAAAACGAATTGCAGTGTCAACTATACGAATTGCATCTAGAACTCGCGTTACTCCTAGCGCGGTTACCTCCCCAGTAAATACCGGCTGGGACCAGGACGTCTGAACGAAGGATTGGGCTGCCAGATTATAGACCTCATCAGGCTTATGTTCCTCCAATAAATGTATCAATGATACCTGGTCCAGTAAATCACCAGGCGCAAGAACGATTTTGTCCTGGAACTGGGCGATCCTTTGAAAATTAATCGTACTGCTTCGTCTTACCATCCCCACAACGTCGTATCCCTTGGACAGCAGGAACTCAGCTAGATAGGATCCGTCTTGACCTGTTATGCCTGTTATTAATGCTTTGGGCACGGTACCTCCTCTGAGGCGAAAATTTGACTGTTGAGATTATAGCTTAGGCCCAACACACGGTAAAACCAAAAATAATTGCCGGCCAATTTTCGGCTGTTTCTCATGCCGAAATTTCCTTTGTACCGACTATCATTCTTGATTTTCTTCTTGATGGGTTCTTTCTTTATTTGTTAGTTGTTTAACAATTGCAACCGCTGCCAATGCTAAAAAAGCCAACGAAATTACAGCACCGATCAGAAAAGAAATTGGCTGATAACGCCATTCGACAGTATGGCTTCCTGGGGGAACACATACAGCTTTTAATACAGTGTATGCAGTTACAGACTGAGCCGGATTGCCATCAATCGTCGGCTGCCACCCCGGATAGTTAGATTCAGCCAGGACCATTAGGCTTGACCGGTCGCTTTCAGTCTGAATCCTCCAATAACCAGGTTCGGTCGATTCAATAATGACCTTATCATCAGGATTATAAGTTGTGTCCAAGCTGCAGCCAGAAACCGAGTCAACGATTACGAGATTCCCTGGATCAAAATCAGGGTTGTTAATCCTGGCAATAGCTTCCGTTGGTTTAGCGATTATCTCTTCTTGATACACAAGTCGCGCCAGCGGTTGAGACAACGGTCTGCGATAGACCCAACTGTTCGAGGAGCTGGAAACCAATTCTAATCCTTGATCGCCTTCCGTAAATTGTTCTAGCGGAGTTGCGGCTACGACATGGCTGGCAGCTAACACATCATAAGCGCCTGCTCGGGGATCAGCGACATTTGTGGCCAGATCGAGTAATTTGGCGGGTTCTAGTGCCTGGTATCCAAAGACACTAGGCATCTGGTTTTCAGTAGCGCCATTTTGCTCAAAGATCGATAACCCCCACGGTAACAAACGAGTATATGGCTCCTCAAGAAGCTGATCGCTTTGTTCCCAAACAGCAAAATTGCCAACAGGATTCAACCGGACTAACTTGGTTCCAAATTGCCAGAGATCGGCAAGAACCACTATTATTAGAGCAGCGGCGATAAATTTCTTCTTTTTCGATTGATCTGGTGCGATTGTCAAATATGCCCAAATAAGCCCCCCCATTA
>PVMS01101143.1_pt1 | contig 12600 bp, 9 predicted proteins | sample 1853461 | NCBI WGS metagenome assembly PVMS01 (sample SAMN08582032, study PRJNA380276) | Marine sediment metagenome, whole genome shotgun sequencing project. | isolation source: ocean sediment barecode stripped | collected 2017 | reverse complement strand
GCGGGAGCTGAATCATTTGACCTCACGGTGCGCTCGGTGATGTCCAGCGCCTCGGCGATTTCACGATTGCTGGCGCCGTGAGGTCAAATGATTCAGCTCCCGCTCCGTGTCCGGCGTGGTGGGCACCACCCGCATAGACAGCGCCACAAAGCGCTGTATCAATTCCGGGGGCATCCACAGCCCGCCGTGCTCGACTACCACCGCTATCTCGCGCAGTTGCCCGGGCACCGCTGCCACATGGCAATAACCCACCGCGCCGGTATTGAGCTGTCGGAATGCTTCCGCTTCCCCCGGCGTGGCGGCCATCACCACCACGGGACTGCCCAGCGCCACCGCCGCGCGAATCCACCCCAGCTTGTCCTGCGGCGTGAGCGCACTGGTATCGAGCCAGATAACCGCGGCGGCAGCGATATCCGGCGTGATCGCCGCGACATCACCGAACACAAGGGCTCCGGAAAAGGCTTCAACCCACCTATCCCTCAATTTCCCACCTGGAGTAACAAACAGCTGTTCCATCAGCGCTCCGTCATTGCATACTGCTTGGCACGCAGTACAGGTTTCATCAGGTAAGCGAGAATACTTTTCTCACCGGTAAGTATGTCAACCTCCACGGTCATGCCGGGGATGATTGGCTTGTCTTCAGCCAGTTGGGGCTCATTGGTGCGCACATTAACCTCGTAGAATGGGTTGCCTTCTTCATCCATCACCGTATCAACACCGATACGCTCTACCACACCTTCCAGACCACCATACACCACAAAATCGTAGGCGCTGAACTTCACCAGAGCGCGCTGGCCAGGCACCAGAAAAGCGATATCCTTGGGCCGAATGCGCACTTCCAGCAACAAGCTGTCGTCCAGCGGCACCACCTCTATAATCTCTTTTCCCGGCAGCACGACACCGCCGATAGTATTGTAATACAGCTGTTTGATCGTGCCACGCACCGGCGAGCGCACCTCGGTCTGCTTCACCCGATCGGACAGGCCGGCACCTGCCTCCTGCAAGGCATTGATACGGGTAATGGTATCCGCCAGCTCCTCGCGCACCTCGTTGACGAATTCCAGCTCCACTTCCTCTACCTTGCGTTGGGCCTCCCGTATAGAAGATTCTATACGCTTGAGCTGCGCCGCGGCTTGCTGCCGCTCACCACTGAGCCGGTTCACTTCACGTTCCAAACGCAGAATCTCCACCTGGGACACGGCGCCGGACGCGACCATGGGGCGGGTCACCCGCATTTCCTGCTGGGAGAGATCCAGGGAGCGAGCCATTTGCCTCTCCCTGGCGGTAATCTCAGTTAATTCTTCGCGCCGCTGGATCAATTGCTGCTCGGCAATCTGCACCTCCAGGCTCAGCTGGGCCTTACTGGATACATACAGGGCCATTTCCTGCCCCACAATTCTGGGTACCGACTCCGCCAGGGCGGGATCCGGTACAAATTCGGTTTTTTCAACCACTGCTCGCAGGCGCGCCTCCTTCACCGCCAGCGCCTGATATTCCGCGCGGTTTTCACGAAATGTAGACTGTGAGCGGGTCTGGTCCAGGCGCACCATTAACTGACCCTTATCGACGATATCACCCTCGTGTACCAGCAACTCGATTACAACGCCACCATCCTGGGACTGGATCACCTGCACCTGGCGGGAGGGAATCACCTTGCCCTGCCCTCGCGTCACCTCATCGATCTCGGCCAGCGCGGACCAGATAACCAGGGCCACCACGGCCACCGCCACCCCGTATAGCAGCGCCCTGGCGCGCAGCGGTTGCTGCTCGATAAAGGCCCGGTGCGAGTCGCTCTGCCAGTCGTACGGCGTGACGGCGACATCTTTCATCCAGGGCGCGAAAAAGAAATCGACCAGACGCCGGCCCACGCCCCTGTGTGCGGGCGCTTCTTCGGCCTTCGACATGGCCATGGGCGCCGGCCGGGGCGTATTCACTTGTTGTTCTGTCATTGCGCCTTGCCTATCTTGCCCTGCTGCAAGGCCTGAACCACGTTGTCACGCGGGCCATCCGCTACCAGCTTGCCGTTATCGATGACGATAATGCGATCCACCATCTCCAACAGGGAATTTCGATGGGTGACCACCAACCAGGTGCGCCCCTTCACAAATTCAGCCAGGTGGCCTTTCACCGCGGTTTCGGTGGAGTGATCCATAGACCCGGTGGGCTCGTCCATCAACAGAATGGGCGGCTCATTGATAAGGCCACGAGCCAGGGCCACAGATTTGCGCTGGCCGCCAGACAGGGAGTCGCCGCGCTCGCTAATCACCATATCAAAACCCTGGGGATGGCGATTGACAAAATCCGTCAGATTGGCGATCTCGGCGGCGCGCACCAGCGCCGCATCGGACACATGGGGATTGGACAGAGTCAGGTTGTCGCGCAGGCTGCCATAAAACAGGGTGACATCCTGGGGCACATAGCCCACCCGGGAGCGAAGTTCCGTGGGGTCCAACTGCCGCAAGTCTATGCCGTCGATCAGGATCGAGCCCGCCGTGGGCTGGTACAGGCCCATCACCAGCTTCTCCAGTGTGGATTTGCCCGAGCCTACCCGCCCCAGAATCGCCACATGCTCACCGGGTTTGATCTTGAAGGACACATCACTGAGAGACTCCATCTCAGCACCCGGGTAGACGAAGGAAACGTTTTTGAACTCGATCTCCCCCTTGAACATCTCGCGGGACAGGAACTGCGCTCCCTCGGGCCGCTCCAGGGGCTTGGCCATCACCTCGTCCAGGGAATTGAGGGCGATTTGTGCATTGTGATACTGGGTTATCAGGCCGGCCAACTGGCCAAACGGCGCCATTATGCGGCCCGATAGCATGGTACAGGCAATCAGGCCACCCATGCTGAGCTCTCCCGCTGTAATCAAATACACCCCGGTAATGATCACGAATACAGACACCATCTGCTGGCTCCACATGGTGACATTGACAGTGGAATTCGATAACAGGCGCAACTGCACCCCCACATGGGCCAGGAAAGAGGTGGCCTCTTCCCACTTGCGCTGCATGCGAGACTCCGCTCCCATGGCCTTGATCGTATCCAGGCCCACCAGCGTCTCGATCAGGGTCGAATTGCGCAGGGCGCCGGCCCGGTAAGTGGTCTCAGACAACTCCTTGAGTTTACCGCTCATGGCAAGGGCGAAGCCCAGCACTACCAGCAAACCGATAGACAGGGGTATCAGCACCGGCCAGGCGATCCAGGCGATAACGCCCATGAAGATCAGCGCGAAGGGGATATCAATGATCGTGGTAACCGAGGCCGATGTGGTGAAGTCCCGCACGGTTGCAAAAGAGCGTATATTGACCGCTTAGGCGCCCACCGAGACCGGTCGATGCTCCAGCCTGATACCCAGCACCCGCTCCATAATCAGCGCGGAGAGCTTTATATCCACCCGCCGACTGGCCAAATCCAGAAAATAGCCGCGCATGGTACGCAGGCTGATATCCGCCAGCATGATAATGGCCACCCCCGCCGCCAACATCCACAGTGTCTCCACCGCGTGGTTGGGAACCACCCGGTCATAGACGTTCATAGTGAACAGCGGCAGGGCCAGCGCAAATACGTTGATGAAAAAGGCCGCCAGCAAGACATCCCGATAAATTGGCATATTCGCGCGCATAGCGGACCAGAACCAGTGGCCTCGCTCTGTCGTACCGGTACGGGGCGCGCGCTCATCAAAGCGAAAACGTGGTCTACAAACGATGACCGTACCGGAGCCTGCCGCCAGCAAGGTGGCGCGCGGCACATCCACCACGGCTTCATTGAGCTGCGGATAAATCACCTGCGCCGTTTCACCGCATTCGTCCCAGCCAACCAGCAAACAGGCCTGATCGCTCTTTTGCAGCAGCACTGCCGGCAGTAATGCCGGCTCTATTTCATCGGCCGTTTTGTGCATAATGCGACTGGCCAGCCCCACACGGCTCGCCGCACGGTCGAACAGCGCCGGAGTCAGCTTGTCTTCCTCCAGCGGCAGGCCACCGACTATCGCCTCAGCAGTGGAGGCATTACCGTGGTAGCGGCACAGCGCCAGCAGGCACTGCAGCAATGTATCGTCCGTGCGCGCAGTCATTCAGGTTCCGTTATTTCCTGTCCGTTGGTTGAGCAGCGATTGTCAAAAAAAGAGTACGCTAAGCTGCTGAATCTAATGCAATTTCAACAGCAGGGAGAATAATCCAGATAGGGGGCATTTACCATGTAGAGAGTGTGGTATCGGTCACAAAAGCGGGTTATATAAGCAAAAACCCAGCGGGCATGGTGATAATCCATAAAATAGCCGCGATAGTGGCCCACATGGCATATCACGGGGGAATCTGTGAACGTGTTCACAGATTGGGCGGATATCGCCCAAAACGGGATGGTCAGATGCTGCTATGGCCATCTTTTTCAGTCAGACTATAATACATGTTAGAATTGCTCAAAATAGAAGAGGAGGACGGAGCCATGCCGCCGGATAAAGCCCTGTTTGAATCACATGATGTGGGTGCCGCTACATCCGAGATCAACGATGTACACGCCAAGAAATATATGGGCCAGGAGAGGCGCCGTGAAGACCGCCGCCAGCATATTGATCGACGTGACGATGTGCGCTTTGACCTGAAAGCCTCCGACCGGCGCCAGAAAGATGGTCGCCGCCACTCCGACGCCGCCCCGAAATTCTGGTAAGTGGTGCTCTGCCCCTAAGCCGCCACTTGCTGGCGCACCAGCACATGACTGACAAACACCGTGGCGCTAAGCAATAACACGGCGCCGCCTTGATGCGCCGCTGCGATGGCCACCGGCACATGCAGCAGCAGTGTGCTAATCCCCAGGGTCACCTGCACCAGCAATGCCACCACCAACAACCCCACCCCCAGCCTCGCACGGCCGCCAATAGCACTGCGATATACCATAAAGGCGAAGCCGTTAAGCAGGACAAATAGCAGGTAGGCAAACATCCGGTGATTGAACTGGATAGTGGTGATATCCTCGAAGGCATCCAGCCAACCCGGCGTTCCGGCGTAAAGCCCGCGTGGGATAAAGGACTCTCCCATCAGCGGCCAGGTGTCGTAGGCAAAGCCGGCACGGGTGCCAGCCACCAGGCCACCGGAGAGAATCATCAAGTACACCAAGCCCACCAGCACCAGTGACCAGCGGCCATAGCGCCCGGTCGCCTGATCGTGCGCGCCCTGCGCGGGAAATAGCAAGTCAAAGGCCATCCACAGCATATAGGCGTAGATGGCCACAGCCACACCCAGGTGGGCAGTCAGTCGGTACTGGCTGACGTGGGGGTTATTGACCAGACCGCTCTTGACCATATACCAACCCAGCAGGCCTTGCAGTCCGCCCATAAAAAACAGGACCACTAACCCGGGCATCAGGCCGGGCCTGACACGGCGCCTGAAGGTGAAATACAGCATGGGCAGCAGAAAGATTATGCCGATCAACCGCCCCAGCACTCGGTGCAGGTACTCGTACATAAAAATGGATTTGAAACCCTCCAGACTCATGCCCTGGTTGATCTTCTGGTACTCGGGAAACTGCCGGTACTTCTCGAAGGTCTCCAGCCAGGCCTGCTCCGTCAGGGGAGGGATAATACCGATCAGTGGTTTCCACTCCACCATGGAAAGGCCGGAATGGGTCAGGCGCGTGACACCACCCAGTACGATCATGCCGAAAATAACCGCCGCGCAGAAAATCAGCCAGGCGGCGATCTGGCGGTCGTAATGTATTTGTTGAGTTACGGACATGGCCAGCGAGTTGTATTAGGTTGCTATTAAGAGGGAGCGGGATAATACCTGAAATCTCCCCAAAAAGCCGACAATCACAGCGAAACCACCTGAACAGCCTGAACCACCCACCAGGGTACTCCCGTGCCGCCAAACGCGTCGTATTAAAATTTCATCTCTGGCACATCATCAGGCACCACCAGTTCGCCGGCGGTCAGGTTCACAATTTCTTCAATGGTGACACCCGGTGCGCGCTCCCTGAGGATAAATTTCCCGCCCTCGATATCCAGCAGCGCCAGATCGGTCAGTACGCGCTTTATACACCCCTTGCCGGTCAATGGCAGGGTGCACTCGGATAGCAACTTTGAATCACCGTGCTTGGAGGCGTGGGTCATGGTGACGATGATATTGTCGGCACCGGCCACCAGATCCATCGCGCCACCCATACCCTTTATCAGTTTTCCCGGGATCATATAGGAGGCGATGTTGCCCAGGCAATCCACCTCAAAAGCACCCAGCACAGTCAGGTCCACATGACCGCCGCGGATCATGGCGAAAGACTCCGCGGAGGAAAACAAAGAGGCGCCGTTGGCCATGGTCACGGTTTGTTTCCCGGCATTGATCAGGTCGGCGTCCACCTCTTCATCCAGCGGAAAAGGCCCCATGCCCAGCAGGCCGTTTTCCGATTGCAGCATAACGTCCATATGATCGGGAATGTAATTGGCAGCCAGGGTCGGGATGCCGATACCGAGGTTGACGTAGTAACCGTCATGAAATTCCTGCGCGACGCGTTGCGCCAATTGCTCTCTGGTTAAAGCCATTGCCAAACCCTCCTATGCGCTGCGCACGGTGCGCTGTTCGATTGTTTTTTCGAAAGTGCCCTGGATCAGGCGGTTGACGTAAATACCGGGCAAATGAATCTCATCCGGGTCCAGTTGCCCCACCTCTACAATTTCTTCCACCTCGACCACGGCTATTTTCCCGGCAGTGACCGCCATCGGGTTAAAGTTTCGGGCCGTCTTGCGGAACACCAGGTTGCCATAGCGGTCGGCCTTCCAGGCTTTGGCAATAGAGAAGTCTCCCTGAATCGCCTCTTCCAGTATGTAGTGGCGACCGTTGAAGTCCCGCACTTCCTTGCCTTCACCGACCGGCGTGCCGTAACCGGTGGCCGTATAAAAGGCGGGGATGCCCGCACCGCCAGCGCGCATTTTCTCCGCCAGTGTGCCCTGTGGCGTCAACTCCACTTCCAGTTCACCACTCATCATCTGTGCCTCGAACATGGCGTTTTCCCCGACATAGGAGGCGATCATCTTTTTGATTTGCTTATCGACCAGCAATATACCCAGGCCATATTCATCGGTGCCGCAGTTGTTCGACGCGATAGTCAGGCCCGTGGTGCCCCTGCGCCTGATTTCCGCGATCAGGTTTTCCGGTATACCACAAAGGCCGAAGCCACCTGCGACAATGGTCATATTGTCTTCCAGACCGTCCATCGCTTCTTCGTAGCTGTTCACTACCTTGTCAAAACCGGACATGCTTGTCTCCTGGGGATAGCCCGCTCAGCGGGTTGGGAAAAATAGGGCGACACCGGGCTACCACTGGGCCCGGAACCGTCGATAAATTCAGGTGGTGTAGAGTGCTATAAGCCCTTACATTTATCAAATTGATTTTTACGAACGATTAATTAGTGCCCGTCCGGAAACAGCCGCACTTCGTGTAGGGCCGAATTGAGCCTGCCCCATGACCGCAGGGAATGCTTTGGGTATATTCGGCCAATACTGGAGTTGGCGTCATCCTCTGTCAGTGGCTACTGAGACCATGACGGTGGTTATCGCGCACCGGGTTGGCACAACGCGGCACGGCCTGTAACTCAGGTCGCTGGAGCGCTATCCACCATGTTGATCTGAATGGGTTCGCTGCTATCGAAATGTATATCCCGCTGCGGGAAGGCCACCACAATACCCGCCTCATTAAAGCGACGATTGATCTCCAGCCTGAGATCACTGGATATTATGATGCGCTGCTCCAACTGGTCCAGGAAAAAACGCAAGCTGATAAGCAGGCTATTGTCACCAAATTCCTCAAAGGTAATGATGGATTCCGGGTCCACCAGAACCAGCGGGTGCTCCAGCGCCACATCGCGCACGATGGCCATCGCTTTGTCCATATCCGTACCGTAGGCCACCCCCACTTCCAGAATTCTCCGTGTGACCTGGTCCGACAGTGACCAGTTCAACAACTGGTTAGTGATGAACTCCTTATTGGGAACCAGTAATTCCCGTCTGTCGAAGTCCCGCACCGTGGTCGCCCGCATGTTGATTCTCGTCACTTTACCCGAGACATCACCCACCGTTATCGTGTCACCCACACGGATGGGTTGTTCAAACAAGATGATCAAACCACAGATAAAATTGGCCACGATCTCCTGCAAGCCGAAACCGATACCAACGCTCAGGGCGGCGACCGCCCACTGACTCTGCCCCCAACTACCCCCCAGCATACCCAGTACGGAAATTATTAGCACAGTGGTCGCGCCATACTGGAAGACCCGGGTGGCCGCATAGGCTGAGGCGGGGCGTACATTGGCTCTTTGCCGCAGCAGAATCTCCAGCAAACTGGGAATGCGCCGCAACGCCACCCAACCAATAATCGCAATTGCCACCGCCGAGAACACGTCTCCCAGGGAGACCGGGACCGGCACTTCCCGCCCGTCTACCACCCCCGTTTGATGCCACAGCTCCACCGAATCCAGAATACGCAATGCCGGAAACACTTCGGCCCAGATCAGGGCAATGCCGGCAAGCCCCGCAAACAGCGTGAGGACGTTTAACAGCTTGGTGCCCTCGTCGCTGAGCAGATCCGGGTCACTCTCGAGAAGCTCATCCTCGACGCTTATTTCACCCTCCTCCTGGCTGGTTTTGGCGTGCTCCAGCCGCATCTTGTAGGTCATTCGCCGCCGGGTCAGGCGCAACCAGCGCAGGCCCAGTTCGTGAAACATCAACACCGAGCTGAACAAAACAATGGTCTCGACCAGGAGCAGGGCGAACTCCCGGGCGGTGTAGGTGTACCCAAGAAGCACGGCGACAATGGCCCCCAGCGGCACCCAAACCAACAGCACGCGTACCAGCCTGCCCCAAATGGAGTCTTCCCGGGGAATTCCGTCACTGATCATCATGTGCATTTTCCCCTGGACAAAACTGGGGAGCAGGCGAAAGAACTGCGCTATTGAGAGCAGGACGGCGATAATCGCCAGCGCACCCAGGGGACCACCGACGTCCCGGGGATAGAGCTCTATACAGAAGCTAAACAAAAATACTGCCGGCAGAAACGTTTGCTCCAATCTGGCGATGCGGCGACAGAGTGTGGCGGTACGTCTCGCCGGCCAACGGAAGTGCGCATCAACAATGCCTTTGGGGAGAAGAGTCATGCGCAGGAATTCCAGCCCCCAAAAATATAGCGCCGTGCGCACCGACGCCACATACAAGGCCATGGCCAATTCTGATTCTTTGTCCTGCATCTCAAACAGCCAGGCGACGGTCGACAACAACATGGGCCACTTCAGTGACAGCAGCAGTGACAAACCCAGAGCGCGCATAGTGCTGGAAAAGTGATCGCTGCGTACATAGCCGATCTGCCGCCCGGTGGCGATCAGTCGCCTGTATAAAAGAGGGCTAAAATAAATCAGGACCAGTACCAAAAGTATCGCCACAGAGGTCAGCGGCTGTCGCACTATTTCCCCCGGTAAGTTCTGCAAGACACGAAGCCACCGGCCCGGAGCGAACACCTCCGCCACCTGGATTGGCAGTCCACCCCCGCGGAACACGGAAAACGTCCCCCGCGACGGAATCCACAGCAGGCGCTCTGAAATAAAGCCGCGATATTGATCGACCACCGCGGTGTAACGGCGCAATGTGAAGTCTAGGTCGCCCAGGGCCAACGCGTAGGTGTTTTCAAGATCCACCGCCTGGCGCATCGACACGCGGCGATTGCTTACCAATTCAGCCAGGTCGTCGCTGATAAGGGCCGCGGTCGGCGCATCCAGCCCCTGCACCAGCTGAACGATATATTTGCTCTCATCGCGCAACTGGCGCCGCTCATCTTCCAGCTCGACCTGCCGCATGCTGGATGTCGTTATGTCATCGGCAATAGTGGATACTTCTTTTTGGATCTCGCGATACCCTGGCAACTGGGCCTGCTGTTCGCGCAGGATTTCACCCACAACCGCGGTCATTCCCACGATATGCAGCTTGCGCTCAATTGATTTCAGATCAGTATCGAGCTGATCCGCACGATTTCTGGCGAAGCTTTCACGCTCATGGGTATCCTTGATGGCGTCACCAAGCGCGACAAAAGATGCGGTGAGCTCAGCGTTTTTATCCGCCAACTGCTGCACCAACTCATGCTTCCCCTCGGTTTGAGCCAGCACCCGTTCTGCTTTAGCGCGTGCCTGGACGGCTTTACCCTGACGTAATTCACCGGCGCGCTGCTCCTCAGTTTCTATATGCTTTTTCAGTACATCGGTGTCGTAGCGGGTTTGATCGAGTTGCGCCTTGAACAAGTCCAGCCGCATGGGTTGGCTCAGCAACTCTTCATCCAGTGCGGTCTTTTCCATAGCGGCACTGGCCAGTTGCGCCTGAACCAACCAGGCGCGAGCCTCGTCCTCACTGCCGCCCGCTATGTTTTTGTTCATCAAGCCCAACTGTGACGCCAGGTCAGTCGACAGCCCTACCAGTTCGGTCACACGCTGGCGAATCTCAGTGGGGCGGCCGGGCATGGCATCTATATCGGCCCGAATATCCGCCAGCTGCCCGCCTTTGGCATCCAGCTCCGCCTTGCCCACCTGTATCATTTGCTCCAACTCTTGCAATGAGGCAGACGCTACGGCTTTGTCGTCCTGCTCCGGTGCACCCCGCGAGCTGGCCAGTTTCTCCTGTATTGACTGGGCTTGCGCCGCTGCATTGGCACGGGCCAGAGCAAAGTCATCGTGAGCCTTTTTATACTGCTTTATCCGCAACAGAGCCGCGCGGGTATCGCTGTATATCTTGAGCATGACTTCCCGCTGCGGGTCGTCCGCGGGCAAGCCTGCTGATATATTTTTCACCGCCGCGTCCAGCTGCGCCCCGGTCACGGTCGAACCCGCGTCCTGACCCCAGGCGGTATTGGCTACCAAAAGCACCAGTAAGGCCAGCACTCTCAACATTGTTTGTTCCTCGACATTCAACTCTCCCGATGGCCGGGACGGGCACAACCATATTCTGCTCACACTTTAACCTTGTTGCGGTAAAGTGACCAGCGCCGCGCCCTTTGTCCAGCGCCGCGCACTAGCGTAGAATGCGCGTCCACCCGACCCACTGTCCCCATAGCTTATGCCCCTATTACGACTCAATTCAGTTCACCTGCAATACGGCACCCAGGTCCTGCTGGACGATGTCAGCCTGAGCATTACCGGGGGGGAAAAGCTGGGCCTGCTGGGGCGCAACGGCGTGGGAAAAACCACCTTACTCAAGCTCCTGGCGGGCGAGCTGTCGCCGGATTCCGGCGAGCGCTGGGTGCGGCCCGGGGTACATATCGCGCGCCTGCTGCAAACCCTGCCCGAGGCGGACGACCTCTCGGTCTACGATGCTGTCGCCGCCGGGCTGGCCGATGCGGGCCGCCTGCTGAGCGAATACCACCAGTTGCTGCAAGCCGACCCTCCAGCTGACATGGAACATCTGGCCCGGGTACAACAGCAGTTGGAAGCGGCCGACGGCTGGCGCTTGCAGCAACGTGTTGAAACCACCATCAGCCAGCTGCGGCTACCGGCAGAGGCGTCCATGAAAGAGCTATCCGGGGGCTGGCGCCGCCGCGTCGCCCTGGCCCAGGCACTGGTCAGCGAACCCGACATACTGCTGCTGGATGAGCCCACCAACCACCTGGATATCCCGGCCATACGGTGGCTGGAGGAGCAACTGGCCAATTTCCCGGGGGCGATCATTCTTATTACCCACGACCGTCGCTTTCTGCAGAACGTGGCCAGCAGTATCGCCGAGCTGGACCGGGGACACCTGACCCAGTGGCAGGGTCACTACCAGGGATTTTTACGTCATCGGGAGGCGGAATTGCAGGCCGAGGAGCGGGCCAACGAGCTGTTCGACAAGAAACTGGCCCAGGAAGAAGTGTGGATTCGCCAGGGTATCAAGGCCCGCCGCACCCGTAACGAGGGACGCGTACGCGCATTGAAGGCCATGCGCGACGAGCGCCAGAGTCGCCGCGAGCGAACCGGCAGCGCGAATTTCGCCGTCGAGGGGGCGGGACAGTCAGGTAAAATTGTTGCTGAGTTGGTGGGGGTGAGCAAGAGTTTCGGTGAGCAATGTGTCCTGCGAAACGTCTCCACCATCATCCAGCGTGGCGACCGGATTGGCATTGTCGGCCCCAATGGCGCGGGGAAATCCACCCTGGTTAAAATCCTGCTGGGTCAGCTGCAGCCCGATACCGGCGAGGTCACCTTCGGCAGCAAGCTGGAGATAGCCTATTCAGATCAACTCAGGGAACAACTGGATCCACAAAAGAACCTGATAGATAACGTTTGCGGTGGCCAGGATTTCATCGAAATCAACGGCAAGCGCCGCCACGCCATTTCCTACCTGGGCGATTTCCTGTTCAGCCCGCAACGGGTGAGAACACCGGTAAAAGCCCTGTCCGGCGGGGAGCAGAACCGGGCCATATTGGCCAAGCTGTTCAGCAAGCCCGCCAACCTGCTGGTACTGGACGAGCCCACCAACCACCTGGACATTCCCGCCATACGGTGGCTGGAGGAGCAACTGGCCACTTTCCCGGGGGCGATCATTCTTATTACCCACGACCGTCGCTTTCTGCAGAACGTGGCCAGCAGTATCGCCGAGCTGGACCGGGG
>PVMS01119092.1_pt1 | contig 12602 bp, 11 predicted proteins | sample 1853461 | NCBI WGS metagenome assembly PVMS01 (sample SAMN08582032, study PRJNA380276) | Marine sediment metagenome, whole genome shotgun sequencing project. | isolation source: ocean sediment barecode stripped | collected 2017 | reverse complement strand
GGGCGACTAAGCAGGGCCGCCGCGGCCCGGCTCGACGAAGTACTCGGCGATGCTGGAGGCGAGCATGGCCTGGGTGCGGATCAACGCGTCCGCCCAGGCGGGTGAAGCGGAGAGCAGCACGAGCAGGAGCGGGCCCAGCCCGCGGAGTATCGCGAGCCTCGGAATCAGGGTGCTTGTCATCACGGACGCGGGAGTGTATCTCGGTAGGCGGTGAGCGGGGCAGAGCCGATCGTCGCACTGGAAGAAGTCCGCTTCCGCTATCCGGAGGGCGAGTTCGCCCTGGGCGTGCCGGCGCTGCGGGTCGCCGGCGGCGAGCGCGTCGCCATCGTGGGGCCCAGCGGCTCGGGCAAGACCACGCTGCTCCACTTGGTGGCTGGGATCGTGCGTCCGCAGCAGGGACGGGTCTCGGTGGCCGGCACCGAGGTGTCCGGCCTGGAAGACCGCGCCCGGCGCGCCTTCCGCGTGGGGCGGATTGGCCTGGTCTTCCAGGAGTTCGAGCTGCTCGAGTACCTGACGGTGCTGGAGAACGTGCTGCTCCCCTACCGGCTGAACCCGGCGCTCGCGCTCGACGCGGCCGCACGGGAGCGGGCCGAGGATCTGGCGCGGCGGCTCGGCATCGGTCACGTGCTGGGGCGTCACCCGCGCAGACTCTCCCAGGGCGAGCGCCAGCGCGCCGCGGTGTGTCGTGCGCTGGTCACCCGGCCGCCGCTGCTGCTGGCCGACGAGCCCACCGGAAATCTCGACCCGCCGAACAAGGACCGGGTGCTGGCGGCGCTCTTCGAGATCTGCCAGGAGCAGGGCGCGACGCTGCTGACGGTCACCCACGACCGCGACCTGGTGCCGCGCTTCGACCGCTCGATCGACGTGAAGAGCTTCCACTCCGGTGCCTCGTCGTGAGCGAAACCAAGAGCTTCCGATCGGGGCCGGCGTCGTGAGCGGTGCGCTCTACCTGGCCTGGCGCTATCTCGCGCACCACCGCGTCAAGACCGCGATCCTGGTCGCGGCCATCGCGTTGATTGCATTCCTTCCGGCGGGGCTCAACGTGCTGGTGGGCGAGAGCGCACGCGAGCTCACGGCCCGGGCGGAGGCCACTCCGCTGCTGGTGGGCGCGCGCGGGAGCCCGCTCTCGCTGGCGCTGCGGTCGCTCTACTTCGAGTCCGATCTGCCGGAGCCTTCGAGCTTTGCCGCCGTCGAGCGGGTGGACGCGAGCGGGCTCGCCATGGCGATTCCGCTGCACGTGCGCTTTCACGCCGGCCCACACCCGATCGTCGGCACGAGTCTCGACTACTTCGACTTCCGCGGCCTGCACCTGGCCGAGGGGCGGCTGATGGCCGTGCTCGGGGAGTGCGTGCTGGGGGCACGCGCGGCGACACGGATCGGCGTCGGCCTGGGCGGGCACGTGGTGTCGTCGCCCGAGAGCGTCCTCGACCTGGCCGGGGCCTACCCCCTGCGCATGCGCGTGGCCGGGGTGCTGGCGCCGAGCTTCGGGCCGGACGACGAGGCCGTCTTCGTCGACGTGAAGACGGCGTGGGTGATCGCCGGGCTGGGTCACGGGCACCAGGACCTGGCCGCTCGGGACGCAGCGTCGGCGGTGCTCGCCCGAGAGGAGGGACGCATCACCGCCAACGCGTCGCTGGTGGAGCACAACGAGATCACCGCCGAGAACGCTGTTTTTTTCCACGTCCCCGCGGCCCCCGAGAGCTTCCCGCTCACGGCCGTGATCGCGGTGCCGGACTCCGAGAAAGCGCGGGTACTGCTGATGGGTCGCTACGAGGGCCCTGACGAGATCAGCCAGATCGTGCGACCGATCGAGGTGGTCGACGCGCTCCTCGGGACGGTCTTCACGGTGAGGCAATACGTGGTGGGGGCGCTGGCGATCGTGGCGGGCGCGACCCTGGCGGTGGCGGGGCTGGTCTTCCTGCTCTCGCTCCGGCTGCGCAGGCGCGAGGTGGAGACGTTGGTGAAGATCGGCGCCGCGCGCGCCACCGTGGCGACGGTGCTGGCGGCCGAGGTCGTCTTCGTGCTGGTCGCCGGCGCGGCGCTGGCGGTCGCCCTCACCGGGCTCATGGCGGGCTTCGGGTCCCAGGCGATCCGGGCGTTCCTGGTGTCGTGATGCGCGTCGCGTGGCTCTTCGCGTTGTTGCTCGCGATCGCGTGCTCCCCCGAGACGGCGGGGTCGCCGGATGCGCCGCCCGCGCCGCCCGGTCCGCTGCGCGTCGTCGCCGTCAACGCGCCGCTCGCGAGCTTCGCGCGAGAGATCGGCGGTGCGGCGGTCGAGGTCGACTTCCCGGTGCCCGCCGGCGTCGATCCGGCATTCTGGTCGCCGGACCCGGAGACGGTGGCGGGGGTCCAGCAGGCGGACCTGGTCCTGCGCAACGGCGCCCGCTACGCCCGCTGGATCGATCGTGCGTCGCTGCGCCGCGGCCGCCTGGTCGACACCTCCGAGGCGTTCCACGACGCCCTGCTCCCGATCGAGGCCGCCGTCGTGCACCAGCACGGACCCGAAGGCGAACACAGCCACGGGGAGGTTGCGTTCACCGTCTGGCTCGACCTCCAGCTCGCGCAGCTACAGGCCCGCGCAGTCGCGCAGGCCTTCACCGCGGTGCGCCCGGCGGAAGCGGAGGCCTTCGCCGCGCGCCTCGCGAAGCTCGCTGCCCGGCTCGAGGCGCTCGACGCGCGGCTCGCCTCCGCATCGAAGCGGCTGGCGGACGCGCCGCTGCTCCTCTCGCACCCCGTCTATCAATACCCGACGGCCCGCTACGGCTGGAACGCCCGCGCCCTGCATTGGGAGCCCGACGCGCTCCCGTCCGACGACGAGTGGCGCGCCGTCGACGCGCTGCTGGAGATTCACGCCGCCCGATGGATGCTCTGGGAAGCCGCGCCCACCGCCGAGACCCGCCGCCGCCTGAGCGCGCGCGGCGTCACCTCCGTCGTCTTCTCGCCCGGGGCCAATATTCCTGCCGACGAGAGCTGGCTCGACCGGATGGAGGACAACGTCGCCGCCTTCGAGTCGATCGCGCGCGGAAAAGCAAGAAAAAGGAACGTCCCCTAAAGCAAGGTCAGTCGTTGGGGAGGGAGAAGCGGTCGCTGTAGAAGCGGAGGGCCTGGCGGCGCTCCGTGGGATCGAGGCCGACGTCCTCGGGGTGGTAGGTGAGGGTGCCGTGCTTGCCGCGGGGATTGGCGGCGATGCGGGCGCGGATGGCGGCCTCGGAGGTGGGGGTCCAGGGCTGCTCGGCGAAGGCGAAGACGCGCTGGATCATGGTCAGGTCGTCGGCCATGAATTCGTGGAAGCGCACGTCGAAGATCTGGCTCTCGGGCACGCACTCGCGTCCCTCGATCGAGCCGCGCAGCAGGTCCTCGACCCGGTCGGCCCAGTAGCGCCCCTTCGCCGCGGCGTCGACCCGCACGGCCTGCATTCGGCTGGTGTAGGTCGCCATCGTGCACATCGACACGGTGACGCGCAGGGGATCCCGGTGCGTCTGGATCACCCGCGCATCGGGAAACACGCGCATCAGCGGCTCGAGCTGCTCCAGGTGCTGCGGGCTCTTCAACGCCCAGCGCACCGGCTTCTCTCCACGCAGGAACTGGAGCACCTGGAGCACGCGGTAGAGGTAGCGGTAGGCGTCGGTGTGGTCGTGCTGCTTGTACCAGTCGCGGTAGCTCGGCACCCGGTAGCTCGCCTCGAAGAGCATGGTGCGGAAGTCCATCGCCAGCAGCTGGATTTCCTCGTGGGGCGCATCGGGGGTCATCTCGTGCATGCGCTTGAAGTAGGGCATGGCGTAGTCGATCAGCTTCAGCGCCTGCTCGCAGCGGGCGATGCGCGGGCCCGGCTCACCGTTCTCGCCCGGCAGCGCAACCGGCTCGAGGCTCTCCCAGTAGGGCAGCGTGCGCAGCGTCGCGTCGGCCGAGATCAGATTGTGGAGGTGGGTCGTGCCGGTGCGGGGGAGACCCGCGATCACGATCGGCCGCTCCACCGGCGTCTCCAACAGCTCCGGGTGACGTCGGATCGTGTCCTCCACCAGCAGTCGGTTCGAGAGCAGCTGGGTCAGAAAGCCGCGGGTGAGGACGCGCCCCACGGCGGAGAGCCCGGCCTCGCGGTCCATGGCGTCGAGCAACACGCGGAGGGGCTCGCGGAAGCCCTCGTCGCCGAAGTCCTCGCAGCCCGTCTTCTTGCGCGCCGCCGCCAGCAGGCTCTGCTCGTCGAGGCGCACGAGGCCGCGGGCGAGCGGCCCGCCCACCGCGTTCGCCGCGCGCAGCGGGAGCGGAAGGCGCGGGCTTCCGAGGTCGTCGATCCGGTGGGCGTCGGGCACGAGCGAAGTCTAGCCCGAGGTGCTTCTCGCGGTGGCGGTGTGGCTGCGCAGATCGTCGAGCCGCCCGAAGAGCGGCACCAGCACCAGCGAGAGCGCGGCGCCCACGGCGCAGTAGATGGCGAAGTGCTCGACGTGCACGCCGGGCTCCGGTCCGCCCTGCCTGAGGAAGAGGCCCCAGAGCATCGGTGCGATCCCCGCGAGCAGGCCCAGCATGGCCGTGAAGACGGCGATCACCACCGGGCGCTCGTCCTCGGGACCGAGCTCCGGCAGGTAGGTGAAGTGGGTCGCGTTGTTCACGCCGAAGGAGGTCCCGAAGACCAGGTAGGCCAGGGGAAGCGCCGCCTCCAGCGCCGTCACGCCGGAGACGTAGGCCAGCCAGTAGAGCTCCACCGCGCCCATCAGGATCACGGCCGCCTGGAAGAAGCGGCGCACGTGGACGCGGTCGATGGAGCGGCGGATGCCCCAGGTGCCGATGATGGCGCCGGCGAAGTAGATCGCGGTGAGGAAGAGGATGCGGCTGGGCGAGAGCCCGGCCTCCACCTTCAAGTAGTAGGCGGTGAAGGCTTGGAGCGAGGACGCGACGCATGCGCCCAGCAGTGTCAGCGCGAGGTAGCTGCGGAAGGGGCCGGGCCGGAGGCAGAGCCGCGCCGCCGCCGCGGGGAGTGCGCGCACCGGGGTTGGCGGGGGAGGGGGCGCGTCGGGGAGACGCAGCAGGCTGGTCACCGCCAGCAGCGAGCCCACCAGGGCCAGGGCGTAGGTCCACACGAAGGCGTCCCAGTCCGGCAGCCACTCGAAGAGGCTCGCCAGCGCCAGCAGGGTGACCACGCCGACGACGCTCACGATGGCGTGGTCGGTCGCAAAGAAGCGGCCGCGCAGCTCGGGCGGCAGGATCGATGCCATCCACGGGATGTGCGCCGCCACCCCGAAGGCGCGCAGCAGGCAGAATCCGAACACGCTGGCCACCAGCAGGCCCGGCATCCAGCGGGCGGGCTCGCTCGGCGCGGTCCACGCCAGCGAGAGCGGCACCAGCAGGAAGAGCAGCCGGCACGACCAGCCGAGCACCATCTGCCGCTTGTAGCCGAGGCGCGGCAGGGCCGCGGTCGATACCACCTGGAGCGGCAGCAGCACGAACACGAACGCCGAGGCAAGCCCCACCTGGAAGGCGCTGGCGCCGAGCCGTTCCGCGAGCAGCACCATGGGTGTACCCAGGCCGATCATCCAGGTGAGCCCGTTGAAGCCGCCGAACCAGTAGCCGGCGCGGAACGGACGCAGCCCGGCGCCGGGCCCGGGGGCGCCGGGTGCGGGCGGAGGGGCGGATACGGCGGGGGCGGCGGACAAGGGGGCTCCGAGGGCGCGCTCGGCGAGGTCCCATCCTAGGCCGGCGGCGCGAATCGTGCCCGCACGCTTGGCGATCCGGGCGTGCGCGTGGCAGGATTCCGGCTCCCTGCAGCGAGGTGAACGGATGTTGCGCGGTCTCTTTCTTCTGATCCTGCTCGTGCCGCTGGCCGTGGCGGGTCCTGCCCCGGCCGAGGACGACGATCGCAACCGTCGCGGCGAGCGCGCCGAGGAGCAGCGCAGCGGGCGCGCCGACGAGAACTCCAACGCCCAGTGGGGCGACGACGCGAAGCGCGGTCAGGAGCGCGCCGACGAGCGCCGTGGCGAGGGCAGCGGCAAGGACCGCGACGAGGGCGATCGGGACTTCGACCGGGACCGGGATCGCGATCGCGACGCGGAAGACCGCGAGGGAAAGAGCGGCGAGCGCGGCAAGAAGGACAAGGGCGGCAAGGAGCACAAGGGCGGCAGGAAGGGCGACCGGTAGCGCCGCCTAGCTCGTCCTCGAAAGCCCCAGCAGACGCTCCGCGTTGCCGCGGAGGATGGCGTCGCGCAGCTCGGGGCGACCTTCGGTCACGATCAGCACCTTCGCCAGGGTCGCGGCCAGGTGGTAGAAGGGCCAGTCGGTCCCGTACAGGAGCCGGTCGCCACCCAGGCGGTCGATCATCTCCGCCAGCACCGTCACGCCCTGGCCGTGGATGTCCATCCAGACGTTTCGGTGCCGGGCAGCCAGCTCGATGGCGTCGGCGGCGTCCCGGGCGCCGGCGTGGCCGAAGACGAAGTCGACCTCGGGGAAGCGCTCGAGCATCGGCGCGTAGTTTCTCATCATCGTGTAGGGGTGCATGCGCTCGGGCTCGATACCGGCGCGGCCGGCGTGGAAGAAGACGACCAGGCCGAGCCGGCCGCACTCCGCGTAGATCTCCATGGCTTCCGGGTCGTCGGGGTAGAAGCGCTGCATGGCCGGGTGGAGCTTTACGATGCGCGCACCGCGGGCGGCCGCACGGCGGAGCTTCTCGAGGCGCGCGTCGTCGCGAGGGTGCACGGAGGCGCCTGCGATCAGGCGCTCGCCCGCGCCGGCGGCCTCGACGGCCTCGCGCCACCGTACGTCCAGGTCGTCGCCGAAGGGCAGGCCGAAGACGATCGGGTGGAGCACGGCCTGGCCGACCCGGGTCGCGTCCATCTCGGCGAGCAGGTTCGGGATCGTGTGGGTCGCAGCGGCTTCGCTCCCCCAGAGGAGCTGGCCCACGGCCTCCTCGCGCAGCTCCGTCAGGCCGGCCTCACTGAAATTGGCGTTGATGTAGACGTCGAGGTCGAGGGCGCAGTCGGCGTTGGCGGGGCTGCAGTCGAGCAGGTGCCGCACCCTCGGCGTGCGCGCCAGCAGGTCGATCTCCGGTGCGAACAGGAGCGACATGCCGAGGTGGGCGTGGATGTCGATCGCGCGCGGCAAGTCCTCCGCGACACAGCGGAGCGTTCCGTCCGGGTCGAGCTCGAACCAGGGCAGCTCGGCCAGCCCCTCGTAGCCGCGGAAGCGTTGCTCGCCGAAGGGCCCGTGGCCCGAGCGCTCCCGCTCGCGGCGCTTCTGGGCCTGCAATCCGGCTGCGTCCTCGGCGCTGTAGCGGTCGTCCGAGCCGCAGCCCGGCAGTACGCCCGCGCCCAGCGCCAGCAGCAGCTTGCCGAACTGTCGCCGGTCGAGCTCCATGGCGCTAGAGCTCGGTGCGGTAGTTCTCTTCGATGGCGCTGTCGATCTGCTGCGCCACCGCGTCGTCCGCCGAGAGCTTCTTCGCGAACATCTTCCCGAAGGAGACCTTCTTCCGCTCGGGCCAGGTGTCCGGCTGCCAGAGCTCGGAGCGCAGGAAGGCCTTGGCGCAGTGGAAGAAGGCCTCCTCCACACGCACCCGGATGGCCAGCACGGCGGGCCGCCCGCGCGCGGCGAGGCGCTCGAGCAGCGCCGGGTCGCGGGTGAGCTCGGCGCGTCCGTTCACGCGCAGCGTCTCGTGGGTGCCCGGGACCAGGAAGAGGAGCCCCAGCTGCGAGTTCTCGAGCAGGTTCAGGTGTCCCATGACCAGGCGGTTGCCGAGCCGGTCCGGGATCACCAGCGTGTGCTCGTCTTCCACCAGGACGAAGCCCGGACCGTCGCCCTTGGGCGAGGCGTCCTGGCGTCCCTCCGCGTCCGACGTGGACAGAATCAGGAAAGGCGAGCGAGCGATGAAGTCGACGGCGAATTCGTCGAGCGCGTCGAGCAGCTTGAGCTCGGTGCCGGGCTTGAGCTCGCCCACGACGGCGCGCAGCGCCTCGGCGTCGGCGATGCGGTGTTCGTCGGGACCGGTCATGGCAGTACCTCCGGCCGCCAGCATAGTCTGCGAGGCTACCCGCGTCGCAGCTTCTTGAAGTCTGGCTTGCGCTTCTCGATGAAGGCGGTGACCGCCTCGATGTTGGCGAGGGAGCCGGCCTGGGCGGCCATGCCCTCGTCCTCGAGCGCGAGCGCCTGGCGGATCCGGTCCGCGTGGGGCCCCATCAGCGTCTGCTTGGTGGCGCGCAGCGAGGAGACCGGCCACTGGGCGATCTCCCGCGCCTTGGCCAGCGTCACGTCGAGGAGCTGCGCGTCGGGGAAGACCCGGGCGGCGATGCCGGTTTCGACGGCCCGGGCGGCGTCGATCCACTCGGCCGTGAAGAAGAGCTCGGCGGCGCGCTGGCGGCCGATCGCCGCCTGCAGCAGATAGGAGCTGGCGGCCTCCGGAACGAGACCCAGGCTCACGAAGGGGAGTCGCAATCGCACGCTCTCGCCCACGTAGACGACATCGCAGGTGAAGAGGAAGGTGATGCCGATCCCCACGCCGACGCCCTTCGCCGCTGCCAGCAGAGGCTTGTCGAAGGCGAAGAGCGCCTCCATGCAGGCGTAGTAGCCGTTGGGCTTGCCGTCCTCGCGAGGCTCGGCCGCTTTGCTGAAGGCGGTCAGGTCCTGGCCGGCGGAGAAGTCCTTTCCGGCGCCCGTGATCACCACGACGGCGACCCGCTCGTCGCTGCGGGCCTGGTACAGGGCGTCGCGCAGCGCGTCCCACTGCGGGTCGTTGAAGGCGTTCTTCTTCTCCGGGCGGTTCAGGGTGAGGAGCAGGACGCCGTCGTCGTCGAGCTGCTGGAGCACGGGGGCTTCGCTCACGGGTCCTCCTTCGGGGCCAGCCGCGAGGGTCTGGGTTCCGGGCGGGCGCCCCAGCGTATCAGACACCGGGTCCGGCCGGCCGGGACGCCCCGGCGAGCTCCGGGGCCGAACCGCCGGGTGCGATCGGCGCTTCCGGGTCCGACGCGGACGCCATCGAATCGAGGCTTCCGTCCGTGCAGCGACGCTCTAGAATGGGCCCGCCACCGGCGCCCTGCGCCGAGGAGGATCCCATGGCAGCGAACGGTGCGAGCGCCCCTGGCGAGTGGCTGGGCGACCTGCGCGTCGTCGACTTCTCGCGCGACGTCGCCGGGCCCTACTGCACGAAGCTGCTGGCCGACGCCGGCGCCGACGTGATCAAGGTCGAGCCGGCTGAAGGCGATCCCATGCGCCGCTGGTCCGCCACCGGTGCGGATCTCGGTGGCGAGGACGGAGCTCTCTTCCGCTTCCTCCACCACAACAAACGAGCCGTGGTGGGCGGGCTCGAGGACGACGAGGTCCAGCAGCTCGTCGCCAGTGCGGACCTGGTGGTGGAGAGCTTCGCGCCGGGGGTGATCGATCCTCTCGATCTGCCCGGGCGACACCCGGGGCTGGTGCTGCTCTCGATCTCGCCCTACGGCCGCGGCGGGCCGCAGGATCTGCGTCCGGCGACCGAGTTCACGATCCAGGCGGAGAGCGGGTCGATCGGGACGCGAGGGCTTCCCGGCCAGGAGCCCTTCCAGGCCGGCGGGCGCACCGTCGAGTGGCTGGCCGGACCCTACGCTGCGGTGGGGGCTCTGGCGGCGATGTTGCGCGCCCAGGCGACCGGGCACGGCGAGCACGTCGACTTCTCCCTGCTCGAGGTCACGACGATCGGCGGCACGAACTACACCGATCTCTTCTGGAAGATCGTCGACGCCGGGCCGCCGGAAGGCCCCCTTCCGCAAACGGTGGAGACGCCCTCCATCGAGCCCACGAAGGACGGCTACGTCGGCTTCTGCACCAACTCCCGCCAGCAGTTCTCCGACTTCCTGCTGATGATCGACCGCACCGACCTGCAGGACGACGAGGGGCTCGCCCAGATCACCGGCCGCATGCTGCGCATCCAGGAGTGGCAGGAGATCGTCCATGCCTGGACCCGGACCCAGACCACCCAGCAGGTGGTCGAGCAGGCCTCGCTCCTGCGCATTCCGGTCGCGCCGATCAACAACGGTGAGACCGTCCAGAAGCACGAGCACCTCGCCGAGCGCGGGGTCTTCCGCGAGGACCCGACCGGGACCTTCGTGCATCCGCGGCCGCCGTACCGGATTTCGGACCAGGAGGCTCCGCCCTTCCGGCCCGCGTCGAAGCTCGGCGAGCACACCGGTCGCATCGAGTCGCGTGAGCCGGTGCGGCCCGCTCCGACGGGAGAGCGCAGTCTCCCTCTGGACGGCGTGCGCGTGCTCGATCTGACCGCCTGGTGGGCGGGCCCCGCCGCGTGCCAGATGCTCGCCTTCCTCGGCGCCGAGGTGATCCACGTCGAGTCGACGAAGCGGCCGGACCAGATGCGGATGGTGGGCGGCATGTTCCAGAGCAAGTTCGAAGCCTGGTGGGAGGCCAGCCACTTCTTCCTGGCCGCCAACACCAACAAGCGCGGCCTGGCGATCGATCTCACCCGCGACCGCGGTCAGGAAGTGATGCGCGAGCTGCTGAAGCGGTCCGACCTGGTGATCGAGAACTTCACGCCCCGGGTGATGGCCAACTTCGGACTCACCTGGGAGGCGCTGCACGCCCTGAACCCGCGGCTCACCATGGTGCGGATGCCCGCCTTCGGGCTCAACGGGCCGTGGCGCGACAACACGGGCTTCGCCCAGACCATGGAGCAGATGACGGGCCTGGCCTGGCTCACCGGTCACCGCGACGACCAGCCGCGCATCCAGCGCGGACCCTGCGATCCGCTGGCCGGCATGCACGCCGCCTTCTCGTGCCTGGTTGCGCTGGCCGAGCGCGAGCGCACGGGCGAAGGCGTCCACGTCGAGTGCACCATGGTGGAGGGCGCACTCAACGCCGCTGCCGAGCAGCTGATCGAGTTCAGCGCGTACGGGAACCTGATGGGCCGCGATGGCAACCGCTGCCCCGAGTCTGCGCCCCAGGGGCTCTACCCCTGTCTCGGAAGCGAGCCGGGCAGCGAACGCTGGCTCGCACTCTCGGTCCACGGCGACGCCCAGTGGGAGGCGTTCAAGGATGTGCTCGGCCACCCCGTCTGGGCCGACGCCCCGGAGCTCGCGACGCTCGCCGGCCGGCGGACGCACCACGACCGCATCGACGAGGGGCTGCGTCCCTTCTTTGCGGAGCGCGAGCGCGAGAAGCTCGTCGACGAGCTGCTCGCGGCGGGGGTCGCCGCCTCGCCGCTGGCAGACCCGAGGGCCGGCAGCGCCAACCCGCAGATGGTGGCCAGGGGCTTCTTCGAGGAGTTCGACCACCCGATGGTGGGCCGCCTGCGCTGCGCCACCACGCCGTTCCGCTACGCCAGCGCGGATCACTGGCTGCACAGCGCGGCGCCGACCCTCGGGCAGCACAACCGCGAGATCCTCGGTAGCGTGGTGGGCCTGTCGGACGCCGAGCTCGACGCGCTCGAGGCCGAGGGTGTGATTGGAACCCAGCTGGAAGGTCTATGAGCGAGAAGACGATCGACCTGGGTTCGCGGTTCCTCGAGGAGCTCTCGTTGCACGGGACGCGGGACTGAGCGGCCGTGCAGCTTCCCCTCCAGGGCCAGCCCCTCCACACGCGCTCGATGCTGATCGAGCTGTCCCAGCGCGAGGACGGAGCGCTGCGCCTGTGGGGCCAGGTGATCGACCTGCGCAAGGCGAGCTTCGTGCCGATGGTGGACGATCTCCACACGGCCGGACTGATCCACCTGATGACCCTCGAGATGGAAGTCGATCGGGCGACGCGCACGATCGCGAGCCTGGTGGTCGACCAGCCGCGGGTCGCCGTGGACGCCTCCGAGAAGACCGGGGGCCAGAGCTGCCGCGACGTCCAGCCGCGTCTCCAGGAGCTGGTGGGCCTCTCGTTCGATGCGGAGTTTCCCGGCGCGCTCAAGCGGAGCTTCGGCGGCCCGCGCGGCTGCACCCATCTTCTGACGCTCCTGCACCTGATGGCCTCGGCGATTCCGCCGGCCCTCGACTTCGAGGCGAGTCAGGGGGCGCGGGTTCCAGGCGAGCTGATCTTCCGCCGCAGCGTCTTCGTCGACGGTCACGAGCCGGAAGAGGGCCGCCTGCACCTGGCGGTGCAGCTGATGGACTTCCACAGCGCGCCGCGCGGCGGCGTCCAGACCGGGATGGAGCTGCTGGCGCTCCAGCACGAGGCGCGGGTGCTGGCCGACGTCGATCTCTCGAACCTCCAGGTGCTCGACGTGACCGCGATCGAGCGCGACCGCAGCTACGCCACCATGGGCGACGCGACCTGGCGCGACGAGGCCGGCAAGGTTGCGGGCCTGGTGGGGCGGCCCGTGATGCCGGGCTTCGGCAAGGCCGTGCGCGGGCAGCTCGAAGACGATCCCGACTCGCGCCAGCTGCTCGATGCGCTGGTGCAGATCGCCCCGGGCTTCGTGCAATGCACGCCCGCGCTCTCGGACCGCATGCTCCAGGCCATTGCGCGCGACCGCGCGAAGGGCGCTTCCAAGGGCGGGAGCGAGGAAGGGGCCGCGAAGGTGCCCGGCTTCATGGCCAGCGGCGGCGGCGGCAACGCCTGCTACATGTGGCGCGAGGACAGCCCGCTGCTGCAGATCACGCTCAGCGCCGGGCAGCGCGGCAAGAAGGGCCCGCCCCAGCGCGTCGGCTTCCGTCC
>PVMS01030882.1_pt1 | contig 12605 bp, 9 predicted proteins | sample 1853461 | NCBI WGS metagenome assembly PVMS01 (sample SAMN08582032, study PRJNA380276) | Marine sediment metagenome, whole genome shotgun sequencing project. | isolation source: ocean sediment barecode stripped | collected 2017 | reverse complement strand
ATATTTACTGATGAATTTAGTCTGTTTTGTTATTATTCATTCAGGGTAGTTCTTCTTTTATCGGCTACAATTAGTGTTTATAAACAAATATAGACATTTAATACTTCCGCTTTGCCCAATTAAAGCCTCGTTAAATTGGGCAAAGCGGAAGTATTAAATGTCTATATTTGTTTATAAACACTAATTGTAGCCGATAAAAGAAGAACTACCCTGAATGAATAATAACAAAACAGACTAAATTCATCAGTAAATATGGAAATTACTTCATTGGGTGAACCTCGCATCAACTCCCCTAAAAAGCATTTTGTAAATGATACTCATCAGTTGCCCTACCTCATTATAGAAGGACAAGAAATCCCGGATGAGGACGACCTCTCCTTTGAGCTGGCAGGGCCACGGGAAAAACTTTTCTTTGATCCTGAAAAAACTAAGGTGGGAATTGTAACCTGCGGTGGGCTTTGCCCAGGTCTGAACGATGTGGTTCGCTCATTGTTCCTGGAGCTGCACTATGCCTACGGAGTCAAAGAGGTGTATGGTTTTCGCGGAGGATACCAGGGTCTGGATCCGGAACGCGGAGAAGAACCGCTCTTGCTGACTCCCAAACTGGTGGATGGGATTCATAAGAAAGGCGGCACCATGCTGGGTACCTCACGTGGGCCAGTGGATACCGGGTTGGCTGTTAAGAATCTGGTAAGCCGCGGGATCAAGATCCTCTTTACAGTGGGTGGGGATGGCACCCAGCGCGGCGGAAATGCTCTGTTCCAGGAAGCCAAAAAACAGGGTTATTCACTTTCGGTGGTAGGCATTCCCAAAACCATTGACAATGATGTAGCCTTCGTGTGGAGGACCTTTGGATACGGCACAGCCGTTGAAGAAGCAACCAAAGTCCTCGATCGTGCCCATACCGAAGCCCGCAGTGTGGAGAATGGAATCTCTCTGGTAAAACTAATGGGGCGACATGCGGGATTTATCACCGTAGGAGCCACCGTTGCAAGCCAGGACGTAAACTTCATCCTGGTTCCGGAAGTACCCTTTAAGCTGGATGGCCCAAATGGTTTTCTGGCTGCACTGAAAGAGCGTATGCTCGATCGGGCACATACTGTTATTGCCGTAGCTGAAGGAGCAGGTCAGGATTTATTGAAATCCGCCGAAAACGAACGCGATGAATCGGGGAATCTGAAGATCATGGATATCGGGCTGTTCCTCCGCGATCGCATCGAGAACTACTTCCGAAAGGAAGGAATCCCTATAATCATGCGATATTTCGATCCCAGCTACCTTATAAGAAGTAGTCCTGCCAATGCAAATGACTCAGTCCTATGTGATCTCTTCGCTCGTAATGCAGTACACGCAGCCATGGCCGGAAAGACGGGATTGGTGATCGGATACCTCCACAACCAGTTTATTCATGTACCCATCGAACTGCTCACAAGCAGAAAGAAAACCATGGATGTAAAAGGCATTGGTTGGAATGCTGCCCTGGCAACTACGGGCCAACCATCTGAATTTTTCTGACCATATAATCATCCTCATTTTTATGAGAATCGTCTGAAAAACCAAAATGCCCGGATAAGTGCCTGCCCCGTGGTGCGCAGATGCCCCGGGGTTTGCCTCTGAACGTACTCCACTATACCAATCCGTTGAATTCATTTCCCGACCCAATGTCCTTGTAGTATAGATTGAGAAACTGGTACAGGGGTGAAATGGCTATCCCGAACTTTGGATATACCTCGCTCCTTAAACAGACTGCTCATTCCCGAGTTCATAATCATCCATGTTGTTGAATGAATAACGATAACTCATTGGAACAATCTCATTGTACTCTTCCACGCTGGCATTAGAAAGACATGCATCAATGATGCGTTTTCCGGTGAGGAGAAGATCCTCTTGCAGATAGTTCTGAAGCTCCTCTTTGAAGAACTTTTGTAATAGCTCAGCTCCGGCGTCATACCCTTCAATGCCCACCTCTGTCTGCTTATACACCTTAAGAAATCGGGATGGAATTTTGGCTCCCTCAATGGTCAGATAATTCATCTCATATCCCAATAGTGGAGACCTTGCGGGCTGGTACTGATCGCTTTTGAATTTTGCCACTCCTCGTCGGGTCAGATACTCACGCATGAGCAATTGTGGCTTAAATCCTGTTTCCCATACCCCGATGTTCTGATTGGGGACCAGGGTAAAGGTGGTCCTGGGAGTCTCAATGATCTGCTTTAAAAACATATTGGCATGGATGATCCTTTTCCCAGTGGCAAACGGCCAATAGGAACCAACCCCTTCGCTCTCCATGTTATCGGAACCAATGATACTGGGATTGTTATATCCGCGAGGTGAAACCAGCCGCCAGAGCCATGCCAGGGCCGGAGGTAAAATATGAAACATCCCCATGATGCCATAGGAGGGTTTCTCCTTTGAACATTTGGGAGTGCGAATCCCAAAGCTTCTGATATCTATGGATACTGGTTGATCCACCACATTTGGCACTATTTCTCGGGGCAATATGACCCTGGGATTGGGACAGGGCTTTCCAGGTTGGTCCTCAATATGGTTCCAGATAAGTGCAGTGGCTTCAGGTTCAGAGTCAATATTAAGAAATAAAAGGGGTTTGCCAGGATGGATAGTTATTTTCTCCAGAAAGGGATCATCCCCATATTGTCTGACACTGTCCACCCGTATAAACCAGGCATTTTCCGCATCAATGATTCTGAGTTTTCCATCGGGCCTCTGTAATCCGGGGTGACAGAAGGCCATGTCATCGGCTACAGGATTAAAGGTGCAAAATCTGGGGATGGTAATAAATCTCTCCTCCCCGGTCACACTGTTTTTACCAAGACCCACCCGTCCGTCGGGCTCTCTCACGATGTGCTGATGCATTTCACTTTTGCCACCACCGCTGGCCCCTTCATGCATAAAGGTGGTCAGGTTGTCGTAGGGACTCACCGATTGAACCACTGAACAGTGTGCAGTGAGCCAGTTCTCTTTTTCACCCTGATCAAGCAGCACTCCATAGAGCCCTTTCTTGGCACTGGGTCCGGGGTAGAGGTTGTAAGCGTAGACTTCATGTACCTGTGGAGTTCTTTTATGAACCACCACCTGTTTGCCTTCAAAATGGGTATGCCTGAATACCGGAGCAACAAAAATAGATGAATCCAAGCTGGCATTCCGTTTTAGATCGGGAACTGGTATAATCTCCTGTAACATGGAAAGGCCCATGGCAAAAAACGCTGCGTTAGCAGGTACAATGGCAATACCCAGTGAACCGATACTCACCCTCCCTGCAAAGTAGAAGAATAGGGCCAGATCCTGCTTCTTCATCCAATCAAAGGTTTCCTCTTGAAGATCGCTGAACTCATACCCGTATTTATCCCTGAAAAGCGGCTTATCCGTGGGTTGATCATCAGCAATGGACATGGTATCCGGATCCCTCCGTCGCATGTAGGGTTCATAGTAATTGGCTGCAATACCATTTTTTACCCTACGGACTATGGCTTCCGATACCTTCCCTTTTCCCGGCACCTCATAACTTACATCAAATTCAACATTCTCCTTGCTGATGGTTGCTGCATCCATCAGATCATCGGTCGAATTAAAAACCGTGTAGCTTTTACAGCCATCAAGCAGATCCACAATGTTTGAAGGCAAGTCTATATTTCTCTCCTTCAGTGTTTTAAACAAACTATCCATATGTTATTCAATTTTTAATGCAAAGATAATTTTTAGTGGCACAAGTGAATGCATAATTCCCGGTAATCGATCCTTCTTATGTTTCACATTCAAATCAGTCCAGATCTTGAATCCTATGAATAAAAACCATATCACCGGTAGTTACATGAGCCGCATTGGCCTCATCGGTATCGATATGCATAGCAATCTTAAATTCCGGCTTTACCCGTATCAGAACATCTCCAAATATCAATTCACGATCTCCTGATACACGGACCTTAACAACTGATCTGTCTTTTACCCCGTATCGCAATGCATCAGCAGGCGTCATATGAATGTGTCGCAATGCACAAATAACGCCCTTCTTAATCTTAACTTTGCCTGAAGGACTTTCAAGTGTGCAACCGGGTGTACCCTCAATATCACCCGATTCGCGAATAGGAGGATCAATGCCCAGTTTAAACTGCTCAGTCATGGCAATCTCTACCTGAGTGGCATCTCTTGTTGGTCCAAGTACACGTACCCTTTCAATACTTCCCTTGGGTCCGGTAATGGTTAATTGTTCTTTGCAGGCAAACTGGCCAGGCTGTGAAAGATCGCTATGCCATGTTAACTGGTGGTCTATACCGAATAGTGCCTCAACATGTTCTTGCGAAAGATGAATATGGTGCGCTGAAACTTCAAGAGGGAAGGGCTCGGTTTGTTGAGTTTTTACGATATCTTTTAAATACGATTTGCTTAAGGAACGAAGAGATTCGCGGGCAATCATACGTTCTTCGTCGGTGGGCACAATAAGTATAGTGACAGGTGAATTTTCACTTGAGATGCGGCAGATCTCAGAAAAACCTTTGGCTTCCCGGTTAAGTTGTTCATCGATATATATTCCCATGCACTCCAGTCCCTGTAGAGCAAGTGAACGGACACCTGCACTGCCCTGTCCGATACCACCGGTAAATACCAGCACATCAATACCACCCATGGCTGCTATATAGGACCCAATATATTTACGAATCCGGTATGTAAATGCCTTTAAAGCTACCAGGGCCCTGACATCACCATTGAGGGCGGCTTTTTCAACTTCCCGCATGTCGCCCGAAACACCTGAAAGCCCAAGTAAGCCACTTTCCTTATTAAGAATATTTTCAATATCTGTCCCTGTGATACCTAACTCCCGATCCAGATAGCTCATAATACCCGGGTCAATATCACCACTGCGGGTTCCCATGATCAGTCCTTCTCCAGGAGTAAATCCCATAGAAGTATCGATGGAACGGCCATGTTCTATGGCGCAGAGTGAGGCTCCGTTACCGAGATGGCAATTCACAATTTTGAGTTCGTTTACACGGCGTTTTAAATATTGCGAGGTCTTCAGACAAATGTAGGCGTGTGAACTTCCATGAAATCCATAACGGCGAACCTTATTTTCCTGGTAGTACTTGTAGGGCAAGCCATAAAGAAATGCGTAAGATGGCAGGGTAGAGTGGAACGAGGTGTCGAACACAGCTACATGTGGAACTGCAGAGAAAATAGTTTGTCCCGCTTTTATACCAGTCACATTTAAGGGATTGTGAAGAGGGGCCAATGGACTCAGGGACTCAAGTTCGGCAAGAATTTCATCATTTATCACAACCGCAGCGCTGAACCGCTCACCACCGTGAACCACCCGGTGTCCCACAACTGTTATCTCGCCAGCATTCTTGATGACACCATTGTCAGCACTGATAAGTTCTTTCAATATTGCGTCGAAAGCTGCCTCATAACTGCTTCCTGTAAGATTCCGAACAATCTCGCGGGACTTTCCCTTATGGATAAGTTGAGTGCCCTCAATTCCAATACGTTCTACCTGCCCATTTGCTATGTTTGTTTCGTCTTCAGAATCAAAGAATGAGTATTTAAGAGAGGAAGAACCGCAATTGATAACAAGTATTTTTTCAGGCCGTTCTCCCTTCAATTGAAGGCCATATGGATCATCACTTTCCTGAAAGGCAGCCTTTGCCTTATCGGGATCAGCCATTATGGACTTTAAATTTTCAATAATTGTTTTTGATATGTGAGTCACCGCAGCCGGTTCGGTAGTAATAGCCGTTTGAAAAAGGGCAACGGGAATTCGAAGCACCTGACTTTGCTTTTGCGCAATGAGATCAAGCATGTACTTATCTCCACTCATCAAAGCCATCTCTCCAAATGTATCTCCGGACTTAAGTTGCACAATTTCTTTGCGCAAACCGCCTTCTCCAACAACCGATGCCAACAGAACGCCGTCCAGCAGTACTCCATAAAAAGTAGCATCCTCCCCAAATCTGACTACAGCTTCGTTATAATCGTAGGATTGTACCCTTGAGCCTGACACAATCTTCTTCAATTGCTTATGGGAAAGAAGCTTAAAGAGACTAACCTGGTTTGTGAGAAAATCCAATATCATTTCGTCGTTCATCCTCTTGATTTTTATTATAATAATATCCTATGATAAAGGTATAATAAATAGCAGAGTCACTTCAATAATCGGGGGCCGCAATAAGGTCCCAGGATGGTCTTCATTTCAGGAATAAAAAGACTTAAAATAAGTGCGTACCTTTGTTGCATTGTTATTTCCTCCATATGAACTCTTTCGAAAATCTGAATCTCACCAAACAACTGTACCAGGCCATTGATGACCTGGGATTTGATAGTCCAACCCCCATACAAACAGCTGCCTGCCCGGTCATTCTTTCAGGCAAAGATGTAGTGGGAATATCACAGACGGGTACGGGGAAATCATTTGCCTACCTGCTCCCTATTTTGAAAGAAATAAAGTTCTCCAAGCAGATACATCCGAGAGTGCTGGTAATGGTTCCCACCCGTGAACTGGTATTGCAGGTAGTGACCCAGGCAGAGAGTCTCACTACTTATATGAACGTGCGCTCACTGGGGGTCTATGGCGGAACCAATATCAATACACAAATTCAGGCAGTATCCCAGGGTACAGATATACTGGTGGCCACACCCGGACGATTATTTGACCTGGTTATGAAAGGTGTGCTGCGCTTAAAAGAGATAAAAAAACTGGTGATTGATGAGGTGGATGTGATGCTCGATCTTGGATTTCGCTATCAATTAAAGAACATCCTGGAGCTTCTCCCTGAGCGCAGGCAGAATATTATGTTTTCGGCCACTATGACTGAGGAGGTGGATGCGCTTATTGATGATTTTTTTATTGCTCCGGTCAAAATCTCAATTGCAGTCAGCGGAACTCCCTTGCATAATATTGATCAGGGATGTTACCAGGCACTTAATTTCTATACCAAGGTAAACCTCTTATCCCACCTCCTGAAGGATGGAAATGAATATGCTAAAGTACTGGTTTTTGTTGCCAGCAAGAAGGAAGCAGATCGACTATTTGAAACATTGGAGGAAACCCATCAATCAGAAATTTGCGTAATCCACTCCAATAAATCACAAAATTACAGGATCCGTTCCATTAAACAGTTTGACCAGGGTGAAAAAAGAATCCTGGTCACTACCGATGTGATGGCCCGTGGACTGGACCTGGATAAAATCTCCCATGTAATCAACTTTGATACCCCCGGCTATCCTGAGAACTACATGCACCGCATTGGACGGACAGGCAGAGCAGAACAACCGGGTAAAACAATCCTCTTTTATACCGAAAAGGAAGCACCTGCCAAAGAGGCCATCGAATCGCTCATGAATTATAAAATTCCGGGGATTGATTTTCCTTCTGAGGTGAAAATCTCACATGAACTAACCCCCGAGGAGAGACCGGTTCACTCCGAGGTAGAGGTGAAACGTGCCATTGATAAAGGAAATACCGGAGGGGGTGCCTTTCACGAAAAGAAACTGAAAAACACTAAAACCAATCAGGGCGGATCCTACTTAAGAAAAAAGAAGAAACACAAAAAACCCCAGACCAGGGGCGATAAAAATTTCATGAAGCGCCATAAGAGGAAATAAGTAGATTTTACAGATTTAAGTTATGAGGTTCAAACATTTATTGATATTCATATTGTTTTTCCTTTCCAAACCTTTGTTTTCTCAGGACACGAGTTTCATTGAAAAAATTAAAATACCCACGTTCATAGATACCCTATTTATCGACCGCGACCGAAACAACTGGTCCATTAGGCTATTTACTAATTACAAGATCAACAAGTTTAAACTGAATACAGCTGATGAAAATATATTGTATAAGCCTAATAATCCCTTTGGATTTGGTTTTGGTTTAGGTACAAGAAAAGTCATATTTGATCTTGCATTTAATATCAAACAAAAGGATAAAGAGCCCACTAAACGATTTGATTTCCAGGCTATGTTAATGCACCATAATCACTATATAAACTTCGTAATTCAAAGCTACCAGGGTTATAATGTGACTACTGATAATCTTTCAGATTTTCGACCGGACATACGATCCTTCTCATCTGTCCTTAGCTACCTCTATATGTTCAATACGAGAAAGTACTCATTGGCGGCAATGAATTCTGGATTAGCCAGGCAAAAACAACCTGCAATTAATTATGGCCTGGGTGGTTTCTTATTCATGAATCGAATATCTGCAGATAGCTCTATTGTATCTCAGAGCGATTTCCCGCAATCTAATGAGGAGCTCTGGATCGTTAATCTTCCAGCTGCCGGAGTAGGAGTTCACACCAATTTCAGTGTATCATTTCCATTTTTGAAGTACTTTTTAGCATCTGTAACCATTACTCCCAGCATTGGATTGTTGTACAAGTATGTAGAGACCGAATCCATTTCCTATCATCCAAAAAATCCCTTAATGTATCACGTTGATCTAACCGGTTTAATTGGATACAGTGGCAATAGGTATTACATCACTTTTTCCATGGGCTATTCTATATATAAAACCAGCCTTGATTTTGGCAACAGCATTCTGTATAACACAACAAGAGCAAAACTTGCCCTTGGCTATAAGCTTGGGAGAAACAATCCATAGCTATGAGAAATTCCATAAGTATCAAAATCCTTATTATCATATGCCTGGCTGTAGCTTACAACCTTCCTACCCTTGCGCAGAAAGGCTCCAAAGACTTTGCCCAGATTGAGAAGATCTTATTTCAGCAGGAACAGGACTGGAACAATGGAGATATCGATGCGTTTATGAAAGCCTACTGGAATACGGAAGAGCTTCAGTTTGGAGGAGCAAATGGCATCACCAAAGGATGGCAACAAACACTTGACAATTATAAGAGGGGCTATCCGGACAAGGCCACCATGGGCAAGCTTACCTTCCATGTGAAAGATATAACCCGTCACAGTAAAACAGTAATTAGCCTTACCGGAAGCTGGGAACTGGAGCGGGAAAAGGACAGACCGGGCGGACATTTCCTACTGATTTGGAGGCAGATCAAAGGGGAATGGAAAATCGCGGTTGATCATACCAGTCAGAAGGTTGAACTATAGCAAGAAGCTTACTTCTGTTAACTCCCTACCTATTTGCTGAACACCCTTTAATATTCTCTTTGTTTGCGCCGGGGATGGTTTCTTGATTCCTTTAATATACTGTGCAAGCAAACTTTGGTTCATACCAATACGCTCAGATAGTGCTTTGGCATTGATGACTTTGTAAAAATCAAAAAAGCTTTCCAGATCAAATTTGAACCTGAGATCGTCTAAAGTATATTCTGCATCAAACTCCTCGAAGGTAAAATTCAACGCATCCAGAATCCCAGCTTTAAGTTTTTCGAAGGTCTCTGCTTCTGTGGCTATAAACTGATTATCGATGGTTGATGTGGCACTGTAACCAACACCCTCTTTTATCACCATCACATTGACTTTTCGTTTTTTCATCACCGGTTTAGCTTGATATCAGCCTGAATAATTCATTGTACTTTACCATTTCAAAGGTAATATATTTATTACTTACACCAAATAAATCACAAGCAGACTACAACGGTTTATGTGTTGAAGATGAGATTATCGCCACAAAAAGTTTACACAATTGTTAAACTTCCGTGATACTCCTGTGATTGTATAAGGGGAATTTTGAATCAGAAATATTACTAAAACATATTATGATGAAAACAACTCTGATTCTTAGTACAATTGTGTTGGCCCTGGTATTTACCGGGTGCGACAAGGACGACGAAGGCGACATGAAAACTGCCTCCATGTTCAAAGTAACCATCGAAAATGTGATGGATGAAAAAGACTTCTTATCCACCGGAGTATTTAATACCCCGGTTGGTGCAAGCGAACCCGGAGGAGCGGGTCCCGGACACTCTTACCAGTTCTCATTTGATGCAGGTCCTGGTACAAAACTCTCTTTTGCTACCATGTTTGTGGCATCCAATGACCTCTACTATTCCCCTGCAGGTGAAGGCATTGAATTGTTTGACGGGGGAACACCCCTAAGTGGCACCCTCACCTCACAGGTGATGCTGTATGATGCGGGGACAGAAGTGAATGAAGAGCCCGGTAACGGTCCCAACCAGCCCATGATTGGCGGGCCTGGTGTGGGCGCTGCTGAAAATGGCAATGTGTCCGAAATCAGCATGGTCAATGATGGCTTTACCTACCCGACTGTAAGTGAAAACATCATGGTGACCATTGAGAACGATGGGGCCACCCATTTTACATTAACCATAAAAAATCTTGAAGGCAGCACAACGCCTGTAGCACCGGGTGTCTGGGTGGTTCATAGCACAGATAATCCATTGTTTGAGGTGGGCATGGCCGACTTCGGATCAGGGTTGAAAGGGCTGGCAGAGGATGGTGATCCTTCAGGCCTGGCCGGCCACCTTGACATGAACAGTGGCTATGTTTCCCCCCTGGCTCCCGGTGCCTGGGCAGTGCATAGCCCGGATGTGTCACCTATCTTCATGAGTAATGAGGCTGATGCAGGCGAAGGCCTTGAAGACCTGGCAGAAAATGGAGATCCATCTGGTCTGGCTGGTTCGCTGGGCAGCAAGATGGGCGTGATCAGCAGCGGTGCATTCAATACCCCTTCAGGCGCATCCGGACCTGGACCGCTGCTGCCAGGAAGCAGCTATGAGTTCTCCTTCGATGCCGAAGAAGGAGATTACCTGAGTTTTGCCACCATGCTGGTACATACCAACGATGTCTTCTTCTCCCCCACTGAGATGGGAATAGCACTCTTCTCCGGCGATTCACCCATCAGTGGCGATATCACTACAAAAGTGATGCTTTACGATGCAGGAACTGAAATAAATGAGCTCCCGGGTGTAGGGATTCACCAACCTGCACGACTAAACGGAGGAATGGATGAAAACGGCAATGTAAGAACCGTAGATGATATGTTCACCTACCCTGCCGTTTCCAGCGCAGTAAAAATCACGATTACTCCTATGTAATCGACACTATATAATCTTCATATTGAAAAGGTGCAGCTCCAAGGGGCTGCATTTTTTTTAAATCTAATGTCTCGTTCAGTTCAACTATTTAACCGGATATTGATGATTCCTGCCCACCAGTTACATATGCAATCCCATAATTGAAGGACTTGTGAATATGCCATAACTTATTATCCAGCAATTGAATAATTATCTATTTAAAAACAGGAACTATGGCTTGGAAATGGTATGAAATCAACAGTTACAAAGCCTCTGTAGGAGGTAAGAACTACTATGGGGGTGTGCAACTCTTTGGGGAAGGTTTTTACGCCTTTCTAAAATTCCATAGAGAAGGTGAATTACCAGGAGCATCTGCTCCGACAACCTTTGGACAGCGTTTTTACGGCCACATGGATTATCAACAAATGCACGCAATGGTGGATCTACTGCGCAACGAAAAACCCATTAGATTCGGCTGGTATGATGCGAATCCCAATCTCTTTCACCTGATGACTGGGGCAGAGCCAGTGGGCGAGCGTGATGGGCTTCTTGCCGACGAAGAATAATTACGGATCTGGCCGTATTACCTTATCCATTGGATATCCATTCGAATGGCATGGGATAAGTGTATCCAATTCCCAAATAAAATCTTGAAAGGATTAAAATTCTTCGTTCACTTCAAAAATATAACCGTTAATTCCTGAAAACAACCCATTTATTACTTAAGTCTCCCAATAATTGAATGAATTAGGTATCAATTGTACCTTCTTAGCAAAAGCACTGTGGCCTTTAAATCATTCAAAACCGACACCAATTTTTGGATCATACTCGGAACAATTGCATTCCTGGCTATAGGATATATCTTCTACCTGAATTATTATATAGCTGGTAAAGAAGAACGAATCACCTCTACACGCCTCAGGGTTCTTGATCAGATTGGTGATAATATTGATGCCAAACTATCTAGTGAAAATAAAAATGTTATTGATCAAAAGAATAAGATTGACAAAATATTAAAGTTCTATCCAGAGGTATTGGATACTAAAAAACTGACTGAACTTATCAATAATAAACTCGATTCAAGTGGTTTTAATCCTGCTCTGAATGTAGTAAATATTGTCAAAGAGGAAGATCACATTAATGCAAAGCAATCCAACTCAAAAGAGAATTATTACTTCAATTTAAAAATTGATACTTCCTCTACTGAGATAAAAGAATCAATTGTTGTTGTAGGGGCTTGCTACGACAACCTAATGAAAGGTTTGCCAAGGGAAGATGTATTTGATGGGCTTATCCTTATACGTGATTCACTTGTCATTCACAATACTCTAAATCAGGATATGAAGTTGACTTATCCGGATGTAATGGCTGGAATAATTGAAGCCACAAAACACAACGAAACGACGACAAATGAAAAAAACACATCAAATACTTCAGAGCTTGCCATAATGCAGGACTTCATTTTCTCCGGGACAGCTTTTGATATTGTCATCGCCAACAAGGCTTACAAAGCCTTTTTAAAACCCATTGAAGTAAGTGGTGATTCCTGGTACATCGTTGGATTAATGGAAAAATCCAGTTTTAACGTAACCAGTCGCAGTATATCCCCACTGGTTATCATATCCTTGTCATTAT
>PVMS01091320.1_pt1 | contig 12606 bp, 10 predicted proteins | sample 1853461 | NCBI WGS metagenome assembly PVMS01 (sample SAMN08582032, study PRJNA380276) | Marine sediment metagenome, whole genome shotgun sequencing project. | isolation source: ocean sediment barecode stripped | collected 2017 | reverse complement strand
TCTTCCCACTTTTGGGGATTCCGCTTATCATTTTTATTTCCTATCTTTACAATAATTCAGAAGAGCATATGAAAAGAGGGGTGTTGATTGTTACCCTCATTGAATTTCTTATCTCTATTCCATTATTTACAAATTTCGAGACCGGCTCTGCCGCTATGCAGTTCGTAACCAAGATTCCCTGGATAGAGAGTCTCGGGATCAGCTATCATGTGGGGCTTGACGGTATAAGTCTTTTCCTCGTGCTGCTGACAACTTTCATAATGCCGATTACGATTCTGGGTTCATGGCGGTCTATTCATAAAGGCATGCGTGAGTTTCTGATCGTTATGCTTATTTTACAGACTGCGCTTATAGGGACATTTGTCGCTCTGGATATGATCCTCTTTTTTGTTTTCTGGGAAGCGGTGCTCATCCCGATGTATTTCATTATAGGAATCTGGGGGACGGGAAGAAGGATATATGCCGCGATGAAGTTTTTTCTTTTTACAGCATTCGGAAGCGCGTTAATGCTAATAGCGATACTGTTTCTTTTTTATCTGCACCTTGAGCAATTCGGCACAGCTTCCATGGATGTGCTTGATTTTTACAGGCTTCGGATACCGTTTAACGGGATACTCAGCCCTCAGGGGTTAGCGTTCCTTGCTTTCTTTTTAGCTTTTGCCATTAAGGTGCCGATGTTCCCATTCCATACGTGGCTGCCAGACGCTCACGTAGAAGCTCCGACAGCTGGAAGCGTCATTCTTGCCGGTGTGCTTCTAAAGATGGGTACATATGGATTTCTTAGATTCTTAATGCCCTTTTTCCCTGATGCGGTGATGGCCTATTTGCCTGTACTTATAGCAATTGCGATAATAGGAATTATTTACGGAGCAATGGTAGCTTTTGCGCAGAAGGACCTTAAAAAACTGGTCGCATATTCAAGCGTGAGCCATCTGGGTCTCGTAATGCTCGGTATTTTTGTATTGAACATACAGGGTGTTCAGGGCGGAATTTATCAAATGATAAACCATGGGATCTCAACAGGCGCGCTATTTCTATTGGTCGGAATGATTTATGACCGGCGGCACACAAAAAAGATCGAGGACTTTGGCGGAATAGCTAAAGTGATGCCCATATTCGCGGCATTCTTCATGCTTGCCACGCTTGCATCTATCGGACTTCCGCTACTAAACGGATTTGTCGGCGAATTCCTTATACTCCTTGGAGCTTTTGAGTTTAACTGGGTCTATGCCGCTTTAGGAGCCACAGGAATCGTACTCGGAGCCATATATATGCTCTCGGCTTACCAAAGGGTATTCTTCGGACCTCTTAACAAAGCTGCTAATAAAGTACTGCAAGATATAAATCTAAGAGAAATACTCGTTGTGCTCCCGCTTGCTATAATGATGTTTGTGATGGGTATATATCCAAAACCTTTCCTTGAAAAAATCGAGCCGTCTGTACAGGCGTTGCTAGATTCTAAGTTTAGTTATATGGCGCCCGCGGCTAAGCCTTATGAAACTAAGCCTGGAGACGATCAGTCCCCTGAGGATGGATTCCGTCTAGTATTTCCTGAATAATATCTTCAGGTTTTATCCCTTCAGCTTCAGCTCTGAAATTTAGCACAACTCTATGTTTTAGAACGGATGGGGCAATTGCTCTCACATCCTCAGTTGTTGGAGTATATCTTCCATCCAGTGCCGCTCTGGCTTTACTGCCGAGTATTAGATATTGAGACGCTCTTGGTCCAACTCCCCACGAAAGGCCATTTTTTACCGACTCAGTCGTACTTGGGTCATCAGGTCTTGTCGCCCTCGCTACTTTAACGGCGTAAGAAGCTACATGGTCAGAGACCGGCACCCGGTGAACCAAATTCTGGAATTCGTTTATTTTGGCTGAATCAAGAAGCTTCCTAAGCTCGGGCTTATAAGTTCCTGTTGTGGTCCTAACTATTTCGAGCTCCTCAGCAAATGAAGGATATGTGACATCTATCTGGAACATAAACCTGTCTAGCTCAGCTTCGGGCAAGGGATATGTGCCCTCTTGCTCAATTGGGTTTTGGGTCGCGAATACTAAAAAAGGCGGCGCGATAGGGTAGGTCTCCCCTCCTACGGTGACATTTTTCTCCTGCATAGCCTGAAGAAGTGCGGCTTGAGTTTTGGGGGAGGATCTGTTTATCTCATCGGCCAGCAAAATATTGCAGAAGATGGGGCCGTGTATGAACCTGAAAAATCTCTTATCGGAGATAGCGTCTTTTTCTAAAACTTCGGACCCTGTTATGTCTGAGGGCATAAGGTCCGGGGTGAACTGCACACGGTTGAACTTTAGGCTTAAAACCTCAGCGAGCGTGCTGACCAGAAGTGTTTTCGCAAGCCCCGGCACACCTACAAATAGAGAATGACCTGAGGACATAAGGGAGATTAAAAGCAGCTCTATTACCCTTTCCTGACCTACTATTACCTTCCCGATTTCAGAGGTGATTTCATCTTTTATACGGGAGAGTTCTTCAACTTGTTGGATATCTTCTGTATTGTTTTCAATATTTGGCATTGTCAAGTTCCTCGTTTAAAAGTATTCTTAGAAATCTTTCTTCCCTTTCAAGTAGTTCTGTCTGTCCCTGCTTTTCGTACAATACTATTAATGATGCGTGTATCTCGGGATCAAAGGGGTTCAGATAGATTGCTGCTAGATACTCCTCCTTAGCCTTACTAAGATTGCCTTCATCTAAATATATCTTCCCCAGAACCATATGTATATCTATATGATTAGGATAAAAATCAAGCACTGGAAACAGGACTTCCCTGGCTCTCTTGGTCTCCCCGATGATATTTAGTGTGGATGCGAGCCTGCTTGATATTATTGGAGAATAAGGATCGTGCTCCAGCGCTTTTTGGTATTCATAAGTGGCAGGGCTTAATCTTCCTCTTAATTTAAGAAGATCGCCCAATCTTGTATAGTCTCTTGCGTTGTTGTTATCAATATCTATCAGGTCTTCACTTCCGTCCTGTGATTTCCCATCAGTATTTCTTATCCTGACGCCCTTAATCTTGACGTTTGGTATCTTTTCCTCGAGGTTTTTGGAGCGCAGCTCTTTTTCCCAGGAGTCATAGAACAGAGGGAATTCAAGTTCTGTAACTTCTTCTATAGCGGCTTCATAGTTGTTGGTTTCTTTAATAGAGTTAATCAGATTTATGAGAGCATCTTGTCCCCAGTAATCTACAAGGTGACTCACCATTGTTCCTGATTGAGCAAAAGCAAGCTGAGCTTCCCTTGCGCTCTCAAGCATAGCAAGAGACGGGTGCATTTTTTCTATTGGGACTAGTTTGTTGTCTTTAAGCGCACGAGTTAAGATTGTCTCATAAAAAGGGCTAATTACATTACTCTCTTTTTCTTTCCACCTTTTTTCTTCATACTTCGCTATGCCCTCATGGAGCCATACAGGTACGGTGTTCTCACTCTTAAGGAATACAAGATAGTGCACATATTCATGAGCCAGGGTGTCCGCCCAGCTATATCCTTTTGGCAATAACCTGGGGGATAACATCATTATACGGTTAAATTTGCATATTCCTACGACCCCTGTTTTCTTCACATTCTCAGGGGGCAGAGTAGATGCCAGAGTAAAGCTTTTCATGTCAGGGTATATCTCAACTATAACCCTGTTTTCGGGATAAGCTTCCAGGTCTAGTCCAATTTCAAAATGTGATTTCTCAAGAACGTCTTTTGCATACTCAGCTAGTATAATGTCCTTTCTGTGCGCATAGCGAATTATGAAGTGCTCAGACTTAATTTCGTTAAATTGAGGTACTTGCTCGGATGCTCTGACTACATAGTTTAGAAACTGTGTCTCGTCTGTTAAATCTTTGCCGCCAAGTACTTTCTGCCCATATTCCTGAGCGCCGTTGTAATCACCTCTATAGAAATCTACTAAAGATTTTAAATAGTAGATGCGGTATTTCTCTTTATCTGTCCCGGCAATCTCCAGCGCCTGGTCAATTGAATCGGAAGCTCGGCTGATTTGCCATGTCTTGATATCGTTCTCTACACTTTCAATTAACGCCTCAATTTCGGATGAAAGTGCAAAGGAGGTCCCTATAAATGTATAGGCTCCCAGCATCAAAAAGAAAAGTAGAAATGCGCTTAGCCTCATTTGATTATCCTATCATAGTACTTTTTATTAAGCTCAATATATCCTTCGGGAGAGCCTCCCTTCATTGCCTCTAGAATTCTCTGCTTAAACTCTTTTCCTATCTGTGACTCACCTGCTGCGGGTATTTCAACATATCTGTTCTCAACTCCCCCCATGCCCTGTTCACCTTGATGGCCGAGCATCATTGGAACAGGAGATCCGTTGCCACGAGCGCTTAACCGCATTTGTCCAAGCATATCTTGGGCTTGTTGTTTTGCTTCTTCTAAGGCTTTTAAAGCCTCATCCTGGTTTGATATTGCTTTAGATACTCGCTGGCGGCGTAAGTCCTTGGACGCGTTGCCCATAAAGTCCTCCGCTTGCCCTAATTTATCGCCGATTCCGGGATTGAAAAATAATCCCTCTCCCTTCTCTCCTACTTCACTTGCCAGATCTCCGGTATGAGCTTTTATCTGATCTTGTCTGCCAGCCATATTCCCATATTGTTTCTCACTATTCCCCTTTGTGTCAAAACGTTCCAGATCCTTACGTATTTCACGCCCGAGGCGATAGGCGCTGCCAATTTCTCCAGAAGCCTTAGCCAAATTGCCAATGTAGAGATTACTCATTTCGTTGAGTCCTTTAATGCTTTCTTCTATGCTCCTGGCGTTTTTAGCAGCTTCTCTAAGGTCCATTGCTTTGAGCCAATTATTAAGCTGCTCAGCTTTCTCAATCATCTTGTCAACCAAGTAAGCGCCCTCAGGAGAAGTCTCTCCAGGTGAGTTGCTTGCTATCTTTGTCCTCGCCTCTCTAAGATTGTTAATTAGCTCCTGTACTTTTTTCTTTTCTTTCTCGACAAATTTGCGGAGATTATCTCCAGGTAAATCCGGGTTCTCCAATAAAGCCCTCTTAAGCTCTCCGGTATTCCCTTTAAGAGAAGTCTCCTCTCTTTGGAGGTCCTCAATTTGTGAAATTAGCTCATTAAGCTTTGAAATTTCCTTTGCCATCATCGAAGAGCCGAAAGACTGCATACCGTTTTCAAGGGATGCCATCATGTTTTGAAGACTCTGTGCCATACTAGATAACATTTTAAGCGCTTGATCGATATTGCCTTCCTGGGCGAGCTTAGAGATTTGATCCAACTGCGCTTGAAGGTCTGCGGCTTCAAAGGCGTCCATATTTAAAAAGCCCTCCTGTATATCACCGCCAAGCCCCTCCATCTTTTTTGCAAGTTGTGACATAAGGTCTTTAATTTGGTTAAGTTTCTCCTGAATCTGTGCATTCAATTCTTCATTGCTACTTTCATTTAATTGTTTTAGAAGCTCTGATAGTTCGCCGTATTCTTTAAATAATTCTTTGCTCGAACGAAGCGAGTCCACTAACTTTTCTCCCTTGAGCATAGAATCCAAGAAAAGTATGTCGTCTTCAAACTCGTATATTTCCCTTCTCATCAGTCGCCCTAGTCTTCCAATATCTAATTTAGCAAAAGACTCAATAAGATATTTTCTTTCATCTAAGAGAGCCTTTATTCTTAATTCCATGTTGGATAGACCGACAAAATATGTAAAGTCCGAGTATTCATCCTCTTTCATCTTCGCAATTGTCATGTCCAGGGTTCCTAATGAGTGTTCGATCTTTTGTGTGAGTCTTTTCTGCATCTTAAGCACCTCTCCTATATCAATCACCTTAGGTTCGGCTGTGGAGTTCCCTGAGTTCTCTGTACTCCTGGTTGAAGCGCCATCATTTGAGATATTGGATTTGTACGCTGAGATGTTGATTTCATCTCCTAGTATATCTATTAGCTCTTCCATGAGCTGCTCGGCATAGATGAGCGTTTCTTTATGCTTTGCCCCGGCGTCTTTGAGTATAATTGTTATTGCATTTGAGATCCCAACTTTAGGCCCTGAAATAGTATCGTTGTCATACGCCAGTACTCTGAGCTTTATTATTTCACCACTTTTGGGATTTACTCCACTTGGGCCCCAGGAGAATTTATCACTAATTGCATTTGTTTCCTGATCAATTTTTGATATAGGCGTTTTAGACTGTCCTCCCTCGTTTTCCCATGTGAGCATTAACTTTGAAATACCGTAATCATCCTCAGCTTTGTAGAAAATATCGATCTTTTCCTCTGAACCAAGCTCTATGGTCTCTCCCAAAGGGCTGGATATGGATACACTCGGCTCTGTATCTTCTTGAGTCTTAATTTCAAAAGTTTCCGATATGAGCGTTTTCGAAGTTTCTTTAATGATAAAGCTTCCGCTTTCAAGCACTGTGAATCCGGCTTTGATTTTCCCTCCAGACATGATTGCCGGCACGGAAACACCATTTTCGATTATGAGCGATCCTTTTTCAAAATGGTTAAGGGGTTTGGCCTCAAATATTACTTCTGTTCCTTTCATTGTTTTAATATCGCCTCTAGATCCTTTAATTTTCCCAGTGGGGAGTTTTGTATACTCAGGGTATTTTAGTGTGATCTCGATATCGGCAAGTTCAAGATGTGGGCCTGAGTTTGGAGGTATTACATTAAAGCTCAATAAATAACTCGTAAAATTGCCTGGAACAAAAATTAAGACTGCTGAGGCAAATATCGCCCCTGCAACTGCTGGAATTAAATATTTTTTCAGATTTCTAATTGGAAAAAGGGACGTGAGGTCAAGGGTTTCAACTTTATTGGTAATTTTGTCTATATGAGCAAGGGCAAGGCTTTTGGATGTGCCCGATATCTTTGAGTTATTGATATTATTGTCTTTAAGCTGAAGAGCATTTAATGTGTCTTCTCCAAGACCCGCGGCTACCTTATCCAGTTTTCCTAACACACTCCTTGTCCCGGTCTCTGTGAGTAAAGGAATTACCAGCGTCCTGATTACCACCAGGATCAAGAATAAGACGGCTGCAATTTTTAAAAATGTGTAATAAATGGGGTTGGAGAATAAAACTGATAGTAAAGTGCTTAGAGCAAGAGAGACGAAAATAGATATAACAATTATGGATGAGCCTTTGAGAAGCAGATATTCTTTCTTCCTTACCTTAAGACCCTTTAATGCTGTGTCCAGTTTATCTCGGGAGTCAGTGCTTTCCATTCATATAAAATCTTACCTCACACACCTATATATTGGAAGTTGTACAGTGTGCTAACTATGCTATCATATTGAGTTTTGAAGGAAACATAGGCTTATGGGATTTAAGAAACTTTTAACAAAAAAGATGGGATTCTCAGCTTCGCACCGTTATTGGAACCCCCGGTGGAGCGAAGAGAAAAATATATCTGTCTTCGGCAAATCAGCAGGTCCTTACGGCCACGGCCATAACTATAGCCTTGAGGTAACTGTTGAAGGCGAGGTTGATGCACAAACAGGGATGATAATTAACCTCTATGAGCTTAAGTCGGTGATGAATGATGTGCTTTCAGATTTTGATCATAAACACTTAAACGATGATAATCCTCATTTTAAGGATCTGGTTCCAACAACTGAAAATATTGCCCGCGTACTTTGGGAATTGCTTGAGGAAAAGCTTGAGGATAATACTAAATGCTCACTTTACAGGGTAAGACTCTATGAAACCCACGATTTGTATGTTGATTACTGGAGAAAATAAAAATTAAAGAATTTGTTAGCCTTACAAAAACTTATCGTTTCTCAGCGGGGCATAGGCTCTACATTAAAAGCATGTCCGAAGAGGAGAATTTTAAGATATTTGATACATGCTCAAATCCCAATGGTCATGGCCATGATTATTATGTGCAGGTCAAGGTAGCAGGGAATATAAACCCGGAGACAGGAATGATTCACAACTTGCGGGAGCTTGATGATACAGTGAATATCTTGATTGATGAGCTTGATCACAGGAGGCTCGATATTGAAGTCCCATACTTTGAGGAGAATCAGCCTACAGGTGAAAATATAACTAAATATATTTGGGAGAGGATCAAACCAGGCCTCGGTGATAAATTGATTTATCTAAAGCTGAGTGAGACTTCTAACAGCTATTTTGAATACTATGAGGAGGACAACTATCCCTATGAGCGTTAAAAAAGCTATAAAAGAAATTTTACTTAAAATAGGGGAAGACCCAAAGAGAGAAGGGCTTAGGGATACTCCGGACAGGATGGAGAAGATGTTTCAGGAAATAACTTCCGGATATCGGGTAGACCCGAAAGAAGTGATAAATGAAGCCATATTTCATATAAAGTATGATGAGATGGTAGTTGTAAAGGATATAGAGTTTTACAGTCTTTGCGAGCACCATATGCTTCCTTTCTTCGGTAAATGTCATATCGCGTATATCCCTAACGGAAAGGTAGTGGGGCTAAGCAAGCTTCCTAGAATAGTTGAGGTATTTTCACGCAGGCTGCAGATACAGGAGCGAATGACTGTTCAAATAGCTGATTTTCTTGAAAAGGAGCTTGATCCTCTGGGCGTTGCCGTAGTAGTGGAAGCCTATCACCTTTGTGTGGCTATGAGAGGAATTAAGAAATCCGGGGCAAATATGCTTACCAGTTCGATGAGGGGTGCTTTTAAAAAAGACGAAAGGACCAGAGGTGAGTTCCTAAGCTTTATAGGCAGGGACTTAAAGTAAATGATCGTTAAACCGGGTTTATGAATTTTAATGTTAAATATGATTTTTAGTCTGATTAAGATATAATATGTTTTATTCCATTCAGATTGAGGATGATAATAGATTAAATGCTTAGAACTGTAGTTTTAGGGATTAGTCATAAGACCGCTCCTGTAGAAATCAGGGAGCTTTTTTCTTTCTCTCAAGAGAGCCTTGAGTCAGGAGTAAGGCAGCTCTTAGAGAAGGATCATGTTGAAGAGTGTATAATCCTCTCGACATGTAACCGTGTTGAGATATACGCGGTGTCTGAAAATGTTGAATTATGCCTTGAAAGCATGAAAGAATTCCTGTCCGAGATTCATGATGTTCCTGAGGAAACTTTTTCTCCCCATATCTATTATTCAATTGGTCATATGGCCGTGAGACATCTTTTTAAGGTAGCTTCAAGCATTGATTCTATGGTTGTTGGAGAGCCGCAAGTTCTCGGCCAGGTCAAAGAATCTTATACGATTGCCGCAGGGCAAGGAACGACAGGCTTAATACTTAACAGACTTTTTCATACTTCGTTTTTTGTTGCCAAAAGGATAAGAACGGAAACGGGTATTGGATCACATGCCGTGTCAATCAGCTATGTCGCGGTTGAGCTAGCCAAAAGAATATTTGATGATCTTTCCAAAAGGTCAGTGATGCTTGTTGGTGCCGGAGAGATGGCTGAGATAGCGGCAAAGCACCTTATTAAAGCGGGAATAAGTGATCTGCTAATCGCAAGCCGCCAATTTGAGAACGCAGTTGCGCTTTCTGAAAAGCTAAATGGTAAAGCCATAAGTTATGATGAAGTATTTTATCACTTGAAGGACGTGGATATAGTAATCACTGCCACTGGATCACAGGATTTCATTATCAAACCCAATCATGTCAAAGAAGCGCTTAAGCTTAGAAATAATGATCCTATGTTTCTGATTGATATTGCGGTGCCTCGCGATATCGATCCCAGGATTGAGGATATTAGTGATATTTATCTATACAATATTGACGATTTGAAAAATGTGTCTGACGAAAACATCAAAACGCGCCAGGATAGTTCACATAAAGCAGAAGAGATCATCCTGGAAGTTGAGAGGTCTTTTGAGACATGGCTTAGTGGGCTCAAGGCCGTACCCGCGATTATAGATCTTAAAAAGAGATTTGAAATAATTAAAAATAGCGAACTTGAGAAAGCGCTAGCAAAGCTTGAGGGTCTTTCAGAAGCTGACAGGTATGTAATTGAACTTATGGCTTCTCGCATCATAGGCAAGTTACTGCACAATCCCCTAACAAATATTAAGAAAGAGTCTTCGACTTCTCTTGGAGCGCTCTATGTAGATTCGATCAAAAAGCTTTTTGATCTCGAAAAAGAACTCCTAATCTTAGAGGAAGAGGAAGATGAGGCGAGCCTTCAGGATTGGAACTAGGGGAAGTAAGCTTGCTCTCTGGCAGGCTAATTTCATAAGTAGTCTTATCTCGGAGAAGTACCCCGAATTACGCACTGAAATACAAATCATAAAAACAACTGGAGACACTATGCTGAGCTCCCCTTTGTCTGAGATCGGGGGGAAGGGGGTATTTGTAAAAGAAATAGAGGAAGCGCTACTGTCTCAAAAAATAGATATCGCTGTCCACAGTATGAAAGACGTGCCCACGATTCTTCCTGAAGGATTATGTATTGGCGCTGTAGCAAAAAGGCACGACCCTAGAGATGTTCTGATATCAAAAGATGGACTAACTTTATCTAAGCTCCCGGAGGGTGCCCGTGTAGGTACGGGGAGTTTAAGAAGGGCCTCTCAACTCCTTCATAATCGCCCGGGGGTTAAAATCGTCTCTATAAGAGGGAACGTGGATACAAGAATAAGGAAGTTGAGAGAAAGTGATGAATATGACGCAATTGTGCTTGCTATGGCAGGCCTCCAGAGAATGGGTCTTGGAGAAGAAGTAACAGAGATTATTGCTCCGGAAGTTATGCTGCCTGCGCCCGGGCAGGGAATAATAGCGATTGAGTGCAGAGAAGATGATGTGGAAACAATGGGCATCACAAGAGCGATTAACCACACTGAGACTGAGTACCAGGCGATTTCTGAAAGAGCGTTCCTTTTAAGGCTAGGCGGCGATTGCAACGTGCCTGTAGGCTGTTATGCGCTTTTGAGTATGGATTCAATAAACTTAAGAGGCATAATTTCTTCCCCTGATGGTAAGGTTATAATAAAAAAGGAGGCTAATGGTCCGGTGGATGAAGCACTGGAGCTTGGCGGACAACTGGCCGAGCTGGTATTAGCTGACGGTGGAGATAAAATACTAGAAGAGCTAAGTCATTCCTAAAAGTTAGTTTCCCCCGAATTGATTTTCTGCTCATTCATATTTCTTTTTAATTTTCATGGTAATATTTAAGCCCATAAGGAGCGGGCCGTGTTATCACAAAATCCTTTTGAGGTTTATTTTGCATTCTTAGATGTCGAGACTACCGGGCTTGACGCTGCTATAGGCGACAAAATATGTGAGATCGCGGTTATTAAAACCATTGACGGTCAATTAGCGGATGAATTTGTCTCAATAATAAATCCCGGGAGAAATATTCCGGAAAGAGCCATATCTATTCATGGTATAACTCAGATCATGGTTAATCGAGCGCCTTTTTTTAGAGATATCGCAAAGGATCTTCTCGATTTTTTAAAAGGTACTGTAATTGTTGCTCATAATGCAAAGTTCGATCTTGAATTTCTGAGATCTGAGCTCAATAACCTGAACCTCTCACTACCTGAGAATGAAGTAATAGACACCCTCGGGATTGCCAGAAGATATTATAAATTTCCAAGTAATAATCTGGGTGAAATTGCTAAGTCTATTGGGCTACCTATTGACGAACAACACCGCGCTCTTGCGGATGTTACGACTACCAAGGACATATTTGAATATTTTCTTAAGGATTTAGATAGAAGAGGAATCAGGCTAAAGAGGCTAAAAGATATTCTTAAACTGCAAGGTAGAGCAATGGAGCTTAAGACCACAAATGAACTTGTATTACCCACTGAGATAGAGCGGGCACTAAGGGATAAGGGCAAGCTACAGATCAAATATCTGTCAGCCTATAAAGAGGAAACATCCATCAGGGTGATTGAGCCTTTTGACATTAGTGTCAGTAAAACCAACACATATATACACGCCTACTGTCACCAAAGAAAAGAGAGGTGCACGTTCAGGCTGGATAGAATTCTGGATATTAAGGCTTTAGCTTAACGGCTCTTAATTGAAGTTAGACTTCGTGCTCGGTGTTATCTGAAGCCTCCGACCCGTTAGTTCCTGTATCATCTTTGGAAGGGGTCTTTTCTGTTTTATCTGAATCATCTGTGGAAAGATCTTCTCCGGAGTCTGAATCAGGTATTTTCCCCAATTCCAGATTTAGATCAATGATTTCCGCCTCTAATCTCTTGGATTCGGCAATTAGCTTTTGGTTTACAATCTTTAGGTCATTAATATTTGATTTAAGGTTAGCAATATATTTGTCCAACGCTTCGCTGTTTTGTTTGATTTTATCAAGTTCTTCCTTAGTTTGCTCCAGGCTGTATTTGGTAGTTTCAAACTCATCCTTCTTTGTTTTGTTCTCGCATCCTGCCAGGAACGAAACTGACATCATGAGCGTAATAACTAAGAATAAAGCGCTTAATTTTTTCATCTTTTTGTACTCCTCCTGATTGATTCTCTTAATGCTAATTTAATCTATATTTATTGAGAGTACTTGTCAATAAAAATTATTAAACTATCGTAACTTAGACGTAAAACTTGACAGTTCTTCGATCTTCCCATACCATATACGCCTTACTCTGACGCGGGGTGGAGCAGCTTGGTAGCTCGTCGGGCTCATAACCCGAAGGTCGCAGGTTCAAATCCTGCCCCCGCTACCAGAATTCTTT
>PVMS01180740.1_pt1 | contig 12609 bp, 11 predicted proteins | sample 1853461 | NCBI WGS metagenome assembly PVMS01 (sample SAMN08582032, study PRJNA380276) | Marine sediment metagenome, whole genome shotgun sequencing project. | isolation source: ocean sediment barecode stripped | collected 2017 | reverse complement strand
CGTGTCTGTGTTGACGGTCCGGTATTTGAGGCCGGCAGCGTATTTGCCGGCTAGGCATTTAAATGCCTAGCCGGCAAATACGCTGCCGGCCTCAAATACCGGACCGTCAACACAGACACGTTTCATCGCGGGCCCGTCCGTGGTTTGTACTTCAATCGCGCAGCCGGCACAGCCACCGATGCCGCAGGCCATAAATTCCTCGAGGGATACCTGGCAAGGCAGCTGATACTCGCTGGCGAGTTGTGCGACCGCCCTGAGCATTGGCGTTGGGCCGCAGGAAAATATTTCTGTTTGCGAGCGTTCGTCCGGCGTCAGACTTTCAAGCCAGGCTCGGGCGAGATCGGTAACATAGCCTTTGTAGCAGCCATCGTATCCGGCAAGACTTGCGAGACGCGAACATACGCCCGACTCGTCGAGCATTGGCATGCTGCTATTGATTTCGCCCGGCAGCCACGGAGTGGCAAGCGACGATGCTTTTGCTTCGAAAGGAAACGGAATTTCCGAACCCATCAGCAGCAGTGGCTCCCAGTCATGTTCTTCCGCGCGCAGCTGCTCGGCAAGAAACACCATAGGCGGTATTCCAACGCCGCCGCCGATCAGCAATGTTCGAGGTCTGTCGGGGTGCGCTTCAAATCCATGGCCAATCGGGCCGATGATGCTCAGCGACTCACCAACTTCCGCCAGGCTCAGCGCGCGCAAGCCGCTTCCGACAATCTTGAACAGTATCTCGATCCATCCTTCGCTTGCGTTCGTTCGCATGATCGACAGCGGCCGGCGCATTGCAATGCGCTTGTCGCACTGAACGTGTACAAAACTGCCGGCTACCGCGCTTTGCGCGCAAAAAGGTGCTGCCAGGCGAAATACGAATTGCTCATCGGGGTATGCTTGTTTCTCCGTCAACAACGCATCTTCAACAAAAATCGTGCCGCGGTTTTTCTGTGCCGCCGAGATCGCAGGTGTCAATCCGGACACTGTGACTCCAGTGTGCGGGCTACCGTGGCGAGAATTGCCATGCGCACGGCAACCCCGTTGGTGACCTGTTCCCTGATGACAGACTGCGGGCTGTCAGCCAGGCTCGATTCAATTTCTATACCACGATTCATCGGGCCCGGGTGCATGACGATGGCGTCGGGCGCGGCGAGTTTCATTCGCTCGCTACTGATACCGAAACTCGCAAAGTATTCATCGATGCCTGGAATGCCATCGAGGCTGCCAATGCGCTCGCGTTGGATTCTGAGTGCCATAACGACGTCAGCATCACGCAGGCCGTCATTGAGATCATGCATTATCCGGCAGGGCGGAAATGTGGCCGGGTCAGGCGCCAATGCTTCCGGCGACACCAGCCGCAGCTCGTGCACACCCATTGTAGTGAGGCCAATCGCCGCCGAACGGGCGACCCGCGAATGTGCAATATCGCCGACGATGGCAACGTTCAACTTGCTGAAGTCGCCCTTGTGCCGGCGGATCGTAAGCAGATCGAGCAGCCCCTGCGTAGGATGGGAGATGTCTGATTCACCTGCGTTCAGTACGCTGACGTGTTTGTCCACATGTCGTGCGATGTAGGCGGGCACGCCGGCGCTGGCGTCGCGGATGACAAAGATATCGACCTGCATTGACTGCAGCGTGTACAAGGTATCCAGAATACTCTCGCCTTTCTTGCGCGACGAGGTATTAACGTCGAGATTCAGCACGTCGGCGCCCATGCGCCGTGCCGCCAGGTCAAACGATGCCCGGGTGCGTGTACTGGGTTCGAAGAACAGGTTCGCAACCGTGCGGTCGCGCAATGCGTCTGACCGGACTACCGGCTGGCCCATCGGGCTCAGGTATTGCTCTGACTGGTCGAGCAAATTGCCAAGAAGGGACTTGCTCAGGCCCTGTAGTGTCAGCAAATGCCGTAGCTGGCCGTCAGCATTGAGCTGCAACCCGACGTCGCTCGGTAATTCGTTTTTGCCAAAGAGATCGGTAACGGACATGACGCGGCGCATTCTACCCTGAGCCAGAGGCGTTGCGTAACCAACTTTCGGCGATCAGCACCGCCGAGGTACTGTCGAGATGCTCTTTCTTGATCCGCTTGCGACGACCCATCGCTCGTTCAAACTTCAGTATGGCTGCCGCCTCCGTGGACGTGAATCGTTCATCGACCGTTTCGATTGGCAGCTCAAAGCGCCCAAGCGCCTTAATGAAACTGTCTACATCATCGGCGATCGGGGCGCGCGACCCGTCTGCATGTGACGGCATACCGACGACAAGCCGGGCTGGCTGCCATTCCTCGTGGAGTTGCGTGATTCGATTCCAGTCCGGGCCGGAATCGCCGTTATTGATGACGCCCAGTGGATTTGCAGAGCCGGTGACTTGCTGACCTACTGCAACACCTATTCTGCGGAGCCCGAAATCGAACGCCAGGATTGTCTCATGCATGCCCGGCATGTGGCGAAATCTGGCTGATGTCGATGCCCATCGACTCGGCTGCACCGGCCCATCGATCCTCGAACGGCAGCTCGAAAATCAACTCAGGCGTGGCGGGCACCGTAAGCCAGGTATTGTGCAGCATTTCAGCTTCGAGCTGGCCCGGTTCCCAGCCCGCGTAACCAAGCGCGACAATTGAGTGCTCCGGCCCGCTGCCGGCAGCCAGTGAATCCAGCACGTCCCTGGATAAGGTCAGCTGGATATCGGCTGAAACACTGACCGTGCTTTCATAATCACCAACCGGACTGTGCAGCACAAAACCGCGATCGCGGGCGACAGGGCCGCCATCAAGTACAGGTGCGTTGGCCGCTTGCTCGTCAACATCCTCGACCGCAAGTTGCTGAAACAGGCCGGCCAGGTTCAGACCCGTGGGCCGATTGATGACGATGCCGAGCGCACCCTCATCATTGTGCTCGCAGACAAGTGTGACGGTGCTGTTGAAATTAGGATCCAGCATGCCCGGCATGGCGATCAAGAGCTGGTTACTCAGAGAATTGGCAGGATCCATGCGTCCAGTATCCACTCTCCGGCGGTTATGCACAACATCGGCTGACGTCCTACATCGTGCTCGCGGTGGTGGCTTCCTTACTTTCGGTGAACTGCCATTTGTAGGCGAAGATCAGCTGGTCGTAATCCACTCTTATAGCCTCGGGAAACGGGTCGAACGGAGAGGCACGGCGAAGAATGTTCAGTGCCGCCTGGTCGAGCACCCTGGAGCCTGAGGTTTGGCGAATAATGGCCGAATCGAGTTGTCCGGATGCGTTAATCGTCACCTGCAGTGTGGGGCTGCCGGTCATGCCCTGGGTAATGCCTTTTTCCGGAAAATATTTCACGCCGACAGTCTCGATCTTGCGCTTCCAGCGATCCAGGTATCCGGCGATCTTGGACTCCTTGGTATCAACACTGGTGACCAGCTGGCGCGGATTTTCGTCCTTGATCAACAGCGTTGCGTCGCGATCCTGCGGCAATGGCAGTGTACGTTCCAGACCCGCTTCGAGCTCGATAGCCGTGGTCGCGTTCGGCGCCGGGTCATTTCGCGGACTGTCGGCAACCTGTGTGTCTTGCTCGCTTTGCGTCGAAATCACCTGGTCGGCAGATTCGGTCTGCATTGCAGCCTCAGTGAGACTGTTGCCATCATCGGTGCCGATGTTATCGATCGGCACATTGCTTTGCGCCGGGGCACTCGCCCGCGTCGTTTCCGTTGTATTGCCATCACCTTGCTGGCTTGCCTGAGCAAGGTACTCTGCCTTATCGACTTCAACGTAGGATTTCTCCGGGTCGGCAATGATGGTCACTTCCAGGGAAATGGCCTCGGTGAAGTCATCGCCAAGCACTGCGTTGAAGGTAACGCCAATGATCAGTATGCCGTGCACCAGCGCCGCAAGAAATAACATCGGTGGCAAGCGATCCGGGGTCGCTGGAGCCTCGAGCGTAAACTCGCTGAGCATGTTAACCGCCACGGTATTTTTAGAGTCTTTGCCCAAAACCTGCACCCGTATCTCAACCAGAGCCTGCCAGATTGCTGAATTGTCGCACAAAAAAAATCTGGTGCAATCAGTAACTTGTAAACTCTACGTTGCCCAGTTTACTCGCATCTGGATGCCGGAAATGAGACTCAGGTCACCCGCCGTACCATGCAACTCACCGCAGCCGTTTTTCGATCGCGTCGAACAGCGTGCCCGCTATGTTCAGATCATAAATCGAGTCCAGCTCTCGAATGCCGGTCGGGCTGGTCACGTTTACCTCGGTCATATAATCGCCGATGACGTCGATACCGGCGAAGACGACACCGTTTTCCCGTAGGACAGGGCCGACCTGATCGCAAATCCAGCGATCCCGATCGCTGAGCTCAATGCCCTTGCCAACCGCGCCCATCACCAGATTCCCACGATTGTCATCGGCAGGCGGAATGCGCGCCAGCGCGTAGGGCACAGGTTCTCCATCGATGAGCAAAATACGCTTGTCGCCAGCCGCAATTTCCGGAATATATACTTGTGCCATTGCGAATCGGCTGCCGTAGTCCGTCAGTGTTTCGAAAATCACATTCGCGTTATTGTCGCCGCTGGCGACCACAAATATGGACTTTCCGCCCATGCCGTCCAGCGGCTTGACCACAATTTTGCCGTTGTCGGCCAGAAAGGCCCGCATTTCGTCCATCGATCTTGTGATCAGCGTCAAGGGTGCACATTCGGGAAACCAGGCGGTATAGGCTTTTTCGTTCATGTCACGCAGCGCCTGCGGCTTGTTGACGATCAGCGCGCCGGCCAGTTCGGCGCGTTCAAGAATATAACTGGTATAAATGTATTCCATGTCGAACGGCGGATCCTTGCGCATGAGAATGATATCGAGATCACTCAGCGCGATTTCGCGGGCGTCGCCGAGAGTGAACCAGTCTTCAGAATCGTCGCGCACATGGAGGATACGGGAGCGGCCAAGCGCACGGCCGGCAACCATCTTGAGGTCGTCCTGCAGCATGTAATGCACTTCGGCCGAGCGCCTTTCGCATTCGAGAAGCATCGCCAGAGAGCTGTCTTTTTTCGGCGTAATAGCATCGATTGGATCCATTACCATGCCGATACGGAGCGACTTTGTGGCCATATTCAAGCTTCCTGCTGGTCCGGGAGTTGCCAAAACTGCCGGCATATTCGCGAAAAGCCGGGCGGAGGCGAACTATACAGCGGAAGCGGCCGACGTGCCCTCAGCGGCAGGATCCGGGGTTCCAGAGGCTGCATTTCTGCAGCTTGTGTGCGACGTCGTGGCGGCACTTATGTCATTATGGTACAAGTCATTTTTCCTCGTAAATATGATGGGCATAGCGGGGAAATTGGAGTAGGGACGCGAACTCGGCAGAGGGCGCAAATTGGGCGAGGAATTCCGGTGTCAAATAATACATCTCGTGGTCTGAACGGGCTGAAGATTCTTGTCGTGGACGACAGTAAAACAATTCGCAGAACTGCGGAGACCTTGCTCTCCAAAGAAGGCTGCCAGGTATTTACGGCAATCGACGGCTTCGATGCGCTGTCAAAGATTGCCGATCATCAGCCCGACCTGATCTTTGTGGATATTATGATGTCGCCTGGACGGCTACCAGACGTGCTCATTGATCAAGCACAACAAGATATACAAGAATACACCGGTCATCATGTTGTCGAGTAAAGACGGCTTGTTTGATCGGGCCCGGGGGCCGCATCGTTGGCTCGGAGCAATATCTGACCAAGCCATTCACCCGCAATGAGTTGCTGGGTGCCATTACCAACCAGATCGGTTAAGGACATCGGGGAAATACGAATGGCAGTGATACTCATCATCGACGACTCGCCTACCGAGTTGCATTTGTTTCAGAACATGCTCGAAAAAAGCGGTTTTGACACGCTGGTTGCCGATAGCGGCGAAGAGGGCATACGCCAGGCGCAAAAATCGCAGCCGGATTGCATATTGATGGACGTAGTCATGCCGGGCATGAACGGATTTCAGGCAACCCGCATGCTGACCCAGGATGTGGGCACAAAAAATATTCCGGTCATCATGGTCACGACCAAGGATCAGGAGACGGACAAGATATGGGGCATGCGGCAAGGCGCTGCCGAGTACATTGTAAAGCCAGTGCGAGCCAAAGAACTGGTGGCCAGGATAAACGCGGTGATGGCTGCCTGAATGAGTAGTAGTGCGGAACTCGTTGCTCTGATACAGCAACCTTTCGAGCTGCTGCAAGAGCTGGAGAGGCGAAGCCGTGCTGCAATTGCCGGCAAGGGAACCGACGAACTGTCGGCCGAATGGGTTGGTATCGGATTTCGTATTGGGCAGGAGCGATTTGTAGCGAGTCGCGATGAAGTGCGTGAAGTGCTCATGCTGCCCGATTCCATTACGAGGGTACCCGGTAGCAAGCGCTGGATGTTGGGTATTGCCAACCTGCGCGGTCATTTGCTGCCGCTGGTTGATGTGAAGTTGTTGCTGGGCACGGGACGCACCTCATTACGGCGCATGACACGGGTAATCTCGGTGAATCATCGCGAGGTCCCGGCAGGGCTGGTCGTTGACGAGGTATTGGGGTTTCGCCGTTTCATGGACAGCGAGCACGTGGACGAATGGCCGGCTACCGTCGTCCGTTGCGATCGTTATCTGGGCGGCGCCTATAAGCGCGGCAAGGATATCTGGCCGGTTTTCGGGCTTTATGATTTAGTTGAAAGCAGTACGTTCTTACAGGCAGCTGCCGAGTAGGATTTGGATTAACCACTGACGTTGCATAGTTATGGCAAAAACAACCAGTAAGACTTTCTCAATTCTTGCGCTGCTGCTGACCGTTTTACTTATCGGAACTGCGGGCGTAGTTTACTTGCAGTCGCTCTCGGCCGGTGGCGGTGGCGGCAATACTGCATTGGCCGCGCTGTCGCAGGCCATGCCATCACATGCAGCGAATGCTGCGGCAGGAGTGCCGCAGGGCTTCGAACAGCTGGATAGCGATGTCAAACGGCTGCAACGCCTGACGTCTGCCGCCGGCTCCAGCTTGCCTGGCAGTCGCGCACAGTGGCAGGTGCTGCAGCAAAGCGCCGATGCGCTCCTGGCAACACTCGCAGATGCTGAAAGCACGGGCCTGGCGATTGCTTTTCTCGAACAACATGTGCCGCTTCTCGAGAGCGCATCCAGTGAACTGCTGGAGCAGTCCGGCGCTACCTCGGTCATTCAGGAGTTCCGCAAAGGGCCGCGAACCTGCAGCCATCGCTCGAGGCGCTGGCGGCCAGCGACGACGTACAGGAATCATCGCAGGCTATCGCGGCGGATCTCACCTACATGCGCCAGGTAACAAACGGCCTGGCCGGTGAGGAAACGACCCTGGACATCGTTGCACTCGACGATACCGCGCGTGAAGTCTTGCTGGTGCCGGTCTTGAGCGAACTCATGGAAATTGAGTCGCACGTCAATGCAGCGCTGTCCGCAGCCACAAACCGCGCCGATCTTGAGCCGCTCGTGGCCGCCGTGTCGGCTGCCGCAGACGATCTGTTTGCCAACGCATTTGTCGAATCGAGTGGCGGCAGCGGCGGCTTGATGAGTTTGCCGTGGATTCCGCTGGGCCTGGTGGCTGCCGCATTGCTGATGCTTGGGGGGCTTGCCCTCATTCATTCAAAGTCTGCCGTGTTTGAACGCACTTCAATCGAGCAGTCGCAACAAAATGAGCGCAATCAACAAGCAATTCTGCGCTTGCTTGACGAACTCGGCAGTCTCGCTGATGGGGATCTAACGGTGGAGGCAACCGTCACCGAAGACATCACCGGCGCGATAGCTGACTCTATTAACTACGCGATCGAAAAACTCAGAGAGCTGGTCGCGACTATCAATGAAACCGCGATCATGGTGGACTCGGCGGCAAAACAGACTGAGAGTACTGCGGTGCACATGGCACGCGCAGCCGAGAATCAGGGCCGCGAAATCAACGCTGCGACCGAGTCGATCGTATCAATGGCAAGCTCCATTGAAGAAGTGTCCGGCAACGCAGAGCGTTCCTCGGATGTGGCGCGGCACTCGGTAGAAGTTGCGCACAAAGGTGGCGAAGCAGTACGACGTACAATCGATGGCATGAACACAATTCGCGAGACGATTCAGGACACCTCGAAACGAATCAAACGGCTTGGAGAGAGTTCGCAGGAAATTGGTAACATCATCGAACTCATCAACGATATTGCCGAGCAAACAAACATCCTGGCGTTAAATGCGTCCATCCAGGCGTCGATGGCCGGTGAGGCCGGGCGCGGTTTCGCGGTCGTCGCCGACGAAGTTCAACGTCTTGCGGAACGCTCTACCAATGCGACAAAGCAAATCGAGGTGCTGGTCCGTACCATCCAGTCGGATACCAATGAGGCAGTCGTATCGATGGAGCGAAGCACTACAGACGTCGTGGGCGGTGCATTGCTGGCGGAAAACGCGGGTGCGGCGCTGGATGAGATTGAGCAGGTATCCAATCAGATCGCAAACCTGGTGCAAAATATTTCCGGCTCCGCGCGGCAACAGGCGAGTGCTGCCGCGGATGTCACTAGGCGAACCACCAAACTCAAGGAAATCAGCGGGCAGACCAGCAAGGCAACGATTGCGACTGCCGCCGCTATATCAAAATTGTCAGAACTCGCGTCACAACTTAGGCAAACGGTCGCCGGCTTTACCTTGCCAAATGCCGCACTCAAGGCCAGCGCGCTCTCTGGAGTTGCAGCACCAATGGCTCCGCCCTCGCCACCACCGCAGGTACAGGCCAAGGATCGGGTCGCCGGCTGAACTTGCGGCCGATGACGATGACCAGCGACACCGGTATTCAGGCACAGCCAGCGGATAGCGGGCCGGTAGATCCGGCTGGCAACGCTCTCGTGGTCGTCAGCCAGGAGCTGATGGAGACCCTCCGCAATGCGCACCTCGCGCTTGAGGATTGCGTCGATGGTCGTGGCGGCACGGCGGCGCTCGTGCGCAGTGGCCAGCTGCTGCACCAGGCCGGTGGCGCACTGAAAATGACAGAAACCTATGGCGCGGCGCTACTCGCAGAAGAAATGGAAGGCGTTTGCGCCTATCTCGGCAAGCTGCGTGCCGGTAAAGGTCGTGAAGACGGTCTGGACGCCCTGACCCGGGCCATGGTGCAACTCCCGATCTACATCGAACGCCTGCTTGGCGGCGGCCGTGACATTGCTTTGGTTCTGTTGCCGATGCTCAACGATTTGCGTGCGGCTAGAGGTCAGCCGCTGCTGTCCGAAGGTACGTTATTGCTGCTCAACCTGTCGCCATCGCATACGTCAGCCCGCAAGGGGAATCGGCAGCCCTCAGGAGAAGATCCGGTTCGCGTTGCTGCGAAGTTACGACCGAAGTTTCAGCTTGCGTTGCTTGGCTGGATCAAAGGTGGCGATAGCGAGCGGCATTTGAAAACGCTGAGTAGTGTGGCGGATACGCTGGAGCGCGCGTCACCCCGTGACGATATGCAACAACTGTGGTGGGTAGTCGGTGGCGTGCTCGAATCGTTACAAAATGGCGGGCTCGAAACGTCAGTGGCGATAAAACGATTGCTGGGCCAGACAGACCGGCAGCTCAAGCGGCTGATCGATCAGGGAATCGAGGCATTCGACGAGCATCCGGTTACCGACCTCCTGAATAATCTTCTGTACTACGTTGCACGATCCAGCAATGCCGGCGAACGCATCAGCGAAATCCGTGCTGCATTCAATCTTTCCGAATTATTGCCTGGCGATGAACAGGTAGAACAAGCGCGCGAAGCGCTCTCTGCACCCAGCGTCAAATTAATGAAAACGGTTGCGGCGGCAATCAAGGAAGATTTGGCGCGCGTAAAGGATGTGCTGGATATCTATGTCCGCACCGGTATGAACAAGGGCTCTGAACTTGTTCCGCAGCTCGACTTACTGAAAAAAATCAGTGACACGCTGGGCGTGCTGGGTCTTGGCGAGCTGCGTGGTGACGTCGAATCTGAAATAGATCGCCTGAGACAGATGGTCGAGAGCGGTGGCGTGGCCAATGAGGACACAATCATCGAAATCGCGTCAACCTTGCTGCGTGTCGAGGACCGGCTCGATCAGCAGCTGCTGAAACTGATTGTTCCGGTTGAGCCCGGGCCGGATCGGCAGGAGGCTGAGGGTTCGGAAGAGGACGATGCGGACTATAAGAAGGTCGCCGAAGCGGTCATGCGCGAGAGCATCATCAATCTCGCTCGAATCAAGGAAACTTTCAGCCAGAGCATGGTATCGCAGGGCAGCTCGCAGGGACTCGACAGTATTCCTGCATTGATTCGCGGTATCAAAGCCGGTTTGCTGATGCTCAACAAAACTCGTGCGATGCAGGTTGTCGAACAAATCGGCAGCCTGATTACGCTGACATTGCATGGCGGCGGCCCGTCGCGTCTTACGCAAAAAGAAACCGACCGTCTCGCCGATGCGATCGTCAGTATCGAGTACTACATGGAAACGGTGAAGGCGGGCCGAAACGAACCGTGGTACATGCTGGATAACGCAGAAGCCTGTCTGTCCGTACTGCGTGACCTGGAAGCGCGGCTTGCGCAGGAAGCCGAAGAAGAAACGGCTGAACCAACGATGAAGGTCAAGCGCGCCGAGCTTGATGCGATCGCGGCAGGACAAACGCTGGCGGCCGAAAAAACGCCGGTAACGCAAGTAACGCCGATGCCGGTGGTTTCACAGGATGCAGAGCATCTCGATCCCGAATTGCTCGAATTGTTTATCGAGGAGGCCAAGGAGGAGGTTGCATCCATCAAACGCACTCTGCCGCGATGGTCACAGAGCCCGGATGACGCCGAAGCGCTGATAACGGTCAGGCGCTCGTTTCATACGCTCAAAGGCAGCGGCCGCATGGTCGGGGCCGAACGAATCGGAGAGTACTGCTGGAGTATCGAGAATCTGCTCAACAAGTTGATTAATGGAACGTTAGTAAGGACGCCGCCAATGATTGCTTTCATTAGCGAAGCGGCGTCAGTCGTGCCTGAACTGGTCGAGCAACTTGAAATCGGCACAGAGCCGCCCTCCGACATTTCACTTTTTATCGCGCGATCAAACGCGTTTGCAGATGGCGATCCAAATGCGGCTGTGCTCACGCTCGCGACACCACAAACGGCAGCCGAAAAGGAAGCAACGGCACTCGAAATGGATCCGGTCCTGCTCGATATTTTCAGCAAGGAAACCGCGGGTCACCTGCAGGTAATAAAAGATTATCTGGATGCATGCGTTGGTCATCAGCCACCATTTCAGGTAACGGACAAACTGTATCGTGCGTGTCATACATTGCACGGCAGCGCAAACATGGCGAACGTGGAACGCGGCGTGGCTGTGGCAGGCGTGCTGAATCGTTTCGTGCGACGTGTCTACGACTACAAGATTGGATTCCAGAAATCCGGTACAGACGCATTGCGCGCTGCTGCGCAGGCTATTTCGGTGATCGTGTCGGACATCAACAACTCTGTCCGGCAACGCTCTGATTTCAGCGTATTGATTGATCATCTGACGAATCTAACCGACGCGGTGCAGCCACAGGACAGCCTTGAACAGGAGGAGACCGCAGCGCCCGAGTTGCCGGTGCAAGCTGAACCGGAGATCGAGGATGAAGCCGGATACGATGCTGAGATCGCCGCGATTTTCTCGGAGGAGGCCGCGGAGTTGCTGGAGGCGGCGGACCAGGCTCTGAGCAATTGGAGCGGGGACAAACGGTCCCAGGAACCCATGGAAGAGCTGAAGCGGCACCTGCATACGTTGAAGGGCGGCGCTCGCATGTCCGGTATATCTGCAATGGGCAACCTGAGCCACGAGATAGAGGCGCTCCTGATCAATATCGATGATGGGCGGATCGAGCCAGTCAAAAGTATCGAAGACCTGTTGCAACAAAGTCTTGATGAACTGCACAGCATGCGCGATACCGTAATTGCCGGCAAAAAGGTGACGGCTGCGACAGAACTGGAACAGCATATCCAGCGTATCAACGCAGGTGAACGTCCGGCGGCTGATGCGACTGCCGTTGAGGCTGCTGTCACCGCGCTTGAGGCGGACGACCTCGATACGGGCGATTCGGTTTCTGTTGCGTTCACGCCGGAGCCGGAAGACGCGGTCAGCATGGTGATTATTGATTCACCGATCAATGATGAAATGGAACGGATCAGGCAGGCGAAATTCAGCGCGGAAGGCGACGTTATCGAAGAATTGCCAGCCGTTATTGAGCCAGAGCCAGAGCCAGCAGAGCCAGAGCCCCAGCCGGAACCGGAGCCCGAGCCAGAGGTGGAACCCGAGCCCGAGCCGGAGCCGGAACCGGAACCGGAACCCGAGCCGGAACCAGTACCAGAACCGGCAGAGGCGCCGGTAGAAAAAGCCGCAGCCGGGGTACGCAAGCCGGCATCACGCGACCAACGACAGGAATTCGCTCGAATTGACGCTGAGTTGCTGGAAGATTTACTCAACGCAGCGGGTGAAATCAGCATTTACCACTCGCGTCTGAGTCAGCAGGTCAATTCGATCGAATTTCACATTGAGGAACTCGATCAGACCGTCAGCCGCCTGAGAGAGCAACTCCGTAAACTGGAAATCGAAACAGAGAAGCAGATCATGCACCGCCACCAGGATACGCTGGTGGCGCAGGACTTCGATCCGCTTGAGATGGACCGCTATT
>PVMS01095914.1_pt1 | contig 12610 bp, 12 predicted proteins | sample 1853461 | NCBI WGS metagenome assembly PVMS01 (sample SAMN08582032, study PRJNA380276) | Marine sediment metagenome, whole genome shotgun sequencing project. | isolation source: ocean sediment barecode stripped | collected 2017 | reverse complement strand
TAGTTGTTCCTTTTAAGACTAAATTATTTGCAATATTATTCTGAGACATAATGATTTTCTCCTTAAAATTTTGGAGGCTTCGCAAATTCCGTATTAGGAAACAGCACCAGTTAAACTTTCTGAGATATTAATTAACATTACGGTCCTACTTTTTTGTATATTACCATAAACAAAATAAGAAAAAAACCATGATTCAAAAAGGTTTTAAAGGCTATTCAATGATCTAATGACTACACAACAAAAATAGTGGTTAATTTGTCTTTAACTTATCACTACATGCAACTGCCTAGAGAGGTAATAGTTGGAAGGGATACACTAAAACGAATTCCTGAAGTATTAAATAGGCTCAAAATTACTGGAAACGCTCTAATAATAGCGGGAAAAACAAGCTACGAAATAGCGGGCGAAAAAGTACGGGATCTACTATCACAAACCGGTATGTCAGTGGACACATTTCTTGTAAAAAAAGTAACAACAAAAGAAGTGTTAATGGTCGAAAAACAAATTGAAAACTGGAATCCTAGTGTTGTATTAGCAGTAGGTGGCGGAACTAAAATTGATGCTGCAAAACTAGGTTCATCTTGTCAAGACATCCCTTTTATCAGCATACCCACAACCTTATCTCATGATGGAATTGCCAGTCCTTTAGCATCAGTTAAAGGATCAGGTAAACCTTACTCAATAATGGCTCAAGCTCCTCTCGCGATTATTGCAGATATTGATATTATTGCACAATCACCATGGCATTCAGTGATAAGTGGTTGTGGAGATGTATTATCAAAATATACAGCAGTAAAAGATTGGTGGTTGGCACATACAGAAAAAGGAGAATATTATGGAGAATATGCGGCTAGTTTAGCTTTAATGAGCTCAAAACTTGTTGTAGAAAAAGCGGCTTTAATTAAGCCGGGTAACAATGAAGGGTTGCGTTTGCTCCTTGAGGCTTTAATAAGTTGTGGAGTTGCTATGAGTATTGCTGGAAGTAGCCGGCCTTGTAGTGGTTCATAGCATTTGTTCAGTCACGCACTTGATGTAATTGATTCTAATAGGGCAATGCATGGTGAACAATGTGGTGTTGGATCAATATTGATTGCATATTTGCACAATGCAAATTGGAAAAGAATAAAAAGTACATTAAAAAAAATTGGAGCTCCTACAACTGCAAAAGAATTAGGTATTGAAAACAAAAATATTATCAGAGCACTCGAAATGGCTGTTGAAATACGCCCTGAAAGGTATACAATTCTGCATAAACTAAACCTTAACCATGAAAAATACGAAAAAGCGTCAAAGGTAACTGGAATAATAGAATAAGTAAATTCTATTAATTCTCAATTCTATTTTATTATTTTCAGCAAAATAAGATATTAAAGGATCAGGAAAAAAATGGCGTATAATCTTATTTAGTTCTAAAAAATTATTAAATAAATCAATAATTAAAAATATTTAAAGGTAAATAATAAGGTTATAAGAGTTTTTTAAGAAAGAGAGACAATATTTGAATAGTCAAAATATATTACTTGGAACTTGTGGTTGGAGTTATCCTGAATGGGAAGGAGAATTCTATCGCAAAGGAGAAAAAAGAAAACTTCGTGCTTATTCCAATATTTTTGGAACAGTAGAAATTGATTCAACTTTTTACCGTTACCCGTCAAAAGGAACAGTTATAGGTTGGTTACGATATTCGCCTATTAATTTTATTTTTTCAGCCAAATTACCAAAAATTATTACTCACGATAAAAAACTTGGATTATTGGGCGAAGTAAAAAAAGATTTAGAAAATTTCCAAGATTTAATGCGACCTCTTCAAGTAAATGGAAAACTTGGGTGTTTACTAATTCAACTCCCTCCCAGTTACTCTTTTAACCTTAAAAATCTTAGAGATTTTTTTGATCTTTTAGATCCAATGTTTAATTTTGCAGTAGAGTTTCGAAATCTATCGTGGATAAAAAAAGAAACGTGGAGCCTTTTGCGGGATTATAACATAGCATACACAATAGTAGATGAACCATTATTGCCTCCAGATGTTTATTTGACTGCTAACTTTACGTATTTCAGATGGCATGGTCGAGCAAAAAATCCATGGTTTGATTACAAGTATTCAAAAGAAGAAATTGATCCATGGATACCCAAAGTAAAAAAAGCTGCTAAAAACGTAAAGATAGTTTATGGATATTTCAACAATCATTATCATGGATATGCACCAGAAAATTGTCTTTATTTAATCGAACAACTTGGATTATTGTCTACTACGCAAAAAGAGAAAAAAAATAAAAATAAAAAAAGACAATCCAAATTGGAAAGTTTTCTTAAATAAAGTAATATATTTCTTGAACAAAAATAAGAAAATATTTTTTTTCAATAAAATATTATTTAATCTTTTGAACTTAGTTTTCTAAGTTCAAGGCACGTTCATAACTTTTTTCAATAAAAGGCAATACCGTTTTGAGATCAATGGGATCAATTAATAAACAAACCCATTTCTTCATGGTTTTTCCCCCAACAGTAAATGGTTTTGTTTGATAATTTTTTTTTATTTCTTCTTGCTCAACCTCAGTCAATTTAGTAATAACTACTGCTTTAGTAATTAATCCAGCAAACATTTTCCCATTTGCCAGATAACATGGGCAACCAAACATTTTCTTGAATGTAACTTTATACCAACCAAGAATTTCTTCCTCTAGAGTCTCTCTTAATTCATGGGTCAGTTCCTCAACATACCATTTCAAGAATATTCACCAAAGTTATTTCCAATTTCCTTGATAAGAACAAAAGTATAAGATAAATTAAAGTGTTTTTTTTAATTTTAGATATTGAAAATATGATAAATTGGGTTATTCTTTCGTCTAAGAGATTAAAATAAAAATAGGTGTAAAGAAAATGAGTTACTATCTCCAGTTGTATCATTTGGAGATTAATAGTACTGTTCTAGTTTATCATAGCTTAGATTTATTTGGTTTTTTTATTTTTAGGTTTTATTGGTTTTGGAGGAGATTTGAAGGTTTCAACAAAATTAATCTCAGATATGTCTTCTAAAAGTCTTTGAGTATCCATTGCGATTCCTCTTTTGGCAATTTGGATACCTTCTATATAGAAAGTGTCCTCTGGCATGTTAACTGTTAATTTTTTTTCTTTTAGAGTAATTGTAAACTTTGTTTGATCGGCTTCAGGTATCCTTCGGTGAATAAGAGCAACAACTTTTTCTTTAATAATTCTAATTTTTTTAGCTACAACTGCTTCATAAATAAGGGTTTTTCCCGCTAAAGGTGGATTAAAGTCCAGCAGAACTCTTCCAGCACCAATTGAACGTACAATTGCCATTTTTCCATTGTATTCTACGCGCATTCCAATTGCAGGATTTTTTCCTTTTGAAGTTAAATGTTTCAAGGGAACACGTTTTACTTTTTCTGGATCTCGTTGTCCAAAAGCTTTTTCTGGTGAAATTTCAACTATTTGAGATTTTCTTAATTTCATGGATAAAAGATATTCATCTAGAGGTTTGAGTACCCAACCTTCTCCAATAACTATGAGTTTAGGCTCATAAATTTCACCCTCTTTGTATAACTGTTCTTTTTTAGCTATCTCTTCAAAAGTTGTGTCAAATATATCACCAGTTTCCTTTATTTTGGCGGTATAATTTAGTAATATAAAATCTCCTTTTATAAGTGGCATTATAATTCATCCTACTCTAACGAGTCAAATTTAAGTTTAACACAATAATAAAAAGATTGTCTTCCTCTAATTACATATTATGTTTATTCCAATATGTTTTAGTAGAATTGAAAAAAAATATTTTATCAGATTTTTAGTACTATTGAAATAATGGAATAAAAAATAGGGAATATTTAGAGGAATAACTTAAACAACTAATGTTTATAACCAAAAAAGGAAAAATAGAAAAACAAAAACATAAATTAACCTCAGTTCTTAAATTCGGATCTAATTTTCATTTGTCTTCTTTTTCGGTGGTAACTTAAAGCAAAAAAATGAGCTGCATCACGAATTTGTCTTAAAAGTAACATCATTTTCTTATTAGGATTAAAACTTAGAGGTGAAGAAGAGTCTGGAAAATAGATTTCTTCTTTTTCTTTAGCTAGACCAATAATAGGAATATCAAGATCTAAAGAAATTAAAGCTTTTTTAGCTGCTTTTGTCTGCCCCAATCCACCATCAATAACTATCAAATCAGGTAGTTTAGCATCTTCTTGTTTCAATCTAGTATACCTTCTATTAACAACTTCATTCATAGCTGCGAAATCATCTTGCCCTACAAAAGTTTTAATTTTAAATTTTCGGTAGTTACTTTTATCAGGTTTCCCATTTTTATAACGAACCATCCCGGAAACTACATGTTCTTGACCAAGATTTGATATATCGAAACACTCGATTATTTTAGGAATTGAGGGAAGATTTAGAGCTGTTTGTAAATCAAGTAATAAATTGTTTTCTTTTAAAGAAGAAGCAAGGTTTTTTTCAGCTAGATTGACTAGGTTTAATTTATCCGATTTGAAGGGAACAAATAGTCTAACTGGAGCTAATCTTTTTGCTGAAAGAAAAGTTTCTAAAGCTTTTTTTTCAGCTTTATCGTTCCAACAAGATTGATTAAGAAGAATTTCATTGGGTATTGTATTTGTGCTATAAAAAGCTTTTAAAAAATCTTGTTCAATATTTAGTTGAAAATCCATTGAAAAATCTTTTTTACCTAAAAGAACTCCTTTTTGAATACTCATTTGAACTACTAAAAATTTTTCATCAATTCTCTTGAAGGCTATAATATCTTGATCAAACAATCTTTCTTTATCAACAATTTGATTTTGGGAAAGAAGGTTAATTGATAAAATCTGATTTCTCAGCTCAATTGCACATTCAAAATTTTTGAGGCTAGACGCTATTTGCATTTGTGATCTAAGTTCTTTAATAGTATCTTCATAATTTCCTTTAAGGAAAGACCTTGCTCTATCAACCTGAGTGATATAGTGTGTTTCAGAAACACACCCAATACAAGGAGCTGTACATAATCCAATATGATAATTTAGACATGCTCGTTTAGGAAATTTTTTGCAAACACGTAATTTAAAGACTTTTATAACCAATCTATGAAGATCTTGACGTGTAAAGCCGTCAGTATATGGTCCAAAAGATTCTAGTTTTTGAGAAACTCGCCGAGAAGTTAGTAATCTAGGAAATTTTTCTTTTGTTAATGAAATATAAGCAAAAGTTTTCCCGTCTTTTAAATCGATGTTGTATTTGGGTTTGTTTTTTTTTACTAATCTGTTTTCTAAGAGTAAAGCTTCAGTTTCGTTATTAACAATAATCCAATCGATACTTTTTATTTTAGATAAAAGAAGTTGAGTTTTAAGTGGTTTTTTAGAAGATGTAAAATAACTTTTAACTCGAGAACGCAGATGTTTTGCTTTACCAATATATAGTAAATTATCGTTCTCATCCCTGAAAAGATAAACTCCAGGATCGGTAGGAATTTTGAGGTTTTTAAAGTCAGAGGAACCAGATATCTTTATCATGATTGCACTTTCGCTATCTTAGTTTCCAGCGGATAGAGCTTCAATAGTTTTCTTAAGAATTCTCCTGTATAAGAATTATCCTCTTCTGAAATTTTCTCAGGAGTACCTATTGCCATTATTTGGCCACCTGCGTCTCCGCCTTCTGGACCTAGATCGATTAAATAATCACAATTTTTAATCACATCAAGATTATGTTCAATAATATACACAGTGTTTCCTTTTTCTACTAGGTTATTTAGAACTTTTATCAATTTTTTTGTATCATCAAAATGAAGCCCAGTTGTTGGTTCATCTAATAAATAAACCACATGACCAGACTTATGTTTACTAAGTTCCCGAGTGATCTTAACTCGTTGACTCTCTCCTCCTGAAAGGGTAGTTGAACTTTGCCCTAATTTTATATACCCCAACCCAACATCCATTAAGGTCTTAAGTTTTCGATATATTTGTGGAATATTTTCAAATTGGCTAGTTGCTTCCTCAACAGTCATATCAAGAACTTCAGCGATGTTCTTGCCTTTATAAAAAACACTTAAAGTCTCTTTATTGTAACGTTTTCCTTTACACTCTTCGCATTGGACATAAACATCCGGAAGAAAATGCATTTCGATTCGTAAAACACCATCCCCGTGGCAAGCTTCACATCTACCACCTTTAACATTAAATGAAAATCTACCTGGTTTGTATCCCCGAGTTTTAGATTCTATTGTTGAAGCAAATAATCGTCTTATTTCATCAAAAACCTTAGTATATGTTGCAGGATTACTTCTAGGAGTTCTTCCAATTGGACTTTGATCAATAACAATAACATTTTGTATTACATCAGGAATTTCTATGGATTTGTGTTTGCCAATTTTATCAACACGAATATCAAATTCTTTTTTTAATGAGGGAATAAGAGTCTGGTTCATGAGTGTGCTTTTTCCTGAACCTGAAACACCAGTAATACCACATAAAACACCGATAGGGAGATGCACATCAATTTCTTTTAAATTGTTCTCTTTAGCACCTCTTATAATAATAAAATTATTAGGAGATCTCCTTTTTTTAGGAACTTTAATACTTAATTTTCCTGAGAGATATTTACCAGTAATGCTTTTTCTATTTTCCATTATTTGATCAAGTTTTCCTTCTGCAACAATCTGACCTCCATGAACACCAGCACCAGGTCCCATATCTACAATATAATCAGCATTCCGAATGGTCTCTTCATCATGTTCTACTACAATTACTGTGTTTCCTATGTCTCTTAATCTATGAAGAGTATTAATTAATTTGAAATTATCCCGCTGGTGCAATCCTATACTGGGCTCATCTAAAATGTAAAGAACCCCCATTAAATTGCTCCCAATTTGGGTAGCTAATCGAATTCTTTGAGCTTCTCCACCTGAAAGAGTTTTTGCTGCTCTAGAGAGAGTAAGATAGCCAATTCCCACATTTTTTAAAAATCCTAATCGGTCATTGATTTCTTTAAGAATAGCTTTAGCAATAATTAATTCTTTTTTAGTGAGTTGCGAATCAAGGTTTATAAAAAAAGTTACGGCTTGTTCAATTGACAAATCTGTAATATCAATAATACTTTTGCCAATTATTTTTACTGCTAGAGGAACTGGTTGGAGTTTCTTTCCTTTACAAACAGAACATTGAGAAGATCTCATAAATTTTTCAATACTAGCTTTTCTCCAGTCACTTTCAGTTTGACGATAAAGTCTCATTGTTTGAGGGATTATTCCTTCCCAACCTTTTCGCATCCACATACTTGCACCGTTTGACCAATTTCCTTCAATTGGATCTTTATCTCCAAATAACAGAATGTTAAATTGGTTTTGTGTAAAATTTTCTATTGGTGTAAAAACATCAAATCCATGTTTTTTCCCAACTATAGCAAGTTGTTGGACTCTCCAACTAAGGTCCATCTTCCCATATACTACAAGAGCCCCATTCATTATTGATTTTGTTTTATCAGGTATAATCAACTCTTCAGAAATCTCGAAAACTTCACCTAAACCATGACAAGAGGGACAGGCACCAAAAGGGGAATTAAAAGAAAACATGCGAGGTTCAAGACTCTCAAATACAATTTCTGGATGATTTGGACAAGCGCCAAAAGTACTAAAGATGCTTTCACCTTCAAACCTTTCTAACTCTGATTTTTTCTGAAAAGCTTTTTCATCTCCAAAAATTACAATCAAGGTACCCTTGCCAATTTGCAAAGCTAATTCCACAGCTTCTGTAACTCTTGATCTTTCATCTTCTTTGATTTGTATCGTATCGATAACTGCTTCTATCCAATGTTTTTCATACCGTTTTAGTTTGACTTCTTCTTTTACAGAATCTGAATCATAGATTTTTTGATCGACTCTAATTCGTGTAAAACCTTGTTTTTTAAGATCGCTAAGGACTTGTTCATGAGTTCCTTTTATACCTCTAATTATTGGAGATAAAATAGTTAGCAACTGGTTATGTTCAGACATTAACAAATTTGAAATATTTTCAGGACTCTGAGGTCGAATTAAACTTCCACATTTTGGGCAATAATGAGTGCCTATTCGAGCAAAAAGTAATCGTAAATAATCATATATTTCGGTAACAGTCCCCACAGTTGAGCGTGGATTTTTGCTTGTACTTTTTTGTTCGATAGATATTGCTGGAGAAAGACCTTCAATAGAATCTACATCCGGTTTATCCATCAAACCTAAAAATTGGCGTGCGTATGCAGATAAACTCTCAACGTATCTTCTTTGACCCTCTGCATAGATTGTATCAAATGCAAGAGTAGATTTACCAGATCCTGACAAACCAGTTATGACAATAAATTTGTACCTTGGTAAAACTACATTAATATTTTTGAGATTATGCTCTCTTGCACCTTTAACAGAAATCGAATCAAACATTATGTATACCTAAATATTTCCGAATCCTTTGAAATTGATCAATAAAACGATACATTTCAACTTTTTTGATTGGAATTCATTTTTTTTCCTTGGATTAGATCATGTTTAGTTTTGCTGTAAAATGCTTTTTTGTACTCTTCAATTGTATCTCGGAGTTGAATTGCTTCTTCAAAATTCAATTTTTCTGCGGCGGCTCTCATCTTGGTATCAAGTTCAATAATTTGATATTGAATATCAGTTTTCGCTAGATGCTTGGTACCTTTGATTTTGCCTTTTGTTTGTGAAACTTTTTTTGTTATAGTTTGGGGAGTTAAATTATGTAACTTATTATATCGAATTTGATACTGGCGCCTAAATTTTGTTTTGTCCATTGCTTTTTGGATAGATTTAGTTTTTACATCGGCATAAAGAATAACTTTACCGTTTGCATTTCTTGAAGCGCGACCTATGGTTTGAATAAGACTTGTTTCATCTCTCAGAAATCCCTCTTTATCAGCATCAAGAATAAAAATAGTGGCAACTTCAGGCAAATCTAAACCCTCACGTAATAAATTTATTCCAACAAGAATATCAAATTCACCGATTCGTAATTGTCTCACAAGCTCAATTCTATCTAAACTATCTATTTCAGAATGCATATAGCGAACTCGAAAGCCTTCTTTTACTAAATAATCTGTTAAATCCTCAGCCATTCTTTTAGTAAGAGTAGTAACCAAAATTCTAAAACCATTTTTTATAGTGATTCTAGCGTCTTTCATTAAGTGTTCCATCTGTCCCTGAATAGGGTGTATCTCCACTTTTGGATCAAGAAGGCCAGTAGGTCTAGTAATTAATTCAACAGGTTTTCCGCTTTGCAAAAATTCATAGTCGCTGGGTGTTGCTGAAACAAAAAGAGTAGTACCCATTTTTTTTTCAAATTCATTAAATTTAAGTGGTCGGTTATCAAAAGCGCTTGGAAGCCTAAATCCAAAGTCAACCAAACTTTTCTTTCTAGAATAATCTCCTTTATACATTGCTCTGGATTGTGGTATAGTTCGATGACTTTCATCGATTATTAGTAAGTAGTCTTTAGGAAAATAATCTATCAAAACATATGGTGGTTCACCTGGCTTTCTGCCATCAAAATGTCTGCTATAATTTTCAATTCCTTTACAATACCCCATTTCTTTAATCATTTCAAGATCATAGTTTGTTCTTTGTTTAAGTCGCTGTGATTCAAGAAGAGGAAGTTCGGGTAGTCGATTTTCTAACTCTCGACGAATTTGCGCGATAGCTTCTTTATGTTTAGCCTCTGGAATTACATATTGTCTTGCAGGATATAGAGTAATTTTATCGATTGTGGTTTTCAAATCTCCAGTTAATGGATCAATTTCTTTTATTTTTTTAATTATATTTGATTCTATCTGAATACGCAAAATATTTTTTTCATATGCTGGTACAACATCTATTACGTTGCCTCTGACTCGAAATTTACCAGGCTCAAGATCCATATTATTTCGTTCATATTGCATATCAACTAAATGACGAATGAGGTCTTGTCTATTTGTAGATTTTCCAATTGACAGATCGAGTGCCATAGACTTAAAATCAACAGGATTTCCTATGTTGTAAATACAACTTATACTAGCAATCACGATTGTATCATTTCTACTTAATAAACCAGAAACTGCATGCATTCGCATCTGTTCTATTTGTTCATTTATGCTAGAATCTTTTTCGATGTAAGTATCAGTTGTTGAAATATATGATTCGGGCTGATAGTAATCGTAAAAAGAAATAAAGTATTCAACACGATTATTTGGGAAAAAATTTTTTAATTCAGAATAAAGTTGAGCAGCTAAAGTTTTATTATGTGCTAGAATTAAAGTGGGTTTTTGATACTGGTTTATAATATTAGCCATAACAAAAGTTTTACCACTTCCAGTTATTCCTAGAAGAGTCTGTTTTTTCTTTTTTAAAAAATTATTTAAAATCAAATCTATTGCGGCTTTTTGCCCTGGTGAAGATTTAAAAGAAGTTTTTAGTTGAAATTTCACTATATGGCCTTCTCAATTGGAGAGAAAAAAATAAAATATCTTGACTTATAAAGTGTTTGCCTTACGTAAATTCGTAATATGGTGGTTTTAAACGAAAAGTTTAAGTCTATGTTTAGACTTAGTCTAATTATGGATTAAGTATGGTAACAAGACAAATACACTACTCAAAATATGACATAGCCTTATTCACAGATGATGTAGGTAAAACAAGATGGAACCAGCTTCTAAAGAAATTCGTTGAAAATGGAACAGAAAAACACATCTCAAGACAAAGATTGTCAAACTTTTTAAAAGAACTGGTTGATGAAGAGTTGGTAAATAAGACTGTTGATGTACCTGCAATTATGTTTAGAATGTATTGGCGAGCCTATCCAATCTATGTTGTTCCAAAAAGTAGAAGGAAAAAGATTCAAGAAATTAGAGATAAGAAGAAAATTTACGAGTTTGTGGATTCTGCAGATCCAGAAAAAATAGCAAAATTACAACAAGAGATGGAGAGAATTAGAGAAAAGTAGAACCCAAATAGTTAGAGCCACTCATGATCGTAATATATTACTCACATATCACAGTTTAAAAAGACAGAAATTAAATTTTAATTTCCAAGATATTGTTAAATAAAATATTATAAGAAAATCTGCGTTAAATGATATGAAAAATTTTAAATATTTTTTTTTGATTTTATTGAGATCTAACCACGATTGTCTCAGATAAATAATTAAAGAGTCTTTGTCGTTTAAGTGGGTACAGTATCCAACCAAGAAGACAATCTAAAGGAAGAAAAAAAGCTTTTCCAAGACTTTCCAAAACTGCGCTTCCGAATCCTATCGAGTTTCCACGTGTGCTGATTACCCTTAAACCGACAAACATTTTTCCAAAAGATTGACCAAAAAAACCATCCATTATTAGCCAATATAGAAAATAGACTAATCCTCCAGCATTTATATTCAAAAGAGGAGCCCAACCAGACCAATTAGTCCACCAGAAAAAAGATTGACCTGTTAGCCAACTAAATAAACTGATAATACCTAAAACTACTCCAACAATTAACATGTCTATTAACCATGCGAAAAATCTTTCACCCCAAAAGGCATTTCTAAACTTGTAAGTACTTGAATTAGTTGGTCCAGCTGTAGCTTTTGAAGTATTTTCAGTATTTATTCTATTTATAGGAACTCCACAAATTGAACAATACTGAGCTCCTTTTGGGATTTTATTTCCACATTTGGGACAATTGGACATTATTTGTAACCTGAACAAAAAGTACTGTTTTAGATATATTTCCTTTTTTATCGAATTAGTATTTTTTTTATCAAATATTCCGTTTGAGTTGATGTCAAATCTAAATCAATTTCTATTAAATAATGGAATTTACCTAACCGTTTTGTTTTTGTCTGGACTCTATGAAAGATTCCTTGTTTTTTCAGTTTATTCAATTCACGCGATAAAAAATACGATATTGCTCTTGGAGCTAAAGGTTCAAAAGCAAAAGCTATTTTTGAAATTGTTTTAAAAAATTTTTGTCTAACAACATATGACACTTTAACATCCCTCATTTTCGTTGGACAGTTCTCTTCATTTATTCGTTATCTATAAGGTAGTTATTAATTTCTTTTAAGTTTGTGTTAAAAGGATTATAATTAAAAAAAATACTCATTAAAAGCTGAAGTATAATAGACTTCTATTTGAAAACTGGATTATATTGATTTTTTCAGAATATTTTTTTTAAGAGCTTTTATTGTACCTGAAATAGCTAAAACATGTAAAGATACTTGAGTATCAGCAATTGACGTAATTGTTATCAATGATGCTCTCACTTGGTTCAAAGATACAAGCGAAGTTCGCAATATTGCTCGATTTGTTTCAGAATTATATTCAATTAAAGATAAATTAGTTTTACTTGCACCATATTCACCATAGAGTAGAGAAACTCCATTCCAAATAGCATCTATTAACGCTCTAGGGTGTAAAGTAGAAGTTGATTCAACTTGAATCGCTAAATACCTTCTTTTGACTCTTTTCAAAGATTTTCCTCTTTTATTATTTGGATTCCTGGTGCTACAAAGCTAGAACTGAGTTTTTTTCTATTTCGTAAAACAATTGAATATGGATTTTTAGAAACAGTATCCAAAGCTGAAGTTGCACCAGGAATCCAAATAAT
>PVMS01067333.1_pt1 | contig 12611 bp, 13 predicted proteins | sample 1853461 | NCBI WGS metagenome assembly PVMS01 (sample SAMN08582032, study PRJNA380276) | Marine sediment metagenome, whole genome shotgun sequencing project. | isolation source: ocean sediment barecode stripped | collected 2017 | reverse complement strand
GTGGAGCAAACGCAGAACATCTTAATACTTATTACTGCTGGATTATTGCTGAAAGAGTCCATCGCTAGATCTCATGTTTGCGAAAAAATTATACTGGCGAGTGGTTTTATCGTTTTTCTTTTTGTTTTTTTAGAAGAAATAGATTATGGGGCACATTTTTACGAATACTTTTTTGGGGAAACGGGCACTACCTTTAGAAATTGGCACAATCAAAAAGATGAAGGCGGGGATCAGAATATTAAAAAACTCAAACAGATCATCGACTCTACTATCCTTCTTGTATTTATCGTATTGCCGTTATTAAAAAGTACAGACCTGGTCAGGCCAATTAAGCACCTGATCCCGTCCCGATGGTTCATTGCTGGTTTTGCAATTGCTGTTATTGCTTCAAAAATTGCACATGGTTTAGAAGATAATGGTTTTGATGTTATAAATGGTGTCGCTGGTGGCCTGACTAACAATATTTCAGAATTCAGGGAAACCAGCTGTTATTATTTCTTCATGTTGTATGCCCTTTTTTTAATAAAAACTCCGATCATAAAACAAAAATAGTGGTTAGCAAAACAGAGGTATGGGTGGTGAGGCGCCCTTCCGGCTTATCTTTTCCGAGGCCATCCTCCTTGGTTTTTTCAGGAACTCGCCGGTTTTGGGTATCTGTCTTTAACCATCTTAAGGCTGCTGTAAAACCCCGTTGACTTTGGTGTCTCGCCTGCGTCCATAGAGTGCCAAAGCATATCAAGTTGCTCTCCCGCGCCCGGGTATGCCCTTGACACCAACTCTATAATTGACACAATAGGTTTTCATTTTCCCTTATCGCCAAAATTGCGATAGAGATCCCCCACTTTGAAAGAACTACGATTGACATCCTGATCCTGCGATACCAGATCGGAAACAACTTCGTCACGGTAGTTTTTAATTTTGCGATAGAGCGGATGGGTGATATCCACCTTTAGATTGGTCAATGCCGCAGAAGCTTTGCCCTGCCCTTCAATTGTAATTTGGCATACCAGTTCACCCGATTCATCAGAACGATAAACGTCCGTCACCATCAATGCTGTCTTCTTGTCTACACGTACTCCCATTTCGCGGAGCAATTCAATCACCGGACCTTTACCATAAGCACGAAACGGTATATGTTTTTTCACCTCAACCAGCAATCCTTGAGCACTCAATGAAACCTCCTTTTAATCTTAGTTCAATGTTATAATACTACCTTAATAGTTGAAATTTTCTAACCCTTTTTGGGGAGTGATTGACAGTCAGGAAATTAGAGACTTAATATTGATCCATCTCCTAATAAAATAAAATTTATACCAACTATTGTCATGAATAATTCCTGGATAAAGAGATTGATGTTTGTTGCCCCAATGTTACTGGTTAGCGCAACAGCATTTTCGTTTTCCCAGTTTTTCCCTAGCGACAACACAAACAAGTCCACCTCATCCAGAAAAACCAGCAAAGCACTTTCAACAAAACCATCTGTTATCAGCTCACAAAAAAGCGTCTCAATAGTTGTTACCGATGGAGTTTTAGGAGATGTATTGCAGAAAGTTGCCAAGCAAACGAATATTCGCTTTCAGGTTGCAAATAAACTTGTGGAAAACAGGATCACTGCCGATGTCCGCGCTCCTGATTGGCCAATGGGAGTCCAAAAACTACTGAAAGACAACAGTACCGTTTCATTATGGGACGCGAATTCGAAAGTGACAGATGTGCTGGTCATGCAAAGTCATAAGCGGCAGGAATGATTCTCATCAACACCCACTATTTCTAACCAACTCAAAAAACAAACAGGTATGGACTTCAAAAAATCCCGCAGAGAATTAGCTAAGTCAGGCTAGCCTCTTGGCACCGACAACCCCAGCTACTGCTTACCTGGAAAGTTATTATAAATAAGTGTTTTACGACCGTGAATATTTCATGGTTTATGTGCAGGACATCTGCATTTCACCAAGCACACTCAAGCCCTCTGTATCATTTTCCGTAAAGTAAAGAGGAGGAGGAGTGTGAGATAAAGCACGATAATTTAATCTTATTGATTCTTTTAACCTTTTGAGAGTTGAGTCCAGGCTTAACCCTCTTCCTGATTGCTTGACAAAGGTCATTTTTTTCATTATTTTAAAAGAAACAACTTAAAAAATACGGCTAAGAAATCAACTCATTCTCGAACCTGATTTGCTCCCTTGGGGGAAATTAAACAGGAGGTAGAACTGAGTTTTTGCGCACTCATTAATCCCAACAGGTAAATTTAGTGAACAAAACTTTAACCCTGACGAACTATTTTCTTATGTTTTTGGCCGGATTTCTATTGGTCCAAAGTATGAGAGTGTGGGTGCAACCCAAATACCCATCCAAGGTTGATGGGGAGACATTTGCCGGGTCCTCCAAAAGTCTTCAGCGCTTAGATATTGACCGCAGGTCATCTTCCCCTCAAGCTTCTGCGCAAGTCGCTGAAATGAACCTGTTTCGTAAGGAAAGAAGGGAGTATACAGCCCTTGTTCAAGTCGCTCAGGTAACGCCCAGTGTTCAAAAAACCCCAATTCCACCTCCAGAATTGAAGTTAAAAGGGGTTATTTTGCTGGAGGGAACCAAAATCGCTCTTCTCGAAGGAAGTTATTCTTTTCTTGAGGTAAACAACCAGGTCAAAAGCAAACCGATAAAGAGGAAAGGTTATTCACTGGGGTCGAAAGTGGGGACATATCATTTGACCAACATTGAAAAAAATCTGGTCGAGCTGGATAATCCACAAGGTAAAAAGTTGCTGCTTAAGCTGGCAGATCGTGCCGCAGATAAGATTATCCAAAGGCAGGGAAACTCTCTGATGCAAAGCAATAAAAGTTTTAACCCAAAAGAGTTGACTGCCGCGCCGCCTTCCAGGCGCCCTCCCCCTACTCTAGTTACCAAAAAGGTCACTGCAAAAACCATAACCAAAACAAATACCGCCATTGGCCAGAAGCGAAGTTATAGAGTTTCAGGTTCTTCGACAAATATTCACAACACCCACATATCGGGGAAATAAATAGTCTTATGCTTAAAAAAATTGATCCAGTTGAAAAAATTTTATTGCGGCATAACAAAATTAACCCCAGCGTTTTTGAAGAGGTTAAAAACAACAACCTGCACGATGGAAAATACCTTGGGAAAACCCTTGCGGATCATGGCTATATCCATGTGCATACATTGTTGGAAATTTTAAGCAAAGAGCTCGGTGTTGATTACCTGCAAGTAAAGGATTTTCCGGCCGATTCGCTTCCTGTTGAGGGTCTGGATATTTCAGAAGCCTTTCTCAAAGAAAAAGTGATTTTTCCGCTCAAACTCGAGGGGAATACCCTGACCATCGCTGTATTCGACCCATTTGATCGCTACACTATTGAGAATCTCAAAATTTCCACAGCCAAGGATATCCGTATCGTAATCAGCAGTGAGCAAGACATTCTGGAGTCCGTGGAAAGATTCTACGGCGAGGGGGGTTCAACCATGGATCGTATGGTTGGAAAAGTTGCCGATGATGATATCAAGACCCTGGACACCGACCTTGATTCCGCCGAGCATATTCGAGATATGGCGTCCGAAGCGCCAGTCATCAAACTGGTGAACCATATCATCGCCGAGGCCATCGATAAACGCGCCAGTGATATTCATTTGGAACCATTTACCGATGACTTGATCTTGCGCTACCGCATCGATGGGATTTTGCACGTTTTTGAAGCGCCGCCAAAGAGGCTTTACTCGGCGATCAGCACGCGTATTAAAATTATGGCTAAACTTGATATCTCCGAGCGCAGACTGCCGCAAGATGGAAGGATCAAGTTAAAAATCATGGGCAAGGACATCGACATACGGGTATCCACCCTTCCTACCATCCATGGTGAAAGCGTGGTCATGCGTATTCTCGACCGGGGAGACCTGACCCTGAGTCTAGAACATCTGGGTTTTCCTAAAAAAGAATTAGCGCAACTAGAAACTCTCATCAAGAAACCCTTTGGCAAACTATTGGTCACCGGGCCAACGGGTAGTGGAAAAACCACTACGCTATACGGGGCTCTTGATAAAATTAATACGCCAGATAAAAAAATCATCACCATTGAAGACCCGGTTGAATACCAAATGCTCGGCGTCAACCAGATCCACGTCAAACCTAAAATCGGGCTGACATTTGCCAGCGGACTACGCTCTATCGTCCGCCAGGATCCAGACGTGATCATGGTCGGCGAAATCCGCGATGCGGAAACAGCAGAAATCTCCATCCAAGCGGCGCTGACGGGTCATCTTGTTTTCAGCACCATACATACCAATGATGCCGCCGGTGCAATCACCCGCCTGCTGGATATGGGCATTGAAAGTTTTCTAATCTCTTCATCCGTCCTTGGAATTCTGGCGCAACGCCTGGTACGCTTGATTTGCGAAGATTGTAAAGAACCCGTAAAATTAGACCCAAGGCTTATCGATGAAATGGGGCCATGGGCCAGCGATACGCTTAAAACCTATCATGGGAAAGGCTGTGAAAGTTGTAGTTTCACCGGCTTTCGAGGCCGATGCGGCATTTACGAGCTCTTAATAATGGACGACGATATTCGCCATCTGATTTTGCAAAAATCCACCGCACAAATCATCAAGGAAGCGGCACGTAAAAAAGGCATGAAGACTTTACGGGAAGACGGTTGGGAAAAAGTGATCAATAAAATAACTACCGTGGAAGAGATTCTCCGCGTCACATTAATGGATGATATTTAGTTATAATGGGAACCCCCCAAATAAACATCCCTTTTCATATTTAATGACACATGGCAGTTTTTGCATATAAAGCAACCGACAAAAAGGGAAACTTCGTCGAAGGCAACATAGATGCTCCAGACTATCGGATGGCTGTGGAGCAAATCAGAAAACTGCAATACTTTCCCATTCAGGTTCAAGAGGGCAATGCTCGCAAAAGTCTCAACGGCAATTTTGACATTCCACTTCCTGATTTTTTTAACCGGGTTTCACCAGGGGAGCTCATGTCTTTAACCCATCAACTGGCAACTCTGGTGGACTCTGGGCTGACCCTGGATACGAGCTTGGGGAATCTGGTTAAATTGGCCGATGGTGAAAAAGCCAGGGAAGTATTAGCGGACATTCACAAACGAGTCCATGCCGGTAGCTCCTTTGCAGATGCGCTGGCAGAGCACCCAAAAGTCTTTGGACGTTTGTACATAAATATGGTTCGCTCCGGAGAAGGCAGTGGAATGCTCACCGAGACCTTATTTCGACTATCCAGTTATTTAGAAAAAACGGAAGAATTCAAAGCGAATATTTTCCGTGCCATGATTTACCCACAGATTCTAGTGGTTGCAGGTGGAAGCGCAATTATTTTTCTCTTTACTTTTGTGGTCCCAAAATTTTCTAGCTTGTTTGAGGATATGGGAGACGCACTACCCCTATCCACAAAAATTATGCTTTCTATGAGTCATGCAGTCACGAATTACTGGTGGCTTATGCTAATAGCATTGATTGTTGCCACCTTTGGATTTATCCAGTATTTAAAAAATGAAAAGGGCCGCCTGCATTGGGACGGCATGGTCCTTAAAATGCCGCTATTCGGAAAACTCGTACAAAAAGTAGAGGTGTCTCGATTCAGCCTGACTATGGCATCTCTGTTAAAAAGCGGCGTCCCGGTTTTGCAAGCATTAATCATCGTCAAAACCATACTGAACAATCGCGTAATCGTTGCGGCGATGAATAATCTGGAACAAGGCCTAAAAAGTGGAAAAGGACTTTCCGGCCCTTTGCAACAAGCCAAAATATTTCCACAAATGGCAGTCCATATGATTACCGTTGGCGAAGCGTCCGGCAGTCTTGATGAAATGTTATTCAAAGTGGCTGACAGCTACGATAAAGAAGTGGACCGCTCCATCAAACAATTGATATCTTTAATCGAACCGGTCATGATCTTGTTCATGGCAGGTATCATAGGCTTCATAGTAATTTCGATGCTACTAGCTGTATTCAGCATCAATGAAGTGGCCTTCTAGCGGACAAGGTCCGCAGGAAATATTATCGAGATAGAGTGGTTTGCTTGCCATTAAATACTCAAGCAGACTAAAGGAATTTTTTTAATCATAAAATGTTATTGAGTAAGCAGTGACATATTCCCTCTCATAATATTCGGGAGTTTTTAGAAATACCCTTAAAACCTTGAAATGGGCGACAGATAATATAATGTATTTAACAAAAATGGTTCGTGTTTTTAGAAACCTGGGAGAAAAAGGATTTTCTTTGATCGAGTTACTGGTCGTGCTCGTGATCATCAGCTTATTGGTCGCCCTCGTCGCACCCAAATTTTTAGGCCATGTCGATACAGCCAAGCAACAAGATGCCCAGGCTCAAATTTCGTTGCTAGGCCAGGCCTTGGATATTTATCGTTTGGAAAATCATAAATACCCTACGACAGAAGAAGGTTTGGAAGTCCTTAGAAGTTATTTGAAAAAAGATCTGCCAAAAGACCCTTGGGGAAACGAATACATTTATACATCTCCGGGTCTAAATGGTGATTACGATTTGGTTTCCTATGGCGCTGATAATGCCGAAGGAGGAGAGGAAAACGATATCGACATTGTCAGCTGGAAGAATCTTGAAAAACCCAAAAAATAATATCCGCAATGCGGGTGGGTTCACCCTGATCGAACTGATTCTGGTTTTGGTTTTCATGGCATTGATTGCAAGCTTATCCATGCCATTCGTTGCCTCTTCGCTGGACCGGATTCAATTGCAATCGGAAGCCCGGGCAATCAAGTCCGCCTTGGCCTATGCCAGAAGCCAGGCAATAACACTCAAGACGCCATTCGTTTTTCACGGCGATCTCAAAAACAATCAGTACTGGCTATCGATCCCAAGAGACGATAAAACCACGCGAATTAAATCGATAAAAGACAATGTCAAGTTTAGATCATTTACTTCGAAAAAAGACCGCATAGAGGATAATATCTTCCAAATTTATTTTTATCCCTTAGGCAATTCCACCGATGGAACAATTCAAGTGGAGTTAGCTAAAGCGGATAGAGAAGATGCCTATTATGAAATCATCATCGACCCAATCATTGGCAACGCAAAAATCCATAAGAGAGATCCGTGAAGAGGCTGGATTTTCCCTTCTGGAAGTCATCGTTGCCTTGACCATTATGGCAGTCGGATTTATGACCGTCCTGCAGCTTTTTTCAGGAAGCGTTAAATCCATCGACATGTCCGACAAGTATTTAAAAGCCGCGACCCTCGCTAATTCCAAATTGGGTGAATTGGAACTCATGGATTTCCCCACCAACGAAGTATCGGGTGTTTTTGAAAATGAAGAAAATTTTTCCTGGGAAATTGAAACACAATCCTATACCTCCCAAGCAAATGAGGCTGGCGGCAACATCAATCTTTCAGAATATATCCTCAGAGTATTATGGAAAGATGGCAAGCATGATAAACAATTAGAACTCACCACGTTGCAAATTGACGGTACCACGACGCCATTAAACGACACACTATTGGCTAAGGTTTTCAGCTCCAGCGGATCTATTTCCCCGCAAGAGGAAGCAGGAGAAAGTTCGGAGGCAGAAGAAACGTCCGAGCAAACCACGGAAGACTCATTCGGCTCAAAAAATTTTAGTGGCTCCAGTTCGGACAGCGAAATTGGTTCCAAACATTTTAGCGGCAACTGATCATGATAAAAACGATTCGATCCCAGGCCGGATTTACACTTCTCGAGCTAATCTTATCGCTTTTCATCATTGCCGCTATTGCAGGCATATCCATGGGAGGCATCCGTCTCGGCATCACTACCCGCGATATCGGCGACAAAAAAATTGAAAACCTGCAACGGCTCAGAATAATTGGCGAACAGATCTCACAAAAGCTAAAATCAGCGTATCCCAAGTTTATCCAGGTATCTGAGTTTCTCTCGAAGCAGGCCAATAATGACGCCAAACAACCTCCACCGGTTCTGGCTTTTGAGGGCAAACCGGATTCAATCCGTTTTCTGACCTTTTCGCCTCCTCTGGTTCCGGGAGGGGAACCAAGCCCAACTCACGAAGTCCATTTTTATCTTGGGAAACATCCACAAACACAAGAAACCGGTATCATCATGATGGAGCGGGACCTTTCCAATGGGGACGCTTTCCAACCCATCAAGCCGCATGTCGACAAAATAGAATACATTTTGCTGGCCAAAAATGTAGCCTATCTTAGGTTTCGCTATTACCAAATTAGCGAAGTGCCTCTTGAAGAAATAGCAGAGGAAGACAAATTCAACTCTGAAAAATCAACTGAACCAACTAAAAAAAACCAAGTAACCTATTCCGGCGAATGGGTGGAAAACATTCGATTTGAACCACAATTGCCTGGCTTTCAGCAAATAAAGAAGGGGATTTTCGAGGAAAAAAACTCCATAAACACGATAAATGCAATCACCCTGCCAAAAGGCGTGGAAATCTCCATTGGTCTTTATGATCAAGCACCTGAAACCAATCCATATGAGGACGAGCCGAAGCTGATTTATTCACCGCCCATAATCGTCCCTCTGCATTCAGGAACAATTTTTGCAATAGCTACTGAGGAAGAGGGAAATGACGAAACCTGACAAAAATCAGGGCGGAATTGTACTTATTCTGGTGCTTTGGGTGTTGGTTCTTTTGACGGCCCTCGCGACAGAGTTTGCCTTTTCCATGAGAATGGAGGTCAATACCACTCGAAATTATAAAGAGGATATCGAAAGCTACCACTTGGCAAAGGCTGGAATTAAATTAGCCATGGCGGAAATTTTGACAGATGTGCAGTTTCACTCATACAACGAAGAATTGGGGCTTTTATTGGGACTTCCAAATGAATCTGAAGAAAAAGGAAATCCCAATGATGATCTGGAAACTGTAGCCGAACTGAATAGTAATAGAAAATCTACTAATAAATTCCAGCCAACCCAGGAGGGTGAAGAAAAACCTCTGGAGTATATGGTCATCGAGCGCAAGGACATTGCCTTGGGGCATGGAACGATCACCTACTCCATTGAAGATGAAAACAGCAAGATTGGCATCAATAATGCTTCCAGAGACCTTATAGTCAAAGCATTGAAACGGTTGGGCATGGAAATCGGCCCGGAAAGAGATACCATCGCCGATTCCATTCTGGACTGGATCGACGCAGACGAAAATCATCGTATCAACGGTGCCGAAAGCGACTATTACCGGAGGCAGAGTCCGCCTTATAAAAGTAAGAACGGTAGGCTGGATACTATGGAGGAATTATTGAAAATTCGCGGCATCACAGAAGAAATCTTATATGGCAATAAAGATGCCGGAGGGAAGTCTCCGGGGCTGGAAAACTTTTTCACCCTGTACCCGGTTTCAGCTGTCAATCCCAATACCGCTAATGAAGATGTGCTTTCTGCTTTATTCACCAGTGAGAAGGTCACAGAAATTCTGGAGGCCAAAGAGGAAAAAGGGTTTTATAGCAACACTCTTTCTACTATTTTCAGAGTCACCGCAATGGGAAAAATTGATAATAGCAATACACAGCACAGCATAGAAGCCATAATTGAGAAAAGAAAGTTGGCAGGGAAAGAGTCTCTTTTAATCCATTATTGGAACGACAACCTGATTGAACAATGAAACCCGTTTATCTTGAGAAATCACTAGGCATCGATATCCGCGAGAAAACTGTTTCGCTGACCCTGTTAGGAAAAGGTTTCCGGTGTGTAGATATAATCGCTTCGCATTTTTTTCGAAGTTCACAATTGAGGCCAGGAGATGAAAAATCCGAGATGGAATTTTTGGACAGGGTCAACCGCTTTCTGATCAAAAGCGATACATGGCCCGACAATGTGGTCATCAGTCTACCGCGCAACCAGTTTAACTTTCAGACCTTTGAGTTGCCTGCACCAGATTTAAAATCCGTGAACGCCATGCTTATTTTTGAATTGGAACGACATTTTTCTGCAAAAATGGGAGGACTGTATCATGGCTATCAGGCGAAAAAGAAGACCGAGAACCAGTTTCACATCGTCTCCGCAGCAATAAAAAAGGAAATCGCAAATTACTATTTGGAACTCATCAGCCGCCTGGGAATCGAAACCACGCGAATCGAATTGTCAGATTTGGCAAATGTCAATTTAGTCCTCAATGGTTTGGGACAAAAACAAATGCTCTGGGCGATTGTCGATCTTAGCTCTTACGACATCGATATCACTATCATCAAAGATCGCAGAGTGGAATTTTCCAGAAATTTCCGACTGGATGATCCTGACTTCCGCAACACCTATTTCCGATCGGACCTGTCCCAGTATCATTACGAATCCCTTTCTGCGGGCCTATCAAAAATCATTGTGGAAAACCTGGAAGACACCCTGGCATCCTGCAGAAACCTGACAGACAACGAAATCATTGAACAGATTCATTTGGTCGGTGGAGGCCCTTTTGCACCCACTCTCACCAACCGTTTAGAAATAGACACGGAAGTACCAACATCACGGGCGAAGCTGACAGAAAAAATGAACGTCAGGCCTTGCAAAGGCTTCACCACTGCGTTCATGGCAACATCTTTCAGTTTGGCTATGAGCGGTCTCAAAACTCCCGAAAACGGTATGAATTTATTACCCAGTGAGCGTCTTCCGAAAAAAAAGAAAGTCAACTTGAAATATACCATGGGGCTAACAGCGGCGGTTTTAATATTGGCGCTAGGGTTCGTGATCAATAAAATAATTTATAGCAATACAACCCTGGCTAGTCTGGATCACCAACTACAGGAAATCAAGAATCAGGTGAGAGACCTGGAGAAAATCGACATGGAGTTCAATAGCCTTAAACTGGAGATTGATCGGCTCAACGCCATCCGAGCAAAATATCCGATCAAAGTACCCATTTTAGCAGAGCTGAGCCGAACGCTTCCGCCAGACACATGGCTGACGAGCCTTAAAGTTTCCAAAAACCAGGTGGAAATAAAAGGATATTCATCTTTAGCGTCCAAACTGGTACCCTTATTGGAACAATCTCCTTATTTTCAGGAAACCAATTTTGTTGGCACTATACTGAGAGAAACAAATGGGGAAAAGTTCACCATACGGACTCTAATCGCGGAGAATAAAAAACTGTGAAAATTACTGATCGAGATAAACGCTTTTTAGCTTTTGGGGGCTTGTCTATTGTGGTCTATTTCCTCATCACTTTGGTGATTAGTCCCATTTACGCTACCCAGGTTCGTAAAGACCGCGAGATTCAGAACAAGATCCGCTTCATTGAAAAATATTACGAAGTCTTGAACCAAAAAACGTATTACGAGCAAAAAAGTAAACAAAACGAAGAGGTGCAAAAATCTTTATCGCGACGTTTTCTAGATGGTAAGAAACCCGGAATTGCGGCGGCAAACCTGCAAAAAATCCTGGAAGGTTTCGCTTCAAAATCCGCAATTAAAATTGATCGAGTGCGGGTGGAAAAGCACAAATTCACCGAAAGTCTGATGATAATTCCAATCGAAATAACCTTGCGATCTTCTCTGAAAAACTTGACACAGTTCATTTATAAAGTTGAAAGTTTTGAAAAGTTTTTAGTCATCGAAAAATTGAATTCGCGGCGAATCAACAAAACTGATCCTGAGCTATTGCAGGCTACATTACTGATCAGTGGTTTTATTTTAAACGGTGAACCGGAAGGCACCAAGAAAACATGAAACGTTTTTGGCTCACTATAATTATTCTCATCATGGCATTCTCGCAGTCCTGCGCGACGGATAAAATGTCCGCTGTGGAAAAATTGATTAACTCCAAGGACCCCATTGATGTGATGAAGTTCCCGGAAAAAATATCTGCTTCCGCGGAGACTGCTGAGGAACCCGTCATAGAAATCAAGGTTGGTGATGAAACCTCTCAACAGGGGATAATTGACCCGGATATCATTGAAACCATTCCGGATAAACCCTATATCAAACTGGTGCAAATCAAGGCCAAAAAGGTCCGCTTACGCAAAGGTCCCGGACTGCAATACAAGATCACTGGAAGTGCATATAAAGGCGACAAGTTCACTCTCCTTGGGACTCAGGATAATCTCGAAACCCAGCAAACCTGGTACATGATCAAAGATCAGGACGATAAAAAATATTTTGTCTCGAGTATCCTGGCCAAAGTAATTGAAGGGCAAATGAAGCCATCGGCCAAAAAGGATGATTCGAATAATTTTAAGATGGCTAAAGTTTCTATCAGAAAAGATGTCATTCAAAAACGTCAGGTGCCGACTTCGAGGCAATTCAGGAAGCTAATCGATCCGACCCCTCCCCTACCTCCTGAATTAAAAAAAGCCAAACACATCACACTCAATTTTGAAGGCACAGAAATTTATGATGTAATTACCACTTTTTGTGAATTATTAAAGCTCGACTATTTTATTGAAGGCGGCATTTAAGGTAAATTAACCTTGCAAACCTTTAATAAAATTCCGGTAGAAGGCCTTTATGTGGTACTGGAACAAATCCTCTCTCTGCACAATATCACGGTGGTCCAAAGTGGACATTTCTATCGTTTTCTGCCGATAAAAGATGCCATCCAAAAACCCATGAGCCTGCACTATGGATACGATACTACGATCCCTGCCAGGGAACGCCTGATCATT
>PVMS01173932.1_pt1 | contig 12617 bp, 9 predicted proteins | sample 1853461 | NCBI WGS metagenome assembly PVMS01 (sample SAMN08582032, study PRJNA380276) | Marine sediment metagenome, whole genome shotgun sequencing project. | isolation source: ocean sediment barecode stripped | collected 2017 | reverse complement strand
GATTAGTGACGGGTCGCTCAAGGTAGGCGATAGTGTCATGTTTATCGTGGTGGCCGGTGATTTTCGAGACCACGTTATTCCGGTGCTAGAGGATACCTTGAATGCCATCAAGAAACGGGTGACGCAAAAGACAGAACATTTCTTATAAAGTGGAGTACTCCAACACTCCAGTTCTCCAATGGCCTATGGAAACTCCGAGATACACACATACACCATGATCAGTTATTTAGACAAACCCACACTGTCGCAGGGGAGGAAGCTATGCCAACAATGACTCATCTTGATGAGGAAGGCCGGGTTCGCATGGTCGATGTCTCCGAGAAATCGGCTACAGCCCGGGAAGCAGTGGCCCAGGGGGTCATTACCATGCGACCTGAGACCTTTGACCTGATCAGCGAGCAAAAGGCAAAAAAAGGAAATGTCCTTGAGACCGCTCGCATTGCAGGCATCATGGCTGCGAAAAGGACCGCGGAACTTATTCCAATGTGTCACCTCCTCAGCATTACCTTCGTGCAGATCGATTTTTCCCCGAATTCCGACACTCACAGCATCCGGATAGAGGCCGTTGTACGTGTGGTCGGCCAGACCGGGGTGGAGATGGAAGCACTCACAGCCGTGTCGATCGCGGCTTTGACTATATATGACATGTGCAAATCATACGATCGTGGCATGACCATCTCTGATGTGTACCTAATTAAGAAGTCGGGGGGAAAAAGCGGCACCTTTGAGAGGCCATCATCATGAAAGACGCCGTCACTTATGATGTTGTCGAATTTGGAGAAGGCATTTTCCGAAAGACCGCGGCCACGGCCATACAGGAAGTTCCCTTGACTATCTACCTTAATGGTCATGAGGTGGTCACCCTGCTGTGTACTGGAAAGGCCCCCAGATTCTTGGCCGTGGGATTCCTGAAGTCTGACGGACTCATTACGGATTATGAGCAACTAAAGGATGTTAAGGTTGAGGAAGACCCCGAACGGCTTGTGGTGCATGTGGAGACAGCTCACGATCCCTTCAAGTTCCAACGCTTGGAGCGCTCCATTACATCCGGGTGCGGGAAAGGCACAAATTTCACACGTAATGTAGAAACTATTGCCTCGACCACCGTTACCACAAAGCTGACAGTGACACCGGAGCAGATCTTGCGGTTGTCGGCCGAACTCAACGAACGTTCGACCCTCTACAGGGCTACCGGTGGATGTCACAACGCCTCGCTTGCCACACCGGAAGGGATCCTGATCTTTAGAGAAGACATAGGCAGACATAATGCTATTGATATAATTTGCGGTGAATGTTTTTTAGACAAGATTCCCACGGAGGATAAACTCATCGTCTCTACCGGCCGCATTGCCTCAGAGATCCTTTTGAAGGTCATGCGCCTGGGGGTGTCCATCCTTGTGTCAGGCGCGGCTGCGACGCGATTCTCCGTCGACCTGGCCCGAAAGACCAATATGACGCTAATCGGACGGGTGCGACAAGGGCGTATGGTGGTCTACAATCACGGTGGGAGAATTGCGGGCCTATGACCGACAAGGAATTCTTCAAGGTGACCTCTCTGGAGAGGGTGCTAGAACTGATTGGCACGTTTCCATGTGTCGATGAGGAGGTCCTCCCGCTGGATCAGTGTGTAGGCCGCATTCTATTCCAGGACACAGTCTCCAAGATCGATCTTCCAGAATTCAACCGTGCGACCATGGATGGCTATGCAGTCCAGGCGCAATCAACCTTTGGCGCTTCAGAGAGCTTGCCGGCCCTTCTTAGAATCGTTGGCGCGGTCGAGATGGGAGAGGTGCCTACGGTTTCGGTCCGGCCCGGAGAAGCTGTTCGGATCGCCACGGGTGGCATGCTCCCTGATGGGGCTGACAGCGTGGTCATGATAGAACATGCCCAGGCCCTTGATGAGCACACCCTGGAGGTTTTTAAGAGTGTTGCTCCATTACAGCATGTCATAGAGGTCGGCGAGGATTTCCGCAGGGAGGAGCAGGTCCTTGCCAAGGGAAGCCGCATACGTCCTCAGGAAATGGGTGTCCTGGCAGCCCTTGGTAAGACCCATGTTACAGTCTACAGACAGCCGACCGTGGCGACAATCTCCTCAGGTGACGAGATTGTGCCTATTGAACAAAACCCAAGTCTTTCTCAGCTGCGGGACGTCAACGCATACACCTTAGCCAGTCTTATCAGGCTATCAGGCGGGATTCCACTCTATCTCGGGATTGCCAGGGATAACTTTGATGAGTTGCACGGCCTCTGCAAGAATGCCCTTGACCAGGCGGACATGGTCCTGATCTCAGGCGGCAGTTCGGTGGGCTCCCGCGATTTTACCTTGGAAGTGATTGAAGCGCTTCCTGATGCCGAGATCTTAGTCCATGGGGTTTCAATCAGCCCCGGAAAGCCCACCATTTTGGCCGCGAGTAAGCAGAAGCCCATCTGGGGGCTTCCCGGGCAGGTCACATCGACCATGGTTGTTTTCCACGTTATGGTTCGACCTATGCTTAGAAAGATAGGAGGGCTTTCCGAAGATCGGCTGCTCGCAGAACGCGAGGTCTCTGCCGTGCTGAGCCGGAACCTGGCATCAGTTCAGGGACGAGAGGATTATGTGCGCGTGAAACTAGTGCATAGGGAGAACCAGATCTATGCCGAGCCCATTCTAGGCAAATCCGGTCTGATCCACACGATGGTTAAGGCCGACGGACTTGTCAGAATAGATATAAACTCAGAAGGGCTGGACAAGGGAACCCATGTAAGCGTTGTTATGTTCTAACAGTTTAACTGGACTATTTTCTATTCCAGAATACCCTTTATTTTTGCAGACAATTGTTTCATGGTAAAAGGCTTCTGAATAAAACCATCACAGCCTCGTTTCAAGATCTCGCCGGCCTCACCATCAACGCTGAAACCGCTTGATAGCAGGACCTTTACGTCCGGGTTGATTTCCTTCATGTGGTCATAAGCTTTGCCGCCACCCATTCTGGGCATGACCATGTCCAAAACAACAATGTCTATCTTATCCTGATTTTTCCTGTAAACCTTGATCGCCTCTTTCCCGTCTTTGGCTGTGAGTACCTGGTAGCCCATGGCCTCCAACAATTCCTGCCCTATCTTCAAGACCACCTCTTCATCGTCTACCAGCAGGACATTTGCGGTTCCCTGAGCCACTCCCCCCCGGGTTCTGACTCTCTTCACTTCTTTTTCTGATGCAGGCAGATAAATGCTAAAGGTGGTTCCTCGTCCCCTCTTGGAGTCGACATCAATATATCCTCCATGGGCCTTTATGATCCCGTAGGCAGAAGCCAGACCAAGACCAGTCCCTCCGCCCATTTCCTTGGTGGTAAAGAACGGATCAAAAATTCGGTCAATCGTCTTCTTGTAGATGCCCGTGCCCGTGTCGGTCACTTGTACCAGTATATAGTTGCTCTGCTTTGGCTCATAGAGCTTCCCCTTCATATCCTTGTCAGTGAGGTTCATAGTCTTTAGGGTTAGCTCCCCACCACCGGGCATTGCATCAGCGGCATTGACAAACAGATTCAAAAGGACTTGTTCTATCTGTCCAGAATCTGCCTCTACGGCAAATAAATCTTTGGCAAGCTCTCGGTGAATCGTAATCTCCTTTTTTGTCCTCCCAAAGGTATCAGAGGTCCCTTCCACCAATTGGTTCAGGTCAATGGGTTTGACCTCATATTTTCCTTTTCTGGCATATCCCAGGAGGCGTGAGGTAAGTCTGGCTCCGCTGTGAATCTGCTTCTCGATATTCTCTAGTCGTCCGTAATCGGGATAGGTAGGGTCCATACTCATTAGCATCAAGGAAATATTGCCCTGTATGCCCATGAGCAGGTTATTGAAGTCATGGGCAATACCACCGGCTAATGTTCCAATGGCTTCCATTTTCTGAGCTTGTACGAGTTGTGCTTCGAGACTCTTTGATTCGGTAATATCCCTCAGGGTATGCGTGTAGCCGGTAGGATTATCTTCACGGTCGAGTATCAGGGATGTTGAACATATGCAAGTCCGGCCTATACTTGATAGGGTTACTTCTCTGCTGGCAGGTTTTCTTGTCCGTGTTGTTGCGATCAAGGGACAGTCCTTCACCGGTTTGCTTTGCCCATGGACTGCCTCATAGCATTTCTTGCCCACCGCGCTTTCCTTTTTTGTGCTGAAGACCTCGGCTGCAGACCTGTTTATCCGAATGATTCGGTGTTCATTGTCCAGCAGCATAACCATGTCGGCTATCGCGTCAAATGTGTTCTCCCAGTCCTCTTTGGCTTGAACCAGGGCCTCCACAGCCAACTTTTCTTCCGTAATATCCGTTGCAACACCTTCTATATAGCCTTTTTCCGGATGGGCGCGGGCAGAGTACCGTATCCATATGATCGAGCCATCCCTACGCGATAAGCGCGCCTCGAAATTGTGGATTTCGCCGTTCTTTTGTATTTCGGCCACCATCCGTTCACGCGTTCCTGGATCAAGGTAATGTTCGGAGGTGACAAACTGGGCTATGCAGGCCTGGCGGTTCTCATAGGCAAACATTTTGGCAAGTCGCTGGTTACACTCTATGATTTTTCCGTCGCTGATCCTTGTCCGAAACAAGCCCACTTGGGCATTGTTAAACAGGTTACGGTATTTGTCCTCGCTCTCTCTGAGCGCCTCCTCGGTCTGCTTTCGATCGGTGGTGTCCGCGATGTTACCCAATATGGCAGGCCTTCCCTTATACTCTATCCTGGTGTTTCTCCTCATAATCCATATGGTTTTCCCATCCTTTGTCAAACCTCTTGCCTCGTATATTGATGGGGCTTCTTCCCCTTTTATCCTTTTAGCCCTTATCTCATCGGTGAAGTCCCTGTTCTCAGGATGAACCAGCCTCCATGTTTCCATGCCCAGCACCTCATCTTCCGAATACCCGTAAATCTCGGAAAATCTCTTGTTGGCAAACAGAATCTTTCCGTCCTGGTCGATATAGATGCCGGTTAGCGAGTTTTCTACCAAAGTGCTGTACTTCTCCTCGGATGTCCGAAGCGCGTCCTCGGCTCGCTTGCGCTCGGTGATATTGAGCCCAAGGGATATTGCACCTATTATGCGTCCCTCTCTGTCGCGCAGGATAGAGTTGTTCCACCGGCATAAAATAATTTCTCCAGTCTTGGTAACATTTTCGTTGACAACGTCGCGCTCTATCCTTCCCTGAAGCAGATTATCCACAACATCCTCGACGCGAGGCCTTGCGCTTTCCGGGATGAGGAACTCAAAGAAGTTTCTTCCTAATACCTCCTCTCGCGACCAGCCAAATGTCTCTTCGGAGCACTCATTCCAGTCCATTACACGACACTCCCGATCCCATATAACAAAAGCCAACGGAGCGGTTTCGTAAAGGTTCCGGTAACGCTCCTCGCTTTCCCGGAGCGCCTCCTCCGTGGACCTGCGTTCCTTAATCCAGTCTTCCTCAAGCTGAAAGACATCCCAAAAAAGACGGGCGGCGACATGGTTCATCAATTGAATGTTGTCCGGCTTGGTTCGGGAGATTTTGTTGGCTACCTCATCACGGCCTGTTAGCTCTATAATCATATCCAAGTCCTGGAGCTCATATAGATCACGGTAATCCTTCGTCGTGAAGACACCTTTTTCCTGTGCGAGACGATAACCCACAGCCTGTGGATTGGTACAGGCCACCGCAATGAGCTTCATCCGAAGCTGGCTGAGTTTTTTGGCAAATATCATGTCGATAATTGCTTTACACCCAGGACCGCCGCCCACAATTCCTATGCCAAGTGCCTTAACCTGTTCCATGATTCTATCCTTCTTGAGAAGTGTTCATATGTAGCATTGGCCCAACCTGTGAACCATGCTTTGTATGTTTCACAGTCTCTCCAATAGTCTTTGGTGAATGTTATCAAACCCCCCGTTGGACATGATCAGTATTACGTCCTCAGGCTGTGCAACATTAATAAGATACTCGATAATGGCGTCAGTATCCGGGAAGTAGGATGCCTTCTTTCCCCGGTCTAGTAAATCACGGGTCAACTCCTCGGAGGAGAACCTCTCGTCAGCCGGTATCTTATCCAGCATGGGCGGCTTGCGGATGCATATCAGGTCGGCATCATCAAATGACTTAGGATATACTTTCTGAAAAACTTTGCGCATGCTAGAATTAGTTCGTGGTTCAAAGACAGCAACAATCCTCCTGTTCGCATAAAAAGTGCTAACCGCGGCAAGGGTCTCTCGGACCTCAGTAGGATGATGGGCAAAATCATCTATAACCGTAATATTACGCTTGATTCCCCGCACCTCCTGGCGCCGCTTGATCCCTTCAAAGGTTTCAAGTGCCTCTGAGATAAGGTCTTTGGGGATCCGCAGGTCGTGGGCTACTGCAATGACGGACAGTGCATTCAGAGCATTGTGGCGACCCACGAGAGGTGTCTTGAAAGTGCCAAAAGGCTCTCCACGCATTGTGACTTCAAGATAGGTCCAAGGCGGCTCAGGGCGCACACTTTCCAGCCGCCAGGGTGATTTTTCCTCAAAGCCGTAAGTTATGATCCAGCAGGGAGCATGAGCTGCGAGTTCTTTTATGGCAGAGGATTCGTCCCAGGCAACCAGAAGGGCTTCTTCAGGCATGGCTGTGACAAAATCGAGAAAGGCCTTCTTGACATGGTCTAGATCGCGGTAGATGTCCGCATGGTCAAATTCCACGCTGGTCAGAATCGCCCTCGACGGCGTGTAGTGAAGAAACTTGGGCCCCTTGTCAAAAAAGGCCGTGTCATATTCATCTCCTTCCACTACAAAGTAAGGGCCTGTGCCAATATTATAGTTGCGATCAAAATTTTTCAGAATGCCTCCCACCATAAAACCAGGGTCAAGCCCTGCCATGGACAACACCCATGCCAGGAGGGCTGCGGTGGTGGTCTTGCCATGGGTGCCTGTGATTGTGAGTGCTGCCTTTCCATGAACAAAGAACCGATTCAGGGCCTGGGGAAGAGAGCAAAACGGGAGGTCCATTTCAAGCATGCGGACTACCTCTGGATTGTCCTTTGAGACGGCGTTGCCAACCACTACAAGATCAGGCTTATGAGAAAGGTTGCCCGGTCGGAATCCTTCAGCAATCCGGATGCCTTGTTTAGCGAGGAAGGTGCTCATGGGAGGATAGACGTGGTGATCGGAACCGGTTACCTCAAATCCAGCCTCTTTCATCATACCGGCAAGAGCTCCCATTCCAGTGCCGCAAATGGCGATGAGATGAATTCTTTCTACCTTTTCTGGAATTCGATTCTGCTTCAGGTTCAATGATCTTCTTTCCTTTGTTTTTGGTGGCTTCTGCTTGCCCGGCATGCTTTAACGTTCCCATTCCGTTTGTAACCTGCTGCCGCCACTCACAGCATAGACAAGAAATGAGCTGCTTGGCTTATACCCTACACCGATGACTCCGTCCACTATATTGAGCGCCTACGCATGCACAGGGTTTTTGACAGTTGTGGTAGACAATCCGCCTCATTTCTGTGGATACTTCTATTTGAGATAGGCCTTTGCTATAATAACAAATACTATTTGGGGTCTTTTTTCTAGTCCGTGGGGCTTCATATTATGGATGATCAGCAGTTTCGTCAACTTCTTGGTCGGTTCGGCTTCTCCTGGGATGGTTACCGAAAGGTCCGAAGAGGAGTCAAAAAACGAATATCCCGCCATATGCAACAGATGGGTTGCCGAACTGTGCAAGGGTACTTCTTGGAGTTGGATCAAAACAAAGATGCGAAGCAAGATTTTGAGCGCCTTATGACGGTTTCCATCAGTCGGTTTTTTCGTGACCGGGGCCTTTGGCAAACCATTGAAGATAAGGTGTTGCCCGCGATAATCAAGAAGAATAGTGACACGGTGAAGATCTGGTCGGCGGGTTGCGCATGCGGAGAAGAGGTATATAGTTTGAAGATCTTGTGGCAAACTGTAAGCGGGCGTTTTCAGGGGCAGCCGGAGCTTCAAATATGGGCTACCGATATGAATCCCGTGTATCTGAACAAAGCCAGGGCCGGCATTTATCCTCCAAGCAGCCTGAAAGAGGTACCGGAGGCATTGCGAGCCCTTTATTTTAGGTCTGGCTTGAAAAGAAAGAGTTATAGAGTTGCCGAACCTTTGAAGAAGGGAATCGTGTGGCAGGATCACAATCTCTTGTTCGATTCCCCTGGGAACAAGTTTAGACTGGTCTTTTTGAGAAACAGTCTGTTGACTTATTACGAAGACAAGCTGAAGGCGCCCGCTTTTCAGAAGGTGCTCGACGCTTTGGCTGAAGGCGGATTTCTGATTATCGGGGCTCACGAAAAAATACCACCAGGGGTTGGGAGACTTCTTCCCTTCGGGCGACATCCATGCATCTTTCAGAAGAAGGAGCCGAAGGACCTCCAGTGACAGCTCAAAACATATTTGTGACCGGTCCACCTCGGTGCGGCAAATCGACCCTGATCGAAAAGCTTATCCTGCGAATCAAGAAGCCGATGACAGGTTTCTTGACCCGAGAGATAAGAGAGAAGGGCCGACGGATCGGGTTTTCTATAATGACGCTTGATGGTAAGAAGGGTGTGCTGGCCTACGAAAAGATGAAGAGCCGATTCAGAGTGGGTAAATATGGGGTAAGCCTCGACGACATTGATCAAATTGTGGTTCCGTCCATGTTGCCTACCAAGTCGACCGAAATTGTGGTAGTTGATGAAGTTGGCAAGATGGAGTGTTTCTCTTCACTATTCAGACAGACCTTGATGCAGATACTCGATTCAGACCATCAGGTGATCGGGTCTATTGCACAAAAAGGAGATCAGTTCATACAAAACATCAAGGCTCGTAATGATGTTTTGTTAGTCAATGTCTCTGAAAAGAATAGAGATGCGCCGGAGTTATTTTCTTTGCTGCTGTCAGCGCTCCGTTAGGTGCTTCTTGGGAACCTCAGTGTCGACTTACGGCTTGACACACAACCCGTTTTTTGCCACGTTCTGCCTTCAAGAACCAAATTCTTATCGATGAAATAACCGATGGACGGTAGCCTACGGGGGACAACACCGCTGGCCGTGAGCCGGAAAGTAATGGATCTATCCGGCCCTCGAACACCTGACGGAACTGGTCAAAGATGGCCTGAAGCTGAGATGCCAAAATGGTAAGTTGTTTTTTTCACAAGCCCTAAAGACCGCCGAAAGCGAAAACGCCGGAGATGATGGGGCTGAGGGAGCCGAAGATATGGCCCTCTAATCTGACTGATACATCCGCAGTGCATATGAACAAAACGAAAAATGCAGAGAAAGGAATGCATTATGAAAAGCCTACCGTATGCGGTTTTGAGCTTGCTGATTTTGAGCCAGACAGTCATAGCGGATGATAAAAGTGCTGCCGAGGAAGTGTTAAAGAGCAAGCTCGAGGCTGTGATGTTGGTCTTGCAAAAAAAAGAACTTGAACTAGAGGCAAAGAAAAAAGAAATCATCGAAATCGTTACGCCAATCTTTGATTTTTCGCTAATGGCTAAGCTGACTTTGGGGAGAAAGTACTGGCCCGGCCTGGCCAAAGAGAAGAAAGAGAGATTTAAGGAGCTTTTTATCAAACGTTTGAAGAAGTCATATCTCGCAGGACTGACTCGTTATACTTATACAGATGAAAAGATCGTCTGTAATGCGCCTATTCAAGTCAAGAAAAAAATTCACATCCCGACAGACCTGATCTCGAAAGACAACAAAATATCCATGCTGTACAAGCTATATAAGTCAAAACACAACTGGAAGATCTATGATATAGAGATCGAGGGTGTCAGCATTATCAAAACCTACCGGTCGCAATTTAACCAGGTCCTTAGCAGCGGCACTATTGACGACCTTCTGATAAAACTGGAAGAACAGGAAAATAAATAATCCGCCTCTTATCACTGAAGCAAACAATATGACAAAACTTCATTCACTGCCCAGACGTTTTTTCGACAAGGTCATCCTTGAGCGGCCGGGACTCGTCATTATCTGTCTTCTGGCGGTGGTTTCTTTTCTCGGCTATAAGGCAAAGGATTTCAAGCTTGACGCATCAGCGGAAACGCTGGTTCTTCAGAGTGACAAAGACCTGCGTTACTCACGGCTTATTGATTCCCGTTATGGACTACAAGATTATCTATTGATGACCTATGCCCCCAAAGACGACTTGTTTTCAGATAAGGTGTTGGCAAACCTGACCCGACTGCGGGATGAATTAAAGCAGTTGGAAAGGGTGTCATCGGTGGTTTCAATACTGGACGTCCCTCTGCTCGAAAGCCCGCCTGTGCCGCTCAAGGAACTGGCTATCAATATCCAGACTCTCGAATCGCCAACGGTTGACAAAAAACTGGCCAGGATCGAGTTCAGCAAGAGTCCCCTCTACCAAAACCTGCTGGTCAGCCCGGATCTTAAGACCACCGCACTCCAGATCAAATTCCCGATCGATGAGATCTATCAGGACTTACGGACCCGTCGCAACCATCTTCGGGAAAAACAAGCCACTAACCGGCTGTCTGCGGCAGAGGTCGCTGAATTCAAGAAAGTCACCGCGCAATTTCAAAAACACCGGGACAAGATGAAGAAGGCCCGGCATCAGGATATTGCTGCAATTCGTGCGATTATGGACAACTACCGTCAGGACGCCGACCTTTTTCTGGGCGGTGTTAGCATGATCGGAGACGACCTGATCAGCTTTATCAAAAACGACCTGAAGACATTCGGCCTCGGGGTATTGTTTTTTCTGGTCGTCACCTTAGGCGTTATTTTTCGAAAAACGCGCTGGATCTTTTTGCCGATGCTTTGCTGTGCTTTTTCCGCAATTTCCATGATGGGTCTGCTGGGATTGTTTGGCTGGGAGGTCACCGTCATATCCTCTAACTTTATATCCTTACAGCTTATCATCACCATGGCGATTACGATCCATCTCATCGTCCGATACCGCGAACTCCATTTCAACAACCCTGAAACTGAGCAGCGAAAGCTTATCCTCGATGCCGTCTGTTTGATGCTGAAGCCCTGCCTGTATGCCGCGCTGACTACTATCGCCGGGTTTGGTTCGCTGCTGCTCTGCGACATCCTGCCAGTCATAACCTTTGGCTGGATGATGAGTGCCGGTATTACTGTTTCCCTGATACTGACATTCCTGCTGTTTCCTGCCATGTTGATGCTGATGAAAAAAGGAACTCCACGGGCCAGACGGAACTCACACTTCTCATTGACATCATTTTTGGCCAGATTCACCGAAGCCCATGGTGTCATGATACTGGTAATAAGTTGTATTACCCTTATTGTGAGTGCCGTCGGGATCTCAAGGCTGGCCGTCGAGAACAGCTTTATTGATTACTTTAAGAATACGACCGAGATCTATCAAGGCATGAAAGTTATTGATCAAGATCTGGGCGGCACTACCCCGCTGGATGTCATTATCGAATTGGATGAACCCGAAGCATTAGCCCAGAAGGTTGCACCTGAAACCGATGCGCAAAATGGCGATGAATTCGATGAATTCGATGAATTCGATGAAGCACAAGATAAAGATAAATACTGGTTTACTTCTGACAAGATGGCCCAGGTTAAGAAGATCCATGATTACCTTGATGGCCTGCCGGAAACCGGTAAGGTCCTGTCACTAGAAACGATAATGAAGATCGCTGAAAAGTTAAACAACGGCAAGCCGTTAGACAATTTCACGCTGGCCCTTCTGTACACCAAAATACCTGACAAGTCTAAAGGCACGGTGCTAAAACCTTATGTGTCCGTGGAGCATAATGAGGTCCGTTTCTCAATCCGAGTCAGGGATTCAGAAAAATCACTAAAGCGGGACAAGTTGCTTAAAAAGATCCGACATGACCTGATCAGCAAACTCGGCTTAAAGGAAGAGCGTGTACATTTAACCGGGATGCTGGTGTTATACAACAATATGCTTCAGAGCCTGTTCAGTTCACAGATCCTGACTCTGGGAGTAGTCGTACTGGCGCTGATGAGCATGTTTCTGATCCTGTTCAGGTCTTTGAAAATAGCGCTGATCGCCATTTTCCCCAATCTGCTCTCCATTGGTGTAGTCCTTGGTGTCATGGGCTGGCTGAGTATTCCCCTTGATATGATGACCATTACAATGGCGGCGACTAGTGTAGGGATTGCTGTCGATAACACGATTCACTATATCCACAGGTTCAAACATGAGTTTGAAGTCGGTAGGAATTATATTAAGACGGTTCATCGCTGCCACGGAACCATCGGCCACGCCATGTACTATACATCAGTGACGATCATCATCGGTTTTTCAATCCTGGTTCTGTCCAATTTCATGCCGAGTATATATTTCGGTCTGCTGACAGGATTAGCAATGCTAATTGCCTTAATTGCCGCCCTGACGCTGTTGCCACAACTGCTAGTGGTTTTTAAACCGTTTGGGCCTGAAGTCGGACAGAATCGAACTTAGTTCGCTTCGCTCCCTCCGGGGCGTAGGCCCTCCGGGCCGGAGGCCGCAATTGGAGTATTGGCCCGCCCTGGCACGACTTGCCTGGAATAAGTTGTTGTGGCTGTGATATTTGAGGAACTGGATCCTTGGAAGTCGGGGTTTACAAGTCAGGTCTGGGCTCAATTGCTCCATGTGCATGGTATAAATTGACTGTCACCAAAGGCTTC
>PVMS01160883.1_pt1 | contig 12617 bp, 10 predicted proteins | sample 1853461 | NCBI WGS metagenome assembly PVMS01 (sample SAMN08582032, study PRJNA380276) | Marine sediment metagenome, whole genome shotgun sequencing project. | isolation source: ocean sediment barecode stripped | collected 2017 | reverse complement strand
TCATATATCAGATCCTGAATAACTATCCCTAACAATATTTATATTTATGGCTTAGTTAGAGTGTTTAGTGTCAGCAAAAAATGAACTTTTAAAGGGTTAAATCTAAGAGATAATATAATGAAACCATGGCTTTTTAGTCATGGTTTTTTTTATTTCTGTTTTGATATTTATCACTTATTGATGAAGAAATAATCAAATCAAACTTCTTTAAAAAAGAGGAATTAGAAGAAATCTATAATAACTACTCACAAATTTCATCAACAAACAAAAGAGATAAAATTATCCTTGGGTTCTATATTTTTCAAGGTGTAAAAAGTAATGAAGTAAAAACCATTGATTTAAAGGATTTGGACATGAATGGATTTAGATACTTCTCAAAGGAGATAAACGAGCAAATTCAAGAAAAATAGGGTTAAACATTAAGCAAATAATATTGCTTTCAGAATATTTAAATGTTCATGCCAAGAGTAGAGAAAAGAATATCAAACCCACTCCTCTATTTGTTGTCTCTAATAGTGAGTTTGCTTTACAAAACATACTTCAACGGATGTATGAAAAACTGAGGGAAAAAGTTTATGGATTTGAAGCATTATATCAAATAAGAGCATCTGTTATTCATAACTGGGTTAAAGAATATGATTTAAGAAAGACTCAATATCTGAGTGGACACAGATATATTTCTACTACTGAAAAGTTTATAATTAAAGATTTGAGTATTCTACAACAAGAGCTAGATAAGTTTTCCCATTGTGATAAATAAGTATGAAAAATTTGTTATGATTGTTAAGGTTAATAAAGAAAGTTATAAGGCAAAGATTATGCTAATATCATTAAGATAAGTTCTGACTTGAAAGGTCTTAAAAAACATGAATCCTCATTCAATCATTGCCTCTGCAACTTGCTTTGTATCAACATATTGCTGAAACTTAACAATCTTCCCTTCACTTAATGACCAAATATGAGCAACTTGAGCATTAATGATATTCCCATTTCTCTTGAATTTTGCTTGATATCTAGCTGTTGCAAGAACCATATCATTTGCCATGTCATAAAGTTCTAATTCACCAACATTCCAATATTCCCAATCTTCTCCAATTCGAGATAAAACCCCTTCCTTAAGGGCATCCGGACCTATGTAAGGACTGTTATCTGCATAAGGGAAATTTTCTGCTTCGTTCCATTCAACCTTAGGGTCCAAAAGATCCATAAAAACTTCTATTTCTCCACTGGCAAACGCCGAATAAACACTATTGACAATATCTACATTGTTTATTGATTCCTTAACCTGTAACACTTCGTTTTGTTTTGGCTCGGTCTTTTTACAAGAAGTAAATAGCACTAAACATAGACCTAGTAAGAAAAATTTGTTCATTTTGATGATTTAATTATTATTTTACCAAGATAGCAAATAATTATAGAAATAGAATTTTTAATTTTTAATTGTGATAATACTGATTTAGATTTTAAAGTATCATGGAGCAAAACTCATATTGCAACCACCAATTTTTTAGCTTCAGCAATAAAACCTGAACCAAATGAAGCTGACTATAATTTAAGAAAATTATGGTTTTCCTTGAAATGATTGTTCAAGTCCTCTTGAGTTACTTCTTTGTAAGTCATAATAATTATTTTTAATTTTGAAAAAAAGCTACGCAAAATTTTTAACCATATGATTTATGTCACTTGAAGTCAACCAAAACTGTTAACAACAAGAAGAAATGTTAAGTAGGTGGGAAAGATCAATCCAACCATAACTCCAAAACAAAAAACTCCCTATAAATAGAGAGCTCTTTATTGACCCACAAGATCAACTTATATGAAAAAATGATATTTGTCTATTCATTTTATTCCATACAAAAATAGTTAAAAACACAATAACAACAAGGGTTAAGAAAATATTTAGATATTTTGAATATGACAAAATCAAAAAGGAACTTACTCCCATTGTAAAAGGAAACTAAAAGTGAAAAAATTAATGATTATTGCAATCGTATTGTTGTTTACTAATACAATTAAAGCACAAGAAAATGTTGAATGGGCCAGATTCAGCAAATTAATCAATCAACTCTGAAAGTAGTTCTTTTAGATACAGCCCTTCCATCTTCAGAAAAACCTTCTAAGGAAATTTGATAATAACCACTAATGTCCGATGTATAAAAAAGAATTTCTTTTTCATTGCTATTTAAGTCCATGGCCGGAAGCCAAAGGAGTTGATTTCTATAATCGGGTATTCTATTACTTTTAGATTGGTTATTATAGTCCTCTTTGAAATATATTTTTCCAGCTAAGGGAGTAAACAAATCCACTTTTTTAATAAAATCTCCGGTTTCGATGGTGGAGTAATCTCCTTCAAAGGATTCGAATTCAATGATCCCGTTGAATTTTTTTGTACCATAGATAATATGGTTTTTTGTAATTGTGATCTTCTTTATGTTCCTAGCAGAATAGGCTAATAGTTCATCATGATTTTGAATTAACATGCCATCCAACAGAACAAGCGGTAATATTCCAGTATCAATAATATCATCACGAAGTTTAATGTGAAGGGTAACCATTCCCTTTCTTTGACGAACATATAAAGGTTTAATGATTTCTATAATTGTTTCCTTTATGGACGGAAATCTATTATAATCGTCTAAAACAAAGGTTATAGCGTTTTCCGTTGAAAAATTAGTTATGGATGGAACACTATCTAATATATCTACCTTCGTATTTGAATAGGCATTTCCAATTTGATTTTCTACACTGCGATCTAAAATAAACTTTTCCATAGACGGCGAAATGCAAAAATCCGAGAATTCAAGATCCATATATGAATAGGGTTTAGTAGATAGTAGTTGCAGCTTATAATCTTTCCTTTCTTCATTTACAACCTGAAAAACTCCGTTTCTCGACGCATAGTTTTCTTCTAAGTTTATATAAAAAATTCCTTCCCTGTTTGTTGTAGAAATCTTAAGGATAAAATCTTTTCCGGGAACTGAAAGACTCACATTCACATTTGGTGCCGGAGTATTATCATTTATATTCATGACCTTCCCTGATATTAACTCTCCTCTTAATTCTGGCAGATAAGATATTCTATTATCCTTAGCCCAAGAGTTACCATCAAATAGCCGCTGATAATTTAGCGTGTTATACATCTCTGATTTTGCAATTGTGTCCATTTTTTTAATGGATAGGGAATAATTTCCCTTTCGTGAATTAGAACTTAAATCCTTTATTTCTACTTTAACCTGTTCTCTTTTAGAATATGACTTTTTGTCTGTAAATATTTTTAACCCATCATCTGATAATTGGTGAGCTGTACCCACAATTTCCTTTTCAGAATCATATTTTTCTGCGAGTACATTCATGCAGTCCTTCTTTCCTAAAAGTGAGTATTGATCACTTTGAAAAGGATTAATAATCGTTAAGTCATTTTGAAAGAAATTATTTCTTGGACCATTTCGCATCCATTGTGTATAAGCTACAAGTTTATAATTTCCTGAAGGGATATTAGCGCTAACAAAGTAATCTCCTTGACCAACACCGCTTTCTAATCTTATTTTTTGTTTAAAGATTATTGAATTATCTGATCCAATCATTTCAACATAGGCTATTTTACTAAGATTACTTAAAACTTTTGTATCGTTATTTAAGCAATACACCTTATAGTATAAATTTTCACCAGAAAATAATAGGGTAGAGTTGAAGTGCAAGAAAATATTTTCTTGAGGCATGTCTGATACCGCATTATCTTGTCCAAAGGATTTTAGATCGAAGCTAATAAACATGATCAGCGCTATGTAAAAGTAAATTCTCATTCCCAAAAACTAGGTTTAACATTGGTTCCAAATTCAGTGCAATCGCCACAAGCTGATGTTACAACGATAATAGGCCCATCATTTGGAAAATTATCATCTGGATAGGCTTGATTGAAATCAAAAAATTTCACCAGACCATCCATAACTTCTCTCTGCAACGGTGGCGGACTTGCAGATGGAGTCAGATTTACGTCCATAGGTTTCGAAAACTCGCAATTGGCGAAGTAGAAAAGTTCTGAAGCATCTGGATAAAAATCATCATAATCAAAGAATAATCTTTTTTCAGACACTGAAGAAACTTCAAACATCCCTATGACCTTTTCATTCTGACTATCAACTGAAACGATATTACCTTGAATAAATCCCGGCTGATTCTGGGAAAACACATTTTCTGATACCGATAACTTCTTCACTGTTTTATAATAGGTATATGCATCTAAAGATTGAACATATTGTTTCACTAAAATACTATACCTGTGTGAAATAATCGGATCATCACCATTCACAAACCGAACTTGAAATTTATTCACTTTATCATCAGTCAGATCGGTAGTCGTTGTTTGTATAATATCATTTGAATTAACAGTGCTATAGCAGGTTTTTTGTTCCGTAGTCTTGTCTATGATGGAATACCTAAAAAACGGATTATTTTCTTCGTAAACTACCAATTCCTGTGGCACCCAAAAGGGCGCTATTATTTGATAAGTTTCCTCGTACTCGTATTGGTAGTATTTTGAATTTCCACTCGGATCACTTGAATCGACATAAATAAACATACCATCGTTGTTACGACCATCCAACCCTCGTTCTGCATACAAATTATCTATTTGGGTAACCTGTGTTAACTGGGTTGTTTTAGATTCATAATTTTTACCATCCGCTATTATTATTTTCAATTGATAACTCCGTCCGGGTTCAGCCTCAAATTCCTTTGATGAGATATATTTACCCGGTGTTTCTGATTCATAAAAATCGAATTGATTTCCTGTGTCATCTTCAATAAGAACCGAAGCATTACGCTCTGGTATACTCTCATCTCCTTCTAAGGGAAATGAATTTGACAATAACACTTCTTGATGTTTAAATTGATTCGTAATTCGGGCATTAACAACGATGACACTTTCAAAATTTAGTGTACTAACATCAATTGGTTCGGTACATGCGTGATGAAAAATCCCTAAAAGAATGAACAAATAAATTATATGTTTCTTTAATCTTATCACTTGATTTATCTCGAATAATTTAAAATTTAAAGTTATAAGTAATAGTTGGTATTGGTGTTGAAAAAATAGAACTTTGATAAGCTTTTATTTCTCCATTGTCTGTAACAAAAAACACAGAATATGGATTATTTCGTCCTAACACATTATAAACTGAAATATTCCAAAAACTATGCGCCAGTTTTTTGATCTTATGATTTCCTTCGATATTGACCCCTAAATCCAACCGGTAATAATCTGGTATCCTAAATTGATTTCGATCACTATAAAATACATATTCGGAACCATTACTGATATATTTTCCAATAGGATATGTAACAGGTCTTCCCGTTTGATAAATAAAATTAGCAGAAAAACTATAGCGTTTTGTTAATTTATAATTTGTCACAAGACCAAAATCATGCGGCTTGTCATAATTTGTTGGAAAGTAATCACCATCATTAACCCTTTCTTCACTGAACTCACTGTCAAGTTTGATTAGAGATTTTGAATAAGTATAACCTATCCAACCATTTAGTCTACCTGAGTTCTTTTTAACTAAAAATTCAATTCCATAAGATTTTCCATCACCCTGTAAAACTTCTGTTTCGATTTTATCATTAAGCAATAATTGTGCACCAACCTTGTAATCTAATAAATTTTTAGACTGTTTGTAATAGGCTTCTACACTAATTTCATAGTTATTGCCTTCCAGATTCTTAAAAAGACCTAAAGAAATCTGATTTGACGTTTGTGGTTTGATATTATAATCAGATAATTTCCAAGTATCTGTTGGTGAAGCTGTCGTGTTATTAGAGAGTGTATGAACAAATTGATAAACATTGTTATAACTGGCTTTAATAGAAAAGCTTGGTGTGAATGAATATCTTGTTGAAAACCTAAATTCCGGACCACCGTACTTTTTTACCACCTCGTTAGTGTCAAACCGAAGTGTATCAATTGCACTATCAACGTTTTTAGGTTGACCATCTGCATAAACTCTTTGTTCGGTTTCACCAAGAAAGGCGTAGAATGAATATCGTAAACCAGCACTAAAGGATAATTTCTTATTAATATTAAAATTGTCTGAAATGAAAACGGCAGATTCGAGCGCTTTTTCTTCTGAAATGTTAATTGGCTCAACAATCGACCCGGCCCCTTTCGGAGATTTTTCCCCAGGGAAATTATTATATAACTTACCAGATACGCCATAATTAAAAGTATGGTTGGTATTTAAGATATAATTAAAAACTAATTTGACGTCAGTTTCCTGAATTTTGTATTTAAAATCAAAATTTCCATTGGAAACGCCCTCAAAACCAATATCGTAGTCATAAGAACTATGTGCCAAGATCAAGCTACCCATGTTCTTCTCGTTAAATCGATGATCCCATTTTAAGGATACAAGGGCATTACTATAGCTATATAAGGAATCTGATGAGATACTGAACTTATCGTTACTATAATAACCGGTAACGTTTAAGGTATTCTTATCATTAAATTCATGGCTGTACTTTAAAATTGCATCGTAAAATGAAGCTTGACTATTATTTAAATTTTCATTGTTGATGGCCTTAAGAAGCCAATCCGAATACGTCGCTCTTCCACCGACTATTAGTGATGCTTTTTCTTTGACTATAGGCAGTTCTAACATCAAATTGGCTGTAACCGGACCGATACCACCTTCTCCTTTTATTGATTCTTTATCTCCAGTTTTTGTAGTTATGTCGAATACAGAGGATAGCCTACCACCATATTGAGCAGGAATATTTCCTTTATATATTACCAACCCACCTGTTGTATAGGGGTTAAATGCCGAAAATATTCCAAAAAAATGTGTTGGATTGTAAAGTACACCGTTGTCAAGAAGCATCAAATTCTGATCCGCTTTTCCACCTCTAACATTATATCCCGTTGCCCCTTCCCCTGCTCTTGAAATCCCTGGCAGCGTAGTTGCAATTTTTAAAATGTCACGCTCACCCAAGACTAATGGGACTGTCTTAATTTCATTGATTTGAATTTTTGTTATTCCACTAATAGTTTCTTCTACATTTCTATCAATATCAGATTCAATAATAATCTCATCCAGCATTTCAAGACTTTCTTTCATCTCAAAATTATAAACGCCATTATTGTATATGATAATTTTTTTTCTGGAATCTGACATTCCAAGCGATTTCAATTCAAGATAGTTGGTCCCTACTGGCAAGTCTATAGAGTAATTTCCATTTTGATCCGTTACCGTGTTTATGTCCTTATCAGGAACAGTTAATACTAGGTAAGGTATTTTTTCTCCAGTCGAGAGGTTTGTTACGGAACCTGTTAGAGTGTATTCCTTAAAGCTTGAATTCTTTATTTCTTTCCCTATTCTTATGGTCTCTACCTTATTACTTTCAGTACTGATCTCATTCGTAATTAACACAGGATTGGAAGACTCAATTACATACTTTTCTTTTTCCCTTTCACCAAAAAAACTAAGCGGTAGCGTATCATAGATTACACTGTTCTGGGTTAGAATTACTTTATCGTCTTCTGTAACATAAAAATTGATTAAGGTATCCTCAAATATCTCATGCAAAATAATGGAGAGACTTTCATCATTGTGTTCTCCTGAAATTTTTTGGTTTGGGTCAAACCAATTTTCAACATAATAAAAATGAATATTTGACTCACTTTCAATTTTTAAAAGCGCCTCAACGATAGTCAAATCCTCAAAAGAGATCGTAATTTTATCAATCGATATTTGAGAAAAACCAAATTGAAAAAATAACATTCCAAATATGATGAATATATGTTTCCTCATTCTATCTTTGCTTAATTTCTAAGAATGTCATCAATTTGCCTCATTAGATCTTTCATAAAAATATCAGGATCAGACTTTTTAATACTTTTATTTTGTTTATAAATCAAGTTGATTTTATCTTTTAAGTTCGGGAAAATCTGTTTAATGTCTTTTTTACTTTCCACCAAATAATACACATCCTTAAAATGTACAATGTTTTTATTCTTTTCAGAAAATTTACTGAGTACTGTATTTTGATGCACGTATTCTCTTCTGGATTTATAATGTTTTGTGTAGAGATTTATCCTTAACCCACTATAAGACACTTCGTAAAATCCTTTTAAATTTAATCCATTCGAATTCAGGTTCAGCTTTACAAAATTTCGATCGTAAATTTGAAATCCTTTGACAAATTCCTTATAAGGAATGAACATATTAAAACCAAAAGAGCCCTTCAAATTCACAATGATTTCATCATTATGTATATCGTATTTAAGATCGATATCAAAGTAAGATTGTTCCTTATAATGAATCAATCCTTTTGAAAACTCGTCATGCCTAAAATAATTATGATTTCCCTTTTCCGTACGGTACTTGTAGATAAAAGTTTTACCATTAAACAGACTTGTATTCTCCTGACCAGTGATTTGATCAAACCAGATGTAGTACTTCTCCTCCCCTACAAAAGACTGACTAATTAAAGATATGGATAAAAGAAGGAATGATATTAATATTGAATATTTTCTAAATGACATCACACCAAATATAGTATATTTAAAAACAGCTTATACGTATATCAAAGCTTTTATTAGAGAGAAAATGATAAATTATAAGTGAGTAATTTAAATTTCAATTTTCTAGAGAATATCCTGATAATCTAATAATTAAAAAAATTAAGATCTTAACTAATTTATTGAGAGTCTATAAGTTATCAAGTTTTTTGACGATCCCGATGATATGCAAATTGGATTTAATTCGAGATTCTTGCTGGAAATGTTGAATCATTTAAATTCTACAGAAATCCTTCTAGAAATGTCTATTCCCAATAGAGCTGGTATTTTGACACCTATTGACGGTTTAGAGGAGGGAGAGGAAATAACGATGCTGGTTATGTTGAGTGATTAAAATATTTAAATAAGTAAAAAATATAATGAAACCAAGGCTAGAGTGTCATGGTTTTTTTGTTGTTATTAATTCCCTATATTTACAAAACAACCTAGGATCCAAATGATTAACTTCTTTCGTAAAACCCGTAAACGATTAGCCGATGACAATCAGTTTTTGAAATATTCCAGATATGCTGTTGGGGAGATTGCTTTGGTGGTGATTGGAATATTGATTGCTTTGCAGATTAATAATTGGAATGAAATTCGACTTGAAAAAATTGAAGAAATCAAATTACTATTTAGTCTTAAATCAGAATTTGAAGGTAATCTACAAGAGATTAATGCAATTCAAAACCTTGAATTCAAAATTATTGAAGCAACAAACGCCATATACAATGCAATTGACCTGAATAAATATGAAGATACCGATAGACTAGATAGTCTCTTAAGTTTCAGTTTTTATAACCCTTCATTTGATCCTAAATCAGGAAGCCTCAATAATCTATTGAGTTCTGGTAAACTTGAATTGATTAGTAATGAAAACCTTAGAAAGTTACTTATTTCATGGCCTGGGATAGTTGCTGATATGAAAGAGGAGGAAGTGCTTTTGAGAAATCATGCATTTTCAATATATTCTCCATTTGTGGATAATTATGTGTCAATTCGGAATATTTCAGGATACATGACAGGTAACTTTAGATCTTTCGAATTTGATCAAAAAAGAACTCCAAAGAAGAGTAATTATAAAGGACTCTTTCAGAATGTGACATTTGAAAATCTATTAAGTCGAAGAAGTATCACATTACAATTTTGCTTATCTGAGGGAGAACTAGTAAAAACTAGTGTAGAAAGGATATTAGAAATAATAAATAATGAATTAAACCAATAAACAACTGTCAACAAGTGGCATAACATATGCCACTTGTTTAGTGTCAGCGAACAGTGAATTTTTTAAGGGTTAGGAATACTCAAAGTGTATGTTAGGGATTACATAAAATTTAAGTTCTCACCTAATCAATTGATTTTCTATATATTATCTGGCTCAATGACGACCCCGATGATATGCAAATTGGATTCAACTTCAGATTTTTACCGGAAATGCTGAATAATTTATACTCAAATGAAATTCTTTTAGAAATGTCCATACTAAATAGAGCGGGAATTTTAACGCCTATAGATGGTTTAGAGAAGGGAGAGGAAATAACAATGCTTGTTATGCCTGTTATGTTGAGTGATTAACGTTTTATTTGATCCTTACATATATAATATAATGAAACCATGGCTTATAAGTTGTGGTTTTTTTTGTTGTTATATAGAAGAGCTTTTCAGTAGTGTTTTCTAAACTGATATTTATCAGTTATTGATAAAGAACAAATCTGTAGATTTATCCATAAAATTTTCTTGAAAGAAGATTCTCTGATGTTGAAATCTAAACGTTTAGTTATTTTTTAAGTTTTCCATTGCTATATTAATGATTCTATTTGATGCAATTTTTAAATCTAAAGTCAGCAACAGAAAGGGATGTAGAGCAGCATTTATAGAAAAATAAAAACTATATAGTTTTTATACATTAGTTAGGCGCCATTAATGTAAACAGAACACAAGGAACTCAAAAAGATAGAATAATGAAAAAAAATAGTGTTATTTATTTTTTGTCAATACTATTTGTATTAACCTCTTGTAATGATAAAGAGACAGCCTCAGAAATATTACAGATGACAATAAATACAATTGATACAATTGAAACTATTTATTATAAACAAGATATGACGAGGTCGAACCCTCGAAATATAAATGATATAATCTTCCGTTATCGAGAGATGTATTTCAAAAGATTGATTAGTGATTCTATTGTTGGTGTGAAAGGACATTGGTATATGTATATAAACGATAAGGAAAATATAATTTATGAAGATATTTACGATGGTAATAAGCTGATTCGAAAAAATAATCAAGACAGCGTTGCAAGGATTTACGATTTAGCTAAATTTCCAGATTTTAGAAGAAAACATTTTTGGAGCCATAATACACTTTATGGAATACAGTATGAGTTCAAGTATATTTTGGATAATACAGATTCCTACTCAATTGAGAGATTAAATGATACAATTATTGATAGCAAAGATTGTTATCAAATTAAAGTGAGATTGAAGGACAAAATGACGATGCCTGGATTCGCAATAGAGATTAAAAAAAATAAAGGTAGCATTTCGAAATCCTTATATTTTATTGACAAGGAGACAAATTACCCAATAAGAATGAAAAGTGAAAGCTATTCTATCGACAATCCCGAAGAAAAAATGTTTATTGATCAAAGATATTATGATATAAAATTCAATCTTAAAATTGAAGATAATCAGTTCCTTACTTCTGATGAATCTATAACAGGATTTGAAAAAACAGAGATGAATCCAGAATGAATTCAGCACATAACTAAGATGTATAAAAATAATAGCCGAAATAGTAGTAAATCAAGAGGTTGTAGTCCGCTTCAACTTAATCACAAATCCGATAACTTTGGGATGAAAAATTTGAGTTCTACAGTCGGCTACTATTCTTATACTAAACGTTAATTTTAAAATTGACAACATGAACATTAAATACAAATCAGGATTATTATTAAGTTTTATTTTCTTTTTTCTGAATCTTTCAGCTCAGGATAAAGATTCTAAAGTTGTCAAGAGCAATGAAAAAAAAATGTACGATGTCGGTTTCAAATCCTATAAGACTTTCGATACATCGAGACAATATTTTGTTAATAATTATATCATTTCCAGACCTTTACTAATCCATTTGTGGTACCCCGGTAAATTAGAAGGCAACCGGGAAAACCTTAGGTTTAAAAATTATATTGATTTAATTGCGATTAGGGAAAACTATACTAAAACAACAGATGAAATCAATGGTAATAGCTTTGGTTTTGTAAATGCATACTTAGGATATGCCAAAGGTAATTTTGAGATTGACTCCAGCGTTACTACGCAGCAGGTCTTGGATTCTCCGGTAAAAGCAATCCGAAATGCAGAAATTATTGAAAGCATTTTTCCGGTTATTATTTATGCCCCTTCAAATGGTAAAACACCAGTTCAGAATCATGTTATCTGTGAATATTTAGCAAGTCATGGATTTTATGTTATCTCAGTCGCTTCAGCCGGCCCAAATTCAATTGAACGTAAAGATTTAGGAAAAAGTACCTTAGCCCAGGTTGAGGACATGGAATTTATACTTAACTACCTTCAAAAGAGTGTCAAAATCAATTATTCCAGCGTAGGGTTATTTGGGTTTAGCACCGGTGGCCTGGCAACATCTATCTTTCAAATGAAACATAGCGTGACAAAGGCGGTTTTCAGCATGGATGGCAGTCAGGAGTACTCATTATATACAATCATTGCTAACTTAGATGAATTTGATATAGACAAAACTGAAATTCCCTATTTTTTAGTAGGCAATCAAGATAGCCCTTCTATATATCCTTATTTCAATTCAATAAAATCACTGAATAAGCTGTTTTATCATATGCCATATCTTGGCCACTTTGGCTTTGTATCATTTTGGACCTTTTTTGATAGCTGTAATCCTGATCCCCTCAAAAAGAATTATTCAGTCAGCTATCAAGCTATTTGTGAGAGCGCATTAGCCTTTTTTAACGCTACCTTGATTGAAAACAATAAATCGAATGACAAACTATTAAGCTTGAATTTACAAGAAAATAAATATGCCATAAATG
>PVMS01102178.1_pt1 | contig 12617 bp, 9 predicted proteins | sample 1853461 | NCBI WGS metagenome assembly PVMS01 (sample SAMN08582032, study PRJNA380276) | Marine sediment metagenome, whole genome shotgun sequencing project. | isolation source: ocean sediment barecode stripped | collected 2017 | reverse complement strand
GCGAGCACTGAGTTATTGCAGCGGCGACTCGCCGACGACCTCAACGCGCTAGCGAACCTGAGTCGCGATTACGAGCAGCTGCATGCGAAAGAATCATCGCTTCGCCGCTATGCGGACCTGCTAGTGCCTTTTCGAGATGCATCCGTGGCAAGAGAACAACGATTATCTCAGCCGCCACCGGGTCTTGTGTCGCCTTTCGCCGAGCCTTATATCGCTTATCGCATTGCTGAAGACTGGGAACAACTGCGCGGTACGACATTCGTGCTGTATTTTCACTGGGCGGCGCGGCGTATTGCCGATCGCGGCCTGGCCGCGGTTCTGACAGCAGCCAACGAGGGGGGCGAGTCATGGCTACTGCAGGAAGAGGTCCTGAACGCGCTCGTCGGCGGTGACAGTTTTCCATTTGTCGAAGATGCTGAGTTTTTCCTGCGTGCCGATCACATCAACTTCTCCGCGCGACTCGTAACTGCTCTCGATGAATACAATCTGCTAACCGTTGGTCAGCTCGAACGAACCGGCCCGACCGGCTTTCAGTATCGTGTCGAGGCCATCTTCGTGGACGGCATACCGATCGATCCTAACGACCCGGATGTACAGCGAGAGGTCTACCAGGGACGGCTATTGGGCATCGATCTCGATGCCGTTATGCCAGACGATGCAAGCGTTGCAACGTTCGAACAAAAAAACGGCGCAGTCGAATTTCGCTTCCGCTAGCAAATGCTTGACGCTGCTTGCACGCAGTCAGGCAATTAATTTCACTAGTAATAATATTCGAATACATGCGCAAACGCTTATAACCGTTGCGTTTGAAAGGCTTTATTGTGGTTTATAAGGCGGATGTAGTATTGTCGAGACAGTGTGTTGTTACAGATGCATGAATAAAAAAAGAACGCTATTTGATGCGTACGAAACTATTGAATACAGATGGTCCATTTCGCCTAACGGGGGACAGACGATGGTCAGGAACAACGTTTTTTCCAAGCAATTTTTTTCGTCACTCGCGACGTCGCTGGTCGCGGTAGCTTTATTGCAAGCCAACACCGTGTTCGCTCAGGGCGACTCGTTGGCGCTCGAAGAAATCATAGTAACGGCGCAGCGTCGTGAACAATCGCTCATGGATGTGCCGGTGGCGATCGAAGTGTTCTCGGGCGACCTGATCAGACAACAGGGATTCCGCAATCTGGACGAGCTTGCCAACTTTTCGCCGACCGTGTTGATCGAAGCGCGCGTGCAGGACCAGGACGTGGCCATTCGCGGCGTTGGCACGACCGGTAACACGCTGACACATGACCAGGCGGTGCCGTTCTTTCTCGACGGCATCCATTTCGGGCGGCAGTCGCAGGCCAAGCTGGCCTTTCTCGATATCGAGAGCCTCGAAGTGTTGAAAGGCCCGCAACCCGTGTATTTCGGTATGAACGCCACCGCAGGCGCATTCAATATTCGCAGCAAGCGCCCGACAGACACTTGGCAGGGCTACGTCAACATGGAAATCTCGAACAACACCACGAGCAATATTATGTTTGGTGTAGGCGGACCCATCAATGATACATGGGGCATTCGGCTTGCCGGCATGCGCGAGGAAACCGACGGGTACATGCAATATGTCGTGACCGGAGATGGTATAGGCGGGTACGAAAGCACCGGTGGTCGCGTCATGTTGACGTTCGCGCCGAGCGACAATTTCTCGATGATGTTCAAAGTCGACGCCGTTGAAATCGAGAGCGATGGCGACGCCAATTACACCTGCCTGACCGACGGGCCGATACTCTTCGGTCGCGACGGCGCGCTCGATGATCCGGGCGAACCACCGGGCCGCGAGGCAAGCGTCTGGAACCAGGAGACCGGTACAGCGTGGGCCACGCCGTTCCTGCCCCTCGACACGAAGTGTTTCGACACCAACAGGGCCGTAAGCGCGGGCGGACCCTGGTTCGACCCGATAAACACCATTCGTTGCAACTCCTGCGACGGCGGCTTTGTGGACATGCGAATTCCCGTTAATGCCCAGGTCAAGGCAGAAACCGGCGGCAAAGGCATCAACGGTTACGAGCGCCTCGACAGCATCAACACCGTATTGGAAGCCAGGTGGGATTTCGATAGCGGCATGTCTCTCGAATTCATTGGCGGCACCAGCGACTACGAGCGTGACTACGTGATCGACAACCGAAGCGGGGCGTTCCTGACGAACCTCCAGAATCGTCAGGAGGACTTCTCGCAGTGGAGCACGGAACTCCGCCTTCGTTCTGCAGGAGGTCAGAAGGTCGACTGGGAAATCGGCGCCTTTATGCAGTCCACCGAACTGGCAGCAATCTCGAATAGTCTGGTCGCCGATGTTCGCCAAGCGTCCCGGTTCAATAATATTACAGAAGACGTCGATTTCAGCAGCGTTTTTGCTAATGTCACGATCAACTTTAATGACCAGTGGGCGCTCGATGTCGGTGGTCGCTATCAGGAAGCCGACAAGGACAATTTCGTTCAAGGTTACGCGTCATCGTGGGTATTCGACGTCTGTCCGGAAACGCCATGCGATGTGGGCCTGACGCTGACCGACATGGCATTCACTGACACCACCGGCGACGGCATACCAGACGGTTACTTGGCTTGTGAGGGCTCGGCTTTGGACGGGCGGGGCCGCGACCGGGATCAGTATTGTCTCATCGATCCGTCGACGGTGCGCTTTTTTGGCACCGACGCTGGCCCGGGGCCATACTATGCATATCCGTTTCGCGAATCCCGCTATGTGCCCGACAATTGGAGTTGGAGTAACGCGATTCCCGTGGGCTTGACGATTAAGGACTTTGACGTTCGTACGTTCTCTCGTGGCGAGGGCCCGTGGGACGAGAACTTTACGGAGGAAGGCTTCAGCCCGCAAATCACGCTGCGCTACAACCTGGGCGATTCCGCAATGATTTATGCGAGATACGCCGAATCGTTCAAGATCGGTGGCTTCGACACGGGCCAGAGTACAATACCATCGCTCGAAGAGTTGACGTTCGAGACTGAAGATGCCGAGCAAATCGAAATCGGCATCAAAGGCACGGCCGGAGGCGGTCGTCTCAGTTACACTGCCGCCATCTTCGAAACCGACTTCCCGAACCTGCAGGTGTCGGTGCTGTCGACGGACCCCGAACAGACATCGGCATCGGGCAACGCCGGTCAGCAAGTCCAGGGCGTCGAGTGGGATTTGCACTTCGCAGCCTCCGAGAACTGGATCCTCGGCTTCGCGGGCGCCTTTTTGGACGGTGAAATGACGCGCTTCCCGGGTGCAGGCTGTACCGATTCCGAGGTCAACGCAGCGATCAACAACATTTCTGCGCCATGTGAGTTATACGACGACGATCTCATCAGGACCGTCCCCGACAACGCCGAAGACGCCTTCGAATTGCTCGCGATCATCGACCGAACAGGTTTCGATGCGCCGCGCACTCCGGACTGGAAGTTCATTGTGTCGGCGGACTTCGTCATGCCACTCAGCGGGGGTCGATTTGAGCTCACCGGCAACATGAAAGCCTATATGTCGGACGGCTACATAATCGATGTCGAAGGCTTCGAAGAGACCGTTGCCTACGATGAGCACGGTGACATGAATCTCATGATCGGTATCCGCAATATCGACGGCGGCTGGGCGGTAAATGCATTTGCGCGCAACATTTTCGAGGCACGCCCGACCTATCATGCGGAGGACGATCCGTTTCCGGATGGCACAGAGACACAGCACCTGGGCCCGTCCTCGTTCCAGTCCTACGGCGTGCAGTTGGAGTTCAATTTCGATTGATCTGAAAGAAGTGCTGCAAGACAAAACGGGGCACGCTGTGCCCCGTTTTACCTGACGAATGATTCATTTCCAGGGAGACCTTTTCATGAGCAATAAACTGGCGATTTTGACCACGGTCTTTTTTGTGTTCTGCGTCGCGGACGACGCGCAGGCGCAGCGCAAACCGGTTGTGGAACCGAAGGCGGAACGAGGTGGCGTTGACCTGGAATGGGTCGGCCCCAACTTGAGGCGAGTGAGCCCGGTAGGGCGCAGCCCGTATGAGCTCTGGTTCCAGGAAAACAAGGCCAACATGCCAACCTTCGAGGGACTGGTCATCGACGATGCCCGCACAGAGCCGCTGGAGTACTGGGAAGACATGGGTGTCGACGGCCTCTATATAAAGATGGCCGACTATCAGATCACCGATGGCTGGATCCTGGAGATCCCGGCGAAAGGCAAAACAAAAAAGAAACGCCATTTGTACGAGGCCGGGATGTATTTCTTCGGCGGGCCCGGGCACATCGTCATACAGCAGGAAGGCAATCGACCGCAGCGGGTCGAATTTGACTATCGTACGCTGTACTCGATACCGTTAAATGTCGAGTACCAGATTTTCAATGACAGTGACGAACCGGTTCGAATCGTTGCCGTGACGAGTTTTCCGTTTACGTTGAACTCATTCAACAATGAGGAGTTTGCTCTGAACAACTCGTTTGCATTCCGCGATCGTTATGACACCGAGGAAGACCACATGACGATGAGCGAACATACGGGCCAGAACGATACGGTGACCAACCTCGTCGAGGATGCGCTTGAATTCGAACTCGACTCGTACGACCACCGTGGCAAGGGAACGACGAACATGCACTGGAAAATGTCGGGTAATTCGGTCATCGACATGCACGTCTCGGAAATGCCCGGAGGAGCGTACAAGAGAGCGCACCGGCACAGCAGCGATGCATTCATCCTACTTACATCGGGCAATGGTTACTCATTGACGTGGCCAGCAGGTCGATATGAGAATCGCGTTCGGGTGGACTGGCACGAGGGTACTATCTTCGTGCCACCGATCTTTTGGTACCATCAGCACCTGAACCCGCATCCAACGGACTCGGCGCGCTACCTCGCGATCAATGCACCGCCTATCGTGGTCAATCTAGGCTTACGCTTTAACGACCAGCTCGAAGAAGACCTGCCAGAGATTGTGGCGGAGTTCAAGGCGGAGGTCGAGAAGCACTGGGCGGAGTATATGCAGACCGCCGAGCAGATAGAGTAGGTAGCTACTGCCCGCCTTCTACCTCGACCTCGAATCGTTGCAGCAGAGTGCGTGCAAGCTCACCGGTTTTGCTGTCGGCATAGTGGGCGGAGACGGCCTCAAGGTGGTCACGGTTGAGCTTCGAGTAACGATCCATGCACTCAAAGTCATCTGCCGCGCGGCACAAGCGCCATAGGTCGCGATAGTCGATTCCGAGAAACATCGCAACCCGCCCGGCATTGCCGAATTCGGGATGGCGACGCAGAAAATCACTCTCCATCGCCGCTCGTGCGACCAGGTCCTCGCGATTTTCGGCATTGCCGCGATAGAAGCCCGTCTCTATCAGGTGATAGCGGCTGTTAGCGGCGTACAGGCCGTCCGGCATGAGTTCCAGGTAACGGCGATAGGCACCGCCCTTGTAGAAGTAGCGTTGATGGTCTTCCGACCACATGATTTCAATACCGAGCCCGGCCGCCCTGGCAACGCCTTCGTCGAGCAGGTATTGCTGATCCATGCCGTACAACTGGATTTCCTGGTTCAACAGCGTCATCAGGCTGTTTGCGCTGATCGCAAGGCCATAGATTGCGGCCGCTTTCTTCGCCGTTTCAGTTTCCGCATCGACCGCAGCTTGCGCCTGCTCGATATCCTCGAATGCGTCGTCGAGTATGACGGGCGACAACGGGATATGAGCATGCGCGCTGCCAACGGCGAGCAACAGCAATATCCGCAACAAATTCATCGCAGGATAACTGCGCATAGCAGGGAGACGACGGCAAACATACCGAATGTCGATAACAACATTGCGTCGGGCGCGGCCTTACCGGTGTCGCCCCCTACCGTAAACTGCAACATGCGGTCGACTGCCGTCTGCGATTCGGCGCGAACGTGAAGGCCGCGACCGCTCGAGCTCTCTGCGATGGCGCTCATCGCGGCGAAGTCAGGCACTGTATACGTGTTACCACTCATGCTACGAAATCCCGTAAATTCGCCGACCCGGCCATAGGTTGGCACACCTTCATTTTTGTCCAATAATCCAGTCTGCAAAGCGATCGTGTCGAAATCGGAGTCCGCCAAATCCTGTTTGGCATAGTCGAATGACGATTCGCGCATCGTATCTTCGCCATCGGAAACGATAATCGCCAATTGACGACTCGTCGTTCGTAATTCGTCCGGTAGCATCGCGAACACGCCGTCGAGAGATTTCGCGGCCGCCTCAATACTCGTGCCTGAGCTGCCGAACAGATCTGGAGAAACCGCGTAATCGAGGATTTCGCGGACCTGGGCCGTGCTCTGGTCCCAGCCCATGATGATGCTGGCATTCTTCGTAAAGCCGACAACTGACACGATGACGGGTTCATCCCGCTCCTCAAGTGCGCGAATAAATTTGAGCAGGACAGCCTTGCCACGCTCGAATCGCGGCGGATGTTTGCCGTCAAATTCGGGATTCGGAATCGCGAGCATACTGGGCGACAGGTCGAACGCGATCGCTATTGCGATGGGGCTGGATTGCCGCTCGAATGTGTATTCGGAACGCTCCAGTGTGACCGACCAGAGGCACAGCCCAAGGCCTGCGGCGATTAACGTGAGTAGCCCGAACAGTTTTCGCGGTCGTTTGAAAACCGCCGCGCGCCGCTCCGGCTTTGCCCAGTACGCGGATACCGCAGTGGCAATAAGAACGGCAGCCAGCAGGTAGTATCCGCTGATATCTCGCATCTAGAATTCACCGGGATCGGTGGCGATGGCGCCGCGCTCACCTTCACCCTCGCCACTGCCTTCGCCGTCGACAGGTGACTCATCGACCTCGACCGACTGTCGGTCAATCGACAGCAAGTAGTCGAGAAACAATTTAGCCAGTGCATGACCGGCGTCGCTGCGGACGCTTTGCTGCGCCAGCTGCAGTGCGTCTTGAAAATACGACGGGTCTTTTTCGAGTCGAAACGCCCGGTACTGGATCCGTGACAGCGTGAACAACGCTTTGGCCTGCAACGATTCGTCGGCACGCAAGCTATCGAGAACTTCGACGGCGGCACTCGTTTCGTGTACATGCATCAGGTACAGCGCGTGATTGAACGCCAACGCCCGGGATCGTGTTTGGTCATTATTCAGAAACGCGGCCGTCGGCTGCAGGTACCATGCGGGATGCGCAACTGTCGCGATCGCATCTTCGAAATGATCCGCGTACATGCGTTCCAGCTGCGTCGCCTGTCGCTGCAAGGTGGTCAACACGTCCTGTTCGGCGACCGTTCGGGATTCGAAACTGCCGACAACCTGCGCGAACTCGCGCACCGCGTCCTGCGGGTCGGCGTCAAAACGCTGCAACACCGAATCGCGAAGTTCCAATACCTGGCGTCGCGTCAATTCGGTTTCTGTGGCGTTCCAGTAAGCCTGCAGGCTCTGCATCGACAGATTGGCCAGTCGGTTGTCGGCTACTTCGTTTTGCAGCAGGAGTAATTGTTCGTGAGCTTCTGCGATTAGCGGTGATGCCTGTCGATTAAAGCCCCAGGCCTGCAGACCCGCAATTAACAGCAAGATGCCCACGAAGCGCAGCAATACAGGCCAGCTGTTCATTATCGCATTCACTAGCTCTGGGTCCCGAATGTGCGCTTGCTCATGTCCGGATGAAAGAGGGTTGCGGCCAACAACAACCAGAGCAACAGGACGATGCGAGCGATCCGCAGTATCGGTTGCGCCAGGTCAATCGACTGGTGTCGCAGCTCCTCATAGCGGTAACCTTCCAGCCTGCTGATTTCTGCCAGTGCCGCCTGCATGTTGTCCGGGTCGGGGTCCTTGATCGTCAGAACTGAACCTACCGACCGCGCCAGTTGCAGAAAATTGCTGGCATCTTCTGTCGACAGGTCCTCGGTATCTGTTGTTATCCACAACAGGTAAAACGAAAGCCCGGCGTTGGCGAGTCTTGCGAGCTGTTGTTCAAGATCCTGGGTGTAGCGCGTTTCGGCATCCGTCATCAGAATCAAGGTGCGCTTGTTGTCGCCAGGGTATCGCTCGAGAAGACTGAGGCTGCTGTCCATTGCCGCGGCGATATCCGTTCCCCAGTTCACGTAGTCGTCCATGGTCGCGAGTTGTTGCACAACGAAACCGATATTCGATGTTAGCGCCGACACCGGATGCGAATCATCGTTAAAGTAGATGAGTGCCACGCGGTCGCCGGCTCGGCGGCCCGACAGGAAGTGGAACAGGCTTTCACGCGCGAGTTCAAACCTCGCGACATAAGGTATGGCGTTCGGATCGTCAACAGATTCTGCGAACGCGCCGACGCGGCGGCGGAAATTTAGTTCGAAATCGCGACGCTCAGCCGATGTATCGTGACGCATTGAACGTGAAGTATCGACGAGTATCACGAAGTCACGAGCGCGCTTTTCGATACGTTCAACCAGCACGACCGACGGTCCCATCATGACGATAATTAGCGCCGTTAGTAGTGCGTAGCCAGTCACCGGCAGTAGTCGATCGGTCAGGCCGTTGCCGCGACGGGTCTGCGTTATAAGTGTCAGGTCCGGAAAAACGTTGCGCTGACGCCAGTACCAGAGTGCCAGCAAAACGCCTACGGTGGGCAGCGCCAGCCAGGCTGGCCATGTCTGTGTGAACTGCAGTGTTTGCCAGTCAATCATTGCGGCGACTCCGCCGTGGCTACGTCACGCTCGCGTCCGGTGACACCCAGTAACCTGTCGAGAAAGTCGGCTCGCCGACTCGGATCAATGCTTTCCTGGTGCAGAACATCGAGGAAAAATTCCTGAAGCGCCGAAGGCGAGTCAATGTCGCTGGCGGCGTCGCTCGCAGTCGCACCCAGCCACGCATAGGGATTTTGGCCGAGTTCGTCCACGCAATACCAGGTGACACAGCGGCGCAACAGGTCCGACCATTCGTCATCGGCCATTGCATCCTCCTTTAGGCGTACGAGCGTGTGCTCCCATCGGGCGTTGCGGTCATGTGATCGGACCGCCAGCGGCCGGCGTTCGCGCTTGCTCGCGAGAAAACCGGTGACTAATAGCAGGACACCGGCCGCAAGCAGCGTAGAACGGGCGGGCGCGAGTTCGGCGATGGGTTGTGGGCTGTCGTACGCACCGCCGGGCAGGATGTCGGTAATCGTCGCGCCCGGCTCGGGAACGACGGCTACAGCCGGGGCAACATCAATCTTGCCGGGCCATGGCCGAAATCGTGCTGCTCGGCCGTCCGTGCTGCCACCGGTGTCGTCAATGAGCTGGTAGGCGACAGTCATCATTGGAAGCTCGTAGGACCTGGGCCCCGGACAACTGGTCAATTCATTGGGGCAAGCGAGTACCTGAAGGCGCCAATGGCCCGTTACCTGCACACGATCACCGGATTCCTTGTTCGTCGTAACCGTGGTTGGTGCGTGCAGGCGGATACCTGGCATCCTGGAGAAAACGCGCTGGAACACAGCGTCGTCCAGGTTTTCGATTTGAACCTGCTGAGCGTCGAAAACGACATTGATGATCAAAGACAAGGGATCGCCGAGATGCACTGCGCTGTTGCCGGGCTCGAGCAGGCCGGCGCGCACCGTGACGTATTCGTCTTCGTACACGACAGGGGTGGACGCCTGCACGCTGACGCTGGCTGCTACCAGTAAGAAACCGATCACGGCGATTCGCAATGCAAAGGTAGCGGCCATGTCAGAATTTCCTGCGCCGCCGCAAGCGAGCCAGCTGCGTAAGCTGTGGATACACGTCACGTTGGTGTGTAATCGCCATACAGTCGAGACCGCTGGAGCGAAAACGTCGAACGAGCGATGCGACACGAGACTGTTCTTCGATATTTATGCGCCGAACCCTGTCACGCGTAAACCAAGCGAGTCGCCGGGCAGGGCGCTCGGCGTCGCAGAGCTTTACGAGGCCTTCGGTCTGTGGTGCCAGCTCGAACGAAACGATCACTGGTACGATGTTTTGTTGAAGCTCGTTGATCGCATCGCGCCATTCGACTTCCGGATTAAAGTCGTCGCCGTTGTTCGTGACGAAATCGGATACGACAAACAGCAAGTTCGAATGCCGGCGTCGGTCCTGGCGTACAAACGCGCTTAAGGCCGATGACACGTTGGTTGTCGATAGTGGATGTCGCATACGCAACGTTTGCACCGTCTGCTGCAGCTGTGAGCGTAGATTGGCGGCGCGGATCTGCTCGCGTATTTCAGTATCGAACATCGCCAGCCCCACACGATCGCCTGCGCGCCACAATGAATAGACCAGTTGCATGACGCAGGCATTTCGAATTGGCGCTTTCAGGGGCGAGTCCATCGACGCAGAGCGGTCGACGAGCAAGGTGATGGAGGCCTGCGCTTCGTCCTCCCATTCCATGACCTGCAGATCACCCGGCGGGCTGAACTTGTCTATATCACGCGGATTGTCCTCACCGGGCACATAGGCCCGCGTACGCAGCAACCGCATGCCATCGCCCGCACGACCGAGCGGATGCCGGCCCGGCAGTACCTTGACCGGGTGGAACTGTATAGGCAGCAGCACGCCGAGCGCATGCAATGCGTCCCGGTCAACGATCGATGCGGCGCTGCTAGGTACGGAACTCGTAAGCATAGCCACGCTCGGCAAGAACGACGTTCACAAGCTGCTCCATGTCGGCCGGAAAACTGGTCTCGATGCGGTGATTGAGCATTACAGAAGCTGTTGCAAAAATATCGTAAGGGACAACTTCGCTGCGGCCATGATAAAACGCATGCGCGCGCAACAGCGGCGGCCAGAATGCGGTCGTTCTGGAGCTGGCGCCACCCGCTAAGCTGACAACGTCCGGACCAAGACCCGCAAGCTCAAACGCATGCTCCGGATACGACGGGTCCGTGCGGCGCGTCGCCACCGTAATGGCGTTCATCAGGTGCACCATCGCGTCCGACAAATTAATCTCGTCCCGAATCAGGTTTTGTACAGCAAGCAACTCGTCGCGCGCAATGACAGGCTCAATACGTTCCAGGTTTTCTCTCAGAAAGCTCTTCGACTCGCGAGCAATTTGAAACTCAATCTGGCGCGGCGAGAACGACCATTCGATCTTGACCAGAAAACGCTGCTTCGCCGCAGCATCGAGTTCCCAGGTGCCTTCGTGCGACAGTGGATTTTGCGTCGCGATGACGTGAAACGGTTCGGGTAAAAGGTGCGAACTGTCACCGATAGTGACCTGGTATTCCTGCATCGCTTCGAGCAATGCGGATTGGGTCCGCGGGTCCGTTCTGTTGAGTTCATCGAATAGCACGATGTTGTTGAAGATGGGGCCTCTGATCAATTCGAATGTGCGGCCGTCTCCGGATGCGATCTCTGCGCCTAACAGGTCCGACGGTTTGAGCGTCGGTTGTCCAGAAATGCGTCCCGCAGTCATGCCGTCTATGGACGCGGACAGGGCACTGGCCAGCAAGGTTTTGCCTTCGCCGGGGACGGACTCGAGCAGCACGTGGCCTTTCGCGAGAATAGCGATGATAAGCAGATCAATGCTGAATTCGTGACCCTTGATAACACGATGCAAGTTGGCGCGTAGCTTGTTGATCGCCTCGCGGGCGTTTTCCAAATCCAATGTCAGTCCCTGTTGTTGTTATTTTGGAAGCTGCAGTTTAGCAAGTTCGGGCGCGGTGACGCATGCGTATATCAACATCAGGCCGCTACAAATGAAATGATTACCAACGTCATTAACCTTATGATTTAAAAGGCAGAAATTGGCTTGTTCAAATTGACAAGATACCCTGTTTCTTTTAGCGTGAGTTCTCACGCGACGGCCATTCGGGGCAGTTCGCCAGAGGAAAAAATAATGCTCGCAATCTCCAGAATACCAGCTGTTTTCGTCGTTGCTGTTGTTGGGCTTATCGCGACAAGTTTCATGTTCGTCGATGCCTTTGCGGCAAAATCTCCGTATGCGGAAACCATCATTGTCAACGGCAGAGTCATAACTGCGGACTCGGACGATCCCGAGGACGTCTCGATGGCGGAGGCAATTGCGATTCAAGGCGACCGCATTATGGCAGTCGGCAGCAACGAGGAGATTAGAAAACTCGCCGCCGACTGGACCGAAGTGATCGATGCTAAAGGCAATTCCGTCATTCCGGGATTGATCGATACGCACAATCACATCTACGAAACATCGACCGGCTTCGCCTGGGTCGTGCGCACATTGCCCGAACTTCTGGAAATCGAACTTCGGGCGGATAATGAAGCGGCGCTCGCCGATGTAACCCACAAAGCAGTTGCCGCTCGAGCAAGGCAGATTGCCGAAGGCGAGTGGATTCGAATACGTGCCAATCCCGCCGGCGTCGCTGTAAAAACGTTTGGCAGAGCGATTACTCGCGAAAGTCTCGACCGGGTGGGCCCCAATAATCCGGTGTTCGTGAGTACCCGCGGCGGATCGGTTTTAAATACCAGGGCGATAGAAGCCGTCGAAGAACACTATGGAAACGAGTTGCCCGAGGGCTACTGGATGCGCGGCAAAGATGTGGGCTGGTCCGGCGAATACACCGACTTCTCTCGCTGCATTGGATTAGACATGATTTCGGCAAAGCCGGAAAATTTCGACACGTATATCCGGGGTTATTTCGAAGTAATGCAAGCGAATGCCCAGATCGGGGTGACGACACACAAGAGCCACCTGCAG
>PVMS01166206.1_pt1 | contig 12621 bp, 10 predicted proteins | sample 1853461 | NCBI WGS metagenome assembly PVMS01 (sample SAMN08582032, study PRJNA380276) | Marine sediment metagenome, whole genome shotgun sequencing project. | isolation source: ocean sediment barecode stripped | collected 2017 | reverse complement strand
ACGTGGCAGTCGCCTTCCTCGCGGCTATCCTGCCGCTCGGGCTCCTCTCTGGTTCCAGAGCCTGTCCGTCTGCTGTCGCCCGCATGGCGGCCTCCTACAATGGAGATCGCGAGCAAGGCTCGCTCCTACACAACCTTTGGATTAGATGCTAAACCCACCTAATTTGGTCTCCAGGTACTCATCGATCCCCTCGCGTGCGCCTTCCCGGCCAAGCCCACTTTCCTTCATACCACCAAAAGGCGCAGCCGCACTGGTCGGGTTGATGTCATTGATTCCGACAATACCGAAATTCAGGCCTTCGAACATTCTCATGGCGCGGGATAAGTCCCGCGTGTAAACGTAAGACGCCAGGCCATAATGGGTATCATTGGCCATCTCGAGCACTTCCTCCTGGCTGTCGAAAACAATCACCGGCGCCACCGGGCCAAAAGTCTCTTCACGATAAATAATCATCTCAGGAGTCACCCCGCTGAGCAGGGTGGGCGCATAAAAATAGCCTTTGTCCAGGCCGTCATCCAGCAGGCGGGAACCGCCGCAATGCAGGGTAGCGCCCCTGGTCACGGCGTCGCGCACCTGTTTGTCCACCTTGTCCACTGCAGCCTGGTTAACCAGTGGCCCGATGGAATGACCGGCCACCATGCCGTCTCCCGCCTTCATTTTGCCGATGCGTTCCGACAGGGTAGCCAGGAAGGGTTCCACGATGGAGCGCTGGACGAATATACGGTTCGGGCTGATGCAGGCCTGGCCGGTGTTGAGAAATTTGACCAGGGATGCGCCTTTGGCTGCATGCACCGGGTCGGCGTCATCGAACACGATGAAAGGAGCATGGCCGCCCAGTTCAAGAGAAACCCGTTTCAATTGGGGTGCTGAATCGCGGGACAGTTTCTGTCCGACTGCCGTGGAGCCCGTGAAAGTCAGTTTGCGAACGGACGGGTGGGTGCAAAATTCCTGTCCGATCGGCGCCGGGTCGGCGGCCGTAACCAGGTTAACAACGCCGGCAGGGACTCCGGCCTCATCCAGTATCTCAAAAACAGCGATGGCACAGAGCGGAGTGGCTTCGGCCGGCTTGAGGACGATGGTGCAACCGGCTGCGAGCGCAGGCGCGACCTTGCGGGTAATCATGGATATGGGATAGTTCCAGGGCGTGATGGCGGCCACCACGCCCACGGCTTGTCTGCGCACCAGAAAGCGTTGGTCGCTGCGTGCCGAAGGGATGGTTTCGCCGTATATCCGCTTTGACTCCTCGGCGAACCAGAGCAGGAAGTCGGCGCCATACTTCACTTCATTCAGCGCCGCCTTAAGAGGCTTTCCCTGCTCTCTGGTCATGATTTCGGCCAGGGATGAGCGACGCTCCATCATCAACTCATGAGCGCGATAGAGTATCCCGGAACGGGCGTAAGCAGTCAGGCCGGACCAGGCCGGGAAAGCCGCCGCCGCCGCTTCGATGGCCGCTGTCGCAGAGCTCTGATCGCCATCCGGAACGTTTCCTATTTGCTCTCCATTTGCAGGATTGAAAACTGCAAAGGTTTTGTCCGATTTGATCCACTCACCGTTGATGTACATGTTTTGCTCTTTGACTTTAAACGAAGAATAATGTGACACCTTATTCTGGGCAGGACTCCCAGACAAGAACGATATTTCCGATGCTGTGCGGGTCGCCCGCATGGCGGCCTCCTACAGGAATAGATAGACTTCGGGGAATTACACAGGAGAAATGTAATGAATGAAACTTCTCAAGCCGTCAAGACCCTGTCCCGTCGGGGCATGCTGTGGGGTGTTCTCACCATTGTGCTGGGCATGATCGCGATTGGATCACCCCTGGCCTCCGGGCTGGTCTTCACCATGATGGTGGCCATAGCGCTTCTCATGGCAGGCATTTCGATGGTGATCTTTGCCTTCCAGGCCGGCTCCCTTGGCAGAGGTATCCTGAAATTTCTGTTTGGCGGCCTGACCATCATCATCGCCCTGGTGATGTTCTCCGAGCCGGGAATCGCCCTGGCCAAACTCACACTGTTTCTCGGTGTGTATTTCATCATCGACGGCATCATGGTACTGGCCGGTTCACTGTCCGTGAAGCCGCAGCCTGGCTGGGGGTGGATGGCTTTCAATGGCGCAGTCACGCTGTTGCTGGCCTGGTTGATCCTTGAAGGTTGGCCCATTTCCGGTGCCTGGGCCATTGGTATCCTGGTGGGTGTCAGGCTGCTGTTCTCCGGCATGACCATGCTGGCTCTGGGTTCAGTGGGTTCGCAGGTCGCAAAAGAGATGAACGAAACCTAGGTCTCTTGTAGGAGCGAGCCTTGCTCGCGATTCAGGAACCAACTTACAAGAGGCACAGGTACCCGATGCCTCCTCCGGACGAGCCTTGAATCGCGAGCCAGGCTCGCTCCTACAAAGGCCCCACGAACATGTTGTAGGCAGGGTTGTCTTCTTCTGAGTGGAATGCGTAGCCCGTGTTTTCCAGGAAGTGCTGGAAGCGTTCGTCATCTTCGCGGGGCACCTGGATTCCGAGCAGCACACGACCATACTCCGAGCCGTAATTTCGATAGTGGAACAGGCTGATATTCCAGCCGATCTTCATGCCGCGCAGGAAATTGAGTAGTGCTCCGGGACGTTCAGGGAACTGGAAGCGGTATAGCCGCTCATGGTCGACCTGTGAACGTCCGCCGACCATATGGCGGATGTGCAGGCGCGCCATATCGTTTTCAGACAGATCGCTGACCGGGAAACCGTGCTCCTGCAACTGCCCGATGATTTCCCTTTTTTCTTCGATACCATCCTTGAGCGCGATACCCACAAAAATATGCGCTTCGGACTGGTCGGCATAGCGGTAGTTGAATTCGGTGATTCCGCGCAAACCCACTGTTTCACAAAATTCGAGGAAACTGCCCGGACGCTCCGGAATGGTCACGCCAAGCAGGGCTTCGCGCTCCTCGCCCACTGCCGCCCTTTCGGCTATATGGCGCAGCCGGGCGAAATTGACATTGGCGCCGGACAGGATACTCGCCGCATTGCCCCTGCACCCGGGCCGGTCGCTGAAATAGCGCTTCATCCCGGCAACGGCCAGCACGCCGGCAGGCTCTGCGATGGCGCGGGTGTCCTCGTAGACGTCCTGAACGGCAGCGCAAATCTCGTCGTTATCGACGGTGATGATTTCATCCAGCAACTGGCGGCAGATGCTGAAAGTCAGATCGCCGGTTCGCTTGACGGCCACGCCTTCGGCGAAGTGGCCGATTTCCGGCAGGATAACGGGCTCACCCGCATCAAAGGCAGCTTTCATGGAGGCAGATTCTTCCGCTTCCACGCCAATCAGCTTGATGTCGGGATGCAGGTACTTGCTGACCAGGGCCATGCCGGAGGCCAGTCCGCCGCCACCTACCGGTACGAACAGGTAATCGATGGGTGTACGGGCCTGCCGGAACAGTTCCAGTGCGATCGTGGCCTGGCCAGTGATCACTTCCGGGTCGTCGTAGGGGTGTACAAAGACCCGCTGCTTTTCTTCAGCCAATTGCAGCGCATACTCGCAGGCGGTATCGAAATCATCACCGTGAATGATCACCGATGCGCCCAGTTTGCGCACCGCATCAACCTTGATTTCCGGGGTAATGGCCGGCATGACGACGGTCGCATCTATTTTCATGTGGCGGGCTGCCATGGCCACACCCTGGGCATGATTGCCGGCAGAAGCGCAGATGATGCCCTGTCGTGTTTGCTCTTCATCCAGGCTCAACAACTTGGCATAGGCGCCGCGCAACTTGAACGAGAACACCGGCTGGAGGTCCTCTCGCTTGAGCAGCACCCGGACCCCCAGCCGCTCGGTGAGACCGGGCATCTCCTGCAACGGTGTTTGCTGCACCAGGTCTTCCAGCCGGCACTGCATGATACGAGGCATATAATCATCGAACAGCGACTTGCGCGTATCGGCGCCGCCGGGCGTGCTGCTGACAGGTGGTGATTCGATCATGACAATCCGGTTCCTTGTCGAGGGCGGTTCAGCCCGCTGTCTGCCTGGAAGAGTCGTACCCGGACAGCCGCTGACAAACCGCTTCCGTAATTTCGCCGGTGCCGAGACCACCCTCGACCAGGTCAACGCTGAGGATACCATCGCTCCAGCAGTCGAATATGGTTTGCTCCAGGGCTTCAGCTTCTTTATGGCAGTCGAGTGAGTGGCGCAACATCATCGCCACCGACAGCAACATCGCGTATGGATTGGCAATGCCCTGGCCGGCGATATCGGGTGCTGAGCCGTGTACCGGTTCGTACAAGCCGAACTGCTCGTCGTTCAAAGAAGCCGACGGCAGCAGCCCCAGGGAACCGCACAGCATGGAAGCCTCGTCCGACAGAATGTCTCCGAACAGGTTCTCGGTCAGCATCACATCGAAATCGGCCGGCCGGCTCAGAAGGTGCATGGCGGCCGCATCCACAAACATGTTTTCCACCTGTACGTCGGGGAATTCATCTGCGATGACGCGATGGACCACTTCACGCCAGAGTCGCGAGGTTTCGAGTACATTGGCCTTGTCCACCAGCGTGATTCTGCGATCCCTTTGTTGCGCAATTCGGGCGGCAGCACGGGTTACGCGGGCAATTTCATCCTGATTGTAACTGCAGACATCTTCTGCCTGGCCGTCTTTTCGCCACTTTTTACCAAAATAGATTCCACCCGTTAATTCCCGGACCAGCATCAGATCCACATTTTCCAGGCGATCGGCTTTGATCGGTGAGAATCCGTGCAAAGCAGGGTGGGTCACGATGGGGCGAAGATTGCAGAACAGCTGGAACTCGGCCCGGATTTTGAGCAGGCCCAGTTCCGGCCGCTGGTCGGCTGGATTTCCGTCCCATTTGGGGCCGCCGACGGCGCCGAGCAATGCGGCATCGGCCTGCCGGCAGGCGTCGATAGTCGCCTGCGGCAAAGGTGAGCCGGTCGCATCGATGGCGCTGCCGCCGATCAGATGTTCATCCAGATCGATCCGGATTCCGAATTGCTCTTCCATCACCGCCAGCACCTGGCAGGCAGATGCATAGACTTCCGGTCCGATTCCGTCGCCAGGGAGACCAATGACCCTGAATGTTCGCTGCGGACTACTTGCTGTATCGCTGCTCATAGGTGTTGATGTCCTGTTCGTGGTCCAGAATGAAATCCATTTGGTTAATATCACGGGTGACGCAGTAGGCTGAAAATGGGTCCAGTGGGAATTTCCAGCTGCCATAGCCTTCTATGGTCAACTCGCGTTTTTGGACGTCAATGCGCACAGGGTGATCAGGCTCGGACAGCAGATATTCGACGACTTCCTTATCAACCGTTATTGGCAGCAGCCCGTTTTTCAGGGAGTTGTTGCGGAAAATATCGGCGAAGCGATCGCTGATCACCGCCGGAAACCAAAATCCAGCAAGGCCCAGGGTGCGTGCTCGCGCGAGGAGCCGCAGCCGAAATTACTGCCGGTAACCAACACCTGCTGGCGTCCGGCCTGGTAATCAGCCAGAGGATTGTCCTGCCTGTCAGAACCATCTTCGTTGAAGCGCCAGTCGTGGAAGCAGAGCCTGCCCAGGCCTTCACGCTCCATGGTGGTCAGAAATTGTGCCGGAATGATCTGGTCCGTATCGATGTTTTCAATTGGCACATTGAAAGTGCGTGATTCGATCATGGTTGAATCAGTCACTGTCGGCCTCCAGGAATTGCAACGGGTTGCTGACCTTGCCGGTTATGGCGCAGGCGGCTGCAGTCAAGGGACTGGCCAGAATGGTGCGGGAGTTAGTGCCCTGGCGGCCTTTGAAATTCCGGTTACTGGTGCTGACCACCAGTTCACCGGGCTGGGCGATGTCTCCGTTCATGGCGAGACACATGGAACAACCCGGTTCTCGCCACTCCGCTCCTGCCGCCAGGAAGATCCGATCCAGGCCCTCGGCCTCGGCGGCGCTCTTGGTTTCTTCTGAGCCGGGCACCACCAGCATGCGCAAACCTTTTGCCACCTGACGGTTTCTGAGGACATTCGCTACTGTCCGCAGGTCACCGAGGCGCGAATTGGTGCAACTGCCGATGAAGACGACATCGACCGTTTCGTGTGCCAGGTTTTCTCCGGACTGAAAACGCATGTAGTCCAGTGCGTCGGCGATGGATTCGTCTCCGTTAATTGCAGGAATGGCTTCATCAATTTCGATGACCATGCCCGGATGGGTTCCATAGGTGATCGAAGGGTGTATCTGCGTGGCGTCAATCTCCACCCGCTTGTCGAAGGCCGCACCCGAATCGGTTTTCAGGGTTTTCCAGTCAGCAACGGCGGCCTCCCAGTCCTCACCCTGCGGAGCCATCGGCCGGTCCTGCAAGTAATCGAAAGTCACCTGGTCAGGCGCAATCAAACCGGCCCGGGCGCCACACTCGATGGACATATTACAAATCGTCATCCGCTCTTCCATGCTCATGGCGCGAATGGTGTCGCCATAATATTCGATCACGAAACCGGTACCGCCATCGACTCCAATCGTTCTGATGACATGCAAGATAACGTCCTTGGCGCTGACACCGGGATTGAGCTCACCCTCTATTCGTATGCCCAGCGTTTTGGGCTTGCGCTGCAACAGGCACTGGCTGGCCAGCACATGACTGACCTCGGTGGTGCCGATGCCAAAGGCCAGAGCGCCGAAGGCGCCGTGCGTCGCCGTGTGACTGTCGCCGCACACGATGGTCATGCCGGGTTGTGTTGCACCCAGTTCAGGCCCCATCACGTGGATAATACCGCGATTGGGGCTGTCCCAGCCGTGCAGCACGATGCCGTGTTTCTTACAATTGTCCTGGAACATGTCCACCTGTGTCCGCGCCTGCTCGGACACATAGTCGCGATTGCCCAGGTCATCGGGTGGCGTGGTGGGGGTCGAGTGATCGATGGTGCCCAGACAGCGATCGGAGCGCCGCACCGGCAGTCCACGTCTTTTCAGCTCTGCAAAAGCCTGCGGTGTCGTGACTTCGTGCAGCAGGTGCAGATCGATATAAAGAACCGCCGGTGTTTCGGCGGATTCCTCGGTGACCTGATGTCGCCGCCATATCTTTTCGAACAGCGTTGAATCAGACGACGATGGGTGCGGCATTTTATATGGCCGCAACAATTTTGGCCGCGGAGACATCCTTGCCCTGGTGCTGATGGTGCCGGTTCATGATGCTGACCATGGCCTGCGCAGCTGCTTCCACGATGTCCGTTGACACACCGGTGCCTTTGTAACGACTGGCGCCGATGGTGGCGCGAACCGTCGCCCGGCCCTGGGCATCACTGCCGCTGGATACGGCGCTGACCTGGAATTCTTCCATGTGCAGTTCCTCATCAATGATGGTCCGGATGGCATTGACGATGGCGTTGACCGGGCCATCACCGCGGCCGCTATGGATGCGGGGCGCCTGGCCATTGAAGCGTAACTTCAGACTGGCTTCGGCGGCCTGGCCGTCTTCTTCCACTTCGGTATGGATGGATATGGCATCCAGGTGCCACGGCCCGCCCTGGGCTGTGCCCAGTACCAGGGCCTCGATATCCTCGTCATAGACACTCTTTTTCCGATCCGCCAGTTGCTTGAATTTGACGAACAGCTCTTCCATCTGCTCTTTGCTGACGGAAAAACCCAGGATTTCGAGACGGTTGCTGAACGCATGGCGTCCACTGTGCTTACCCAGCACCAGGCTGTTTTCCGGGACGCCCACGGTCTCGGGCTTCATGATTTCGTAGGTTTCCGCGTGCTTCAGCATACCGTCCTGGTGAATGCCTGCTTCATGCGCGAAGGCATTGCGCCCGACAATGGCCTTGTTGGGCTGCACACGGCTGCCGGTGACTGCGCTCACCACCCGGCTGGCCGGGTACAGCTTGGTGGTATCGATCCCCGTTTCGAGGCCGTACTTGTCACTGCGTGTTTGCAGTGTCATCACGACTTCTTCCAGAGAACAGTTGCCGGCGCGCTCGCCGATACCGTTGATGGTGCATTCCACCTGCCTGGCGCCACCCTCGATCGCGCCCAGGCTGTTGGCTACGGCCAGACCGAGATCGTTGTGGTTGTGGCAGCTCAGGATGACGGAATCCGGCTTGTTGAGATGCGTGCTCAGGTGGCGGTATTGATCCCTGATTTCGCTGGGCGTGACGTAACCGACGGTGTCGGGCACGTTCAGCACCCGGGCGCCTGCGTCCACCGCAGCCTGAAAATACTCCACCAGGTAATCCAATTCCGTACGCCCGGCGTCCTCGGCTGTTATTTCGATATCGTCGAAAAACTTCAGGCCGTACTGAATGGCCCCGGTCGCCTCGTCGATGATCTGTTGCTTGCTCATCTTGAGTTTGTATTCGCGGTGGATGGGACTGGTCGCGATAAAAATGTGCAGACGCCCTTTTGGCGCCGTTTCCAGGGCACGGGCAGTCGCATCGATATCGCCCTTTCGGGTGCGCGACAAACCGCATATGGTGGCTTTCAGGCCGAGCTGGCCGATGGCCTTGACGGACTCGAAATCACCATCGGACGCGGCCGGAAAGCCGGCTTCGATCACGTCGACACCAAGTTCATCGAGCACTTTGGCAACCTGCAGTTTTTCCTCCATGTTCATGGAACAACCCGGGGACTGCTCCCCGTCGCGAAGTGTCGTGTCAAAAATATGTACGTAATCAGCCATGATCGGCTCTCCTCAATGGTATGTATTTGCCTTGCACATTCAGCGGTCTGAACTCCTCAGGCAGCTGATTTGGTTGCGGCGGTTTCCTCGTCATCGTCGGCATTGATCCAGCTCATCTGAGCTCTCAAAGCGGCGCCGACTTTCTCGATCGGGTGGTTGTAGTCTTCCTGTTCCATGCGCCGGAATTCACCCAGGCCCTGCGCGTATTCATCGGACCACTGTTTGGCGAAAGTGCCGTTCTGGATTTCTTCCAGAATGACTTTCATGCGCTGCTTGGTCTCATCGTTCACGATACGCGGTCCGCGGGTGAAGTCACCGTATTGAGCGGTTTCACTGATGTACTTGTTCATCTTGGCCAGGCCACCCTCGAACAGCAGATCGACGATCAGCTTCAATTCGTGCAGGCATTCGAAATAAGCGACTTCGGGCTGATAGCCAGCTTCGACCAGGGTTTCCCAACCCTTGACCACCAGTTCAGTAGTGCCGCCGCATAAGACGGCCTGCTCACCGAACAGGTCGGTTTCGGTCTCTTCCTTGAAGCTGGTGGTGATCACACCGCCACGGGTACCACCGATGCCATGGGCATAGGCCAGGGTGCGATCAAAAGCTTCGCCGGAAGCATCCTGTTCGATGGCCATCAGGCTGGGTACGCCTTTGCCTTCCTGATACTGGCGGCGCACCAGGTCACCGGGGCCTTTCGGCGCAACCATGATGACGTCCATGCTGTCGGGCACCTTGATCTGGCCAAAATGGATATTGAAGCCATGGGCAAACAGGATGGAAGAACCGGGCCTCGCATTGGGCAGGATGTCCTGCTCGAAGACGGCTGGCTGGACCATGTCCGGCAACAGAATGGCGATCAGGTCGCCCTGCGCTGCGGCCTCGGCCGGGGTGGTGACGTTCAGGCCGGCGGCTTTTGCCTGCTGCCAGGAAGGGCCACCCTGGCGTACGCCGACAACGACGTCCACTCCGCTCTCGTGCAGGTTGTTGGAATGGGCCCGGCCCTGGCTTCCGTAGCCGATGATGGCCACCGTCTTGCCTTCAAGGGGCGTAAGGCTTGCGTCTTTTTCAAAATACATGGTCATGTTGATAACTCCTGGGTTACTCGGTGCTTGTCGGTTCGTTACTCAAATCGGGAAAAGAGGTTACAGCGCCTTCTGAAGCAGAAGACACCAGGTATGCATACTTGGCCAGTGCGCCAGAAGCGTAAGCGGGCTTCCGGGGCTGGTAGTCGGAACGGCGGGACTCGAGGTCGGCATCGGTTTCCAGCCGCCGTCGGTCCACGTCGATGGTGATCATATCGCCTTCACGCAGCAGCCCGATCGGGCCGCCGCGGGCCGCTTCCGGGGCTACGTGGCCGACCACGAAACCAAAACTGGCGCCGCTGAATCGGCCGTCGGTCATCAGTGCGACCGAATCGTCCAGACCCTGGCCGGCCAGCGCTGCCGTCACGGCCAGCATTTCGCGCATGCCAGGGCCGCCGGCGGGGCCTTCGTTGCGGATGACGATGACGTCGCCGGATTTGATCTCACGATTCTGGACGGCCGCAAAACTGGCTTCTTCATTCTCGAATACCCGTGCAGGCCCGGTGAATGAAAACTCACCGTGACCGGCCAGTTTGGCCACGCAGCCTTGCGGGGCGAGGTTGCCGTACAGGATTCCGAAGCCGCCACGGGCTGCCAGGGCCTGCTCGAAATCGAGGATCACTTCCTGTCCGGGCTTCTCTGCCAGTTGCGAACACTCTTCGAACAGGCTATTGCCGGTCACGGTGGGTGTATCGTTGATCAAACCGGCCTTTTTCAGGCGGTCGATCACCAAGGGTGTGCCACCAGCCTCGAACATGTCCGGCGCCATATAGCGGCCGGCCGGTTTCAGGTCGCCGATAATGGGTGTGCGGCGTGAAATTTCGTCGAATTCGTCGATGTCGAATTCAACGCCCGCCTCGCGTGCTATGGCCAGCAAATGCAGCACGGAATTGGTGGAGCCTGCCGTTGCAGTGGTGACGGTTGCGGCATTGCGCAGGGAGTCGATGGAAATCATGTCGCGGGCGCTGAGGCCCTCGCGCACCTGTTCCACCACACGCTGTCCACAGGCATACACCGCCCTGGCCTTGTCCGGGTGCAGGGCGGGGATGTCGTTGACACCCATCGGGGATACGCCCAGTGTGGTCAGCGCCAGAGCCATGGTATTGGCTGTGAACTGTCCGCCGCAGGCGCCTGCGCCGGGGCAGGCATCCTTCTCGACCTCGATCAGTTCGGCCTCGTCGATTTTGCCGGCCGCGTGCGCCCCTACGGCCTCGAATACGTCCTGGATGGTAATCGGAATGCCATTGTGTTCTCCAGGCATGATCGAGCCGCCATAGATGACCATGCCCGGAATATCGAGGCGAGCCAGAGCCATGGCGCCGGCCGGAATGGTTTTGTCGCAACCAACCAGCGCGACCACGCCGTCGAGGCAATGGCCGCGGGTAACCAGCTCGATGGAGTCTGCCACCATTTCGCGTGATATCAGGGAGCATTTCATGCCCTCCGAGCCCATCGAAATACCATCGGTAACCACAATGCTGCCAAATTCCACGGGGGTGCCGCCGGCCGCGCGGATGCCTTCCTTGACGTGCTCAGCCAGTTCACGCAGATGAATATTGCAGGGGGTGACATCCGACCAGGTGTTCACCACCGCGATCATGGGCTGATAGATTTCCTTATCATCCATTCCGGTGGCGCGGAGCATGGCTCGGGCTGGCGCCCGGTCCGGTCCTTTCTTTATCTGGTCACTTCGCATTATTAATCTGCCTAATGATGTCCTTAACAAAAAAAAACCCGCAATTCTCGTTGCGGGTTTTTTCAGCTGTGTTTGTCGTCGCCTTAGCCTGAACCCGCTCCCTGACTTAAAAGAAGAAGCACAATAAGAGAACCGAGGATCAGCAGGTTCAGAGCACGCAGGGACAGGCCACCGGCGGTGCGGTGTGCGACTTTAGCCTGCTTGTTATCATACGCGCGCATAGACGGGATAGAAACATAGCAAATTTTTTAAGTCAACTACTTTTTCTGTGACCTGCGTTCGCTACCCGGTGTTTTTTCATGTAAATGTCATTATTGGCGGTTACCATAAACGGCGTAAAAAGCGAATGGCTTCAGCACCGATCTGGTGGAAAGGAACAATAAATTGACGATTCACATAATTTACCTGTGCACCGGAAACGCCTGCCGCTCTCAAATAGCCGAGGGTTGGACGCATCACCTGGGTGGTGAACTTTTCAGCACCGAGTCCGCCGGCATCGAGGCGCACGGCAAGAACCCGCGCGCCATTGCAGTGATGCAGGAGGCTGGTGTGGATATATCGGGCCAGGAGTCCACCCTTGTCAGCGACGAGATGCTGCAACGGGCCGACGTGGTGGTTACCGTCTGCGGGCACGCCGACGAGCAGTGTCCGGCATTACCCCCAGGCGTGGAAAAGATTCACTGGCCTTTACAGGATCCGGCCAAAGCGAGTGGCAGCGAAGAGGAAATCATGGCGGAATTCAGAGCCACACGAAAAGAAGTGAAAAGGCGGGTGGACAGCCTGCTGACCCTGTTATCTGAAGGGGGTGAGCTGTGAGCGTTCAGTGCGAAACGACCGGGCGCCGGGCAGCCGGTGCAAAGATGCCTTTTTTTGAGCGTTTCCTGAGTCTCTGGGTTGCCTTGTGTATCGTCGCCGGCATCGTATTGGGCCGGCTGTTGCCCGGTCTGTTCGAGTCGCTGGGTGCAATGGAAGTGGCCAGTGTGAACCTGCCGGTGGCCGTGCTTATCTGGCTGATGATTCTGCCGATGCTGCTTAAAATCGATTTCCATTCCCTGGTGGAAGTCAGGCAGCATTGGAAGGGGGTAGGTGTAACGCTGTTTGTCAACTGGGCCGTCAAGCCGTTTTCCATGGCTTTGCTGGCCTGGATTTTCATTCGCAATCTGTTTGCCGGTTGGCTGCCGGCAGAACAACTGGACAGCTACATT
>PVMS01119485.1_pt1 | contig 12622 bp, 11 predicted proteins | sample 1853461 | NCBI WGS metagenome assembly PVMS01 (sample SAMN08582032, study PRJNA380276) | Marine sediment metagenome, whole genome shotgun sequencing project. | isolation source: ocean sediment barecode stripped | collected 2017 | reverse complement strand
TCATGGATCAAAACACCCGCCTCCGCCTCTCCAGATTCGATGGTCTCGAAAATCTCGTCGAAGGGTCGAACAACAGGTATGAACTCACCCAGATAGATCCGTGTAAGAAGCGCCGCAGTGGTTTTCTCTCCGGGGATGGCCACGCGTTTCCCGGTGAGCTCTTGTGGAGAAATTGACTTCTTGGAAACCAGGACCGGCCCGTAGCCCTCGCCCATACTCGCTCCCGTCGAGAGTACCCAGTAGCGATCCGATAGGGATATGTACGCGTGTGCGGAGATGGCCGTCACTTCCAGTTCTCCGTTGAGCGCCCTCTGGTTCAGGGTTTCAATATCTTCCATGACGTGCTCTATGGCGTAGTCCCGAATACGTACAGCGCGGCGTGCCAGAGCACAGAACATGAAGGCGTCATCAGGATCCGGGCTGTGTCCTATCTTCAAGACTTTTTCGTTCAAAGGCTATGCTCCAAATAGATTGGTGCTTACTTTGTCGTGAAGACCGGCACCTTGGCGGTCTGGACGACTCGTTCGGTAACGCTTCCCATGAGTATGTGATCTAGACCGCTCAGCCCGCGCGTTCCCATGACGATGATCTCCGCACGACTCTTCTCTGCAGCCTTCAGAATCTCGGTAGAGGCATCACCTTCGGTGACGATGATCTCACCGGGTTGATCCCCTAACCACTCTTCCAAATTCGTTTTGATTCGACTAGGCAGCTCCGGATCGAGCTGGAAGAGCTCGGTGATTCCCCCAGCATAGAAAGAGGGATGAATGGGGTTCGCCACCACGTGAACTACGGTGAGAGAGCCTTTGTCGGAGACGAGAGTGCGAGCCGTTGATAGAGCTCGTCGCGAAAAGTCTGTGAAGTCTACTGGCACCAGGACCCGCTGTAGACCATCCGATTCTCCGGCGATGGCGGCTTCCTTCCTGAGCGTCAACACATTACATGGGGCATGTCGCAAGACTTTTTCGGCCACGCTGCCCAAGAGCAGTTTTCCGACACCGCCCCTGCCATGGGTCCCCATCACGATCAAGTCGGGCGAGAACTCATCCGCTTTTTCGGCGATGGCTTCGTAGGGCGAAAACGCACGCGACGTTGAGAACTCCACCTGTAAGCCTTTGCCCTCCAACGCGCCGGACGCCTTCTGCAGGAGGTCGAGGGCCTCTTTTTCGACGTGCTCGGCGTAACCCTTCAGGACTGTTTGAAGGTGACGGGGGTCTTCACTGTGGAGAAGAATGCTATGAAAGACGTGGAGCTTCGCCTGGTGGGCAATCGCCAACGCAACCGCCTGTTTGAAGGCGTGGTCGGCGGTCTCGGAAAAGTCTGTTGGGAAGAGAATCTTCTCGAGCCTCATGACAGGACCTCTCGCATAAAGCACCTAATGCCTTACCGCACGGTACTCCCTGCCCTCTCCGGCATCGTGCGGAACGGCGTTCCTCGAGCGAAGCTGATCTTATCTTATCTTGCGCGCCTTCGCCTCCACGCTTGGCGTGGCCGAGCCTAGGAGGAGCGTGTCGCTAGGCGACAGCATCTCATACACTTTCCCGCGCCATTCGATGCGCCTCGACAGAGCCGACCTCAGAAAAGCGTACACGGTGATGAAGCTTGCTACCGGTGCCAGCAGCACATAGGCCCACTCGTATCGGCGGAGCTGGGGACTCCATTTTGGTAAGAGGAACCGGACCGCACGGGCACGAATGCCTCCGCTCAACCAACTGAGCAGGAGCACCACACTCAACAGGACGGTAACCCCGACGTTCCCGGAGGCCGCGGCCATGCTCCCGCCAACAAGGAAGACCACGAACGCCACCTGGCTTCCTCCACCAATGCGCCATAGATTCGGCCAGTACACCCGAGTAATGGCCATCTGGCGGGCACACCAGCGGAGGAGCTCTTTGATCTTCACGCGGCCGCGGGAGGCCACGATGGAGCGGGGCACGAACTTCACATGGTAGCCGGCCCGCCGCACTGCGTGCGTCAAGGCGTAGTCATCGGAAAGGGCCCCTCGCCAGGCATCTTCCACCTTGGCCTCCTCAAAAATCTTCCTTCGGATCGCCATCGACCCCCCCCAGGCGAAGTTCCGATCGTGCTCGCCCAAGAGTGTCAGCACACCTGCATTCCATGCAGAGCGCAACACCGAGGCAAGACACCCAGGTTCAGGGAGGTAGAAACGATAGCTTGAGGCGACCCCTACCTTCGACTCCCGAAGTGGCGAGACCAAATGGGCGAGCCAACCTCCGTCGGGCCGCCCGTCCGAGTCCGCGAAGGCGAAGACCTCCGCGTCTCCGGCCCGTCCCAAGCCGGCTATGAGATTGTGAATCTTCTGACCGCGCCGTTCTGCGGGACCGGCCACGACGAGCTCCCCCGATCGATTCTCGGAGCCCAGCACACGTTTGATGATGGGCACCGCCGGATCGGAGCCGTCCTCGACGATGAAGATCACCTTGAGTGCCTCATAGTCTTGGCTCACCAAAGCACGGAGGTTCTCTTCTAAGCCTTCCTCGTCTCCGCAACATGGGACGAGGAGGGCCACCGACGGACAATAGGTGCCTTCCGAATACTGTTGCCGCGATCGCTTCGCGTAGCGGTAGTAGCCGAGAGTCGAGAACAACGAGTAGACGCCGATTCCGAGGTTGACGCCTCCCAAGATGTAAAGCGGGATCGCGCTCATACCAAGGGTGTTCGACCCAGCCTTCGCCGGATCTCGTTCGCTTGTCTGGTAGCCAGGGTCATTATCGTGATCTGGGGATTGATACCGACAGAGGTTGGAAAGGTGCTAGCGTCGGCGACAAAGAGATTGGGGACGTCATGTGATTCGCCATAGCTGTCGATCGGGCCTTGCCCACCGTCGGCATGCATACGGCACGATCCCTGAGGGTGGGCGGAGAAGAGAGCCATCTCGTTGGGGTGCAAGGACAGGTCGTCGACGTTCTCGATCTCTTCCGGATGGCGAAACGTTTGAGGGACGGAGCGCAGGGTCGTGACGGATCGGGCGCCTGCGGCGAAGAAGATCCGAGCTGTTTCCTTGATCCCTCGCCGAATTACTTCTTTTTCGTGCTCTCCCAAATCGTAGTCGACGATGGGTCGTCCTTCGTCGTCCACTCCGACCGTGCCCCGACCCCGGTCTTTGATCATGGCGTACATGCTGGCGAGATGTCGGTAGCCGCTCATGATGTCGAAGTGCTCTTGGCCGAATGAAGGGCAGATGCTGGCGAACAAGGCGGGCATGGCGAAGATACCCTCGATGATGAAACCGTCCGAGCCGTCCTCCAATCGTTCGAACTCGTCACAGTAGGCGGATTGCGGGATGCCGACGAAACCGTCGATTACACGATCGAACTTCGCGAAGGAAGCGACCAGGGGATGGAGCGCGAGGCTCTGTCCAACTTGGCCCGAGCGGTTGCCGACTCGATTGGTTAGAAGAAGGGAGGGCGTATGAATGGCCCCTGCAGCGATGACGACTAACGGTGCCCGGACTGCGATTCGAGCCTGGATCCGATCCGAGACCGGATCGAGCACCGAGCCCGCGACACCAACTAACTTGCCCCCTTCGATGAGGATCTCCTCAGCCCGGCAGCGCGTGTATAGCTGGCAACCGGCATCTAAGGCCTGAGGTATGTAGTTCATGTCTACGCTGTGATGCCTCTCGTACGGACAACCGAGCATGCAGTAGCCACAGCCGACACAGTCCCTCCGATTGTGAGCAAACGTAGCGGCGTGGTATCCGAGCCGTTCGCACCCGTCCAAGAGTACACGGTTGTTCTCGTTGATTTCGGTGGAGACGATGGGGACCACTCCCAGAGTTCGTTCGACTCGCTCGAAGTAAGGACGGAGCGAGTCGGAGCTCAAATCGACCAGACCGAATTCGTCACGCCATATGGCCAAAACTCGCTCCGGAGTCCGAAAGCAAATACAGTTATTGATAACCGTGCTTCCGCCGACCGATCGGCCTTGCAGGATGTTGATGGAAAGATCCCGGGTCGATTGGGCACCTTGATCTCGATAAAGGCGGCGGTACATGTCCGCTTCGCGCTGGTTGAAATCTTCGGCCCGGTGATAGGAACCCTCTTCGAGAAGAGCGACGGCGATGCCGCCTTCGGCGAGCTCCTTGGCGGAGACCGCACCCCCAGCCCCGGATCCCACAACCACCACTTCGGCCTCGACGCGGAGCAGGCCCCGGACCTCGGAAGTGTCTATGACGTTCGGATGGATGCTCATGACTGCAACCAGGGTCCTGGGAACCCGATGGCTGGCCAGCTGGCTTCCTGCGCGTAATAGACGCTCATGGCCACGCGTTTGATCGCGACGAAGCCTGTTCGCCGAAACCCCAGCCGGCTCGTGGCCCATCCGCGGATGACTTCGGTCTGGGTGTCGGGCGAGAGAGTAGAGAATCGGCCGGGCCTCGCTTCGAAGAGAACGGGGCTCCATTCGAAAAGTGACAACAGACTCCTGAAATCGGTAGCTGCACGAGGACCCAGCTCGGACACGAGGTCCTCGATTTTTCCGGCGACGTCGAACGCGGAGGCGCCCGGCGTCCGCCCGCCGCCTGGTAGAAGGCGCTCGCAGATCGCACGGAGGGTAAGACGTGCGGAGTCGGAAAAGGCGCCCCCGCCATCTTGACTTCCGCCAGTTCTATTGCATCCGGGAAGCACTCCCCCGAGCGCCAGCATGAGGCCCCCCCCTCCCTGGCGGAGAAACTCTCGCCGCCCGAAGCTCTCCCGCAGCACCGTCTCCGGGTTCTTGCTCATGACGTCATCCTAGTGAGCGGCGGTGCGAAGGGTCAACCCCGGTAAAGGAAGCTTGGCGTCAGTTGGCGGGGTTGCTGCTATTGGGCTAGCCAGACGCGAACGCTCCCCGTGCCGGCCCGTCGGTCAGCGAAGTTGCCGTTATCCAGCTAGTCAGACGGCTATCTTGACAACCCATCACTGTCAAAGCTATAGTCACTCAGATCATCCACCCTTCGAAGTTAGTAAGTACATCGGGAGACTAAGTGCATTGTGTTCGGCGTGCCTTATCCTCTGTTCTGGGTAAGCTGGTTTCGCGTCGCATAGTGTAATGCCACGTGGGGGGGCATGAAACTCAGGGTCTTAGGTTGTTACGGTGGAAGCGTCAAGGGACGTCATTTGTCCTGTTTCCTGCTGAATGACAACATTGCCATCGATGCCGGCGCCCTGACCCAGACCCTGACGCTCGAAGAGCAGGTCGCGGTGCGGCATATCATTATTAGCCACTCGCACCTCGATCATAATTGTGCGTTGGCTTTCTTTGCCGATAACGTGTACGGGAAGATCGAGCAACCGGCGGTGGTCTACGCTACAGCTCCGGTCGTGGAGAGCCTGAAGAAGCACATGTTCAACGATGTGCTCTGGCCCGACTTCAGCCGCCTACCCAACAATCACACGCCGACCATTCAATTCCAAGAGATCGAGGAAGACAGGGCTTTCAAAGTCGACAAGTTCACCTTTACCCCGCTCGCTGTCAATCACATCACTCCTACGGTGGGTTTTCTCATCGAAGATGCCAAGAGCTCCATCATCTATACGAGCGATACCGGCCCTACCGACCGGCTTTGGGAAGTGGCGAATACGAAGAAGAACCTGAAGGCTATCATCACGGAAACCTCATTTCCCAACGAGGAAAAGGAGCGAGCAGAAGTGAGCGGCCACATGACACCGGAGCTTCTGAGGGAGGACTTGCGCAAGTTCAAGCGCCGGATCCGCATCTTGATTACTCACGTGAAGCCGTCTCACCGTAGTCGGATCGTACGTCAGCTTCGGGCGATAGACGCGAGGCGCATCCAGCTCATCCAGCAGGGGAAGACTTACCGCTTCTAGTGGGCCCCTGACCGCCGCCAGGCCACTTCCGGTCAAAGCAACATCCTAATTTGGCGGCCATCAGGGTCTGCGCTGATCTACACCGAGCTCCTCAAGAACCGGCGAACGGACAAGGTGCTCCCCAGGAGTCCCACCACCATCCCTCCTAAGACGATCATTGCCCAGGCGTTGGGTGACAAGAAGGTGAGCCAACCCACGTCGAGCACCAATTGGGAAGAGGAGAGCACTTCTCGAAGTAAGAATTGATGTGCCAGGTAGAGAAGGCCAAGCGCCAACGAACCCCCTAGACCTCCCTGCAGCATTCCCTCCACCAAGAACGGTCCCCGAATGTATGTGTGAGTCGCGCCTACTAGGCGCATGATACCGATCTCGTCCTGGCGGCCGTATACGGTGAGCTTGACGACGTTGAAGATTGTGAATATCGCCGCGACCACCATCGCCCCGCCGATGAATAAACCGACGACCCGTATGAGGTCGATGATGGCGGTCAAGCGTTCGATCCACAGCAGGTCATAGTCCACGCCTTCGACGCCGGCCCTGTCCTTGAGCGCATCGGCGAATCGGTGCACATCCTTGGGTGCGCGGTGGCCATCCGCGATTTGTATCTCGAAAGAAGCCGGTAACGGGTTGGACTCCAGCATGCCGGGGAGACCTTCGAGCTCGGGGAAATAGGAACGGAATCTCTCGACGGCTTGTTCCTTGGAGACGAACTCGAGGGACTCCACCTCGTCCAGAGATGCGAGAAGGGATTCCAGCTCTTCTCGGTCGGTGCCGCGGGCGTCATCCCTCAAATAGATAGTGACCTGCACTCGATTGGACCAACCCTCCAGAAGGACGTTGAGGTTGGCGGATAGGCCGGCGAATATACCGAGGATGACGAGAGAGACGGCAATCGTGCCGATCGAGACCAGATTGACTAGACGGTTCCGCCACAATTCGGCGAAGGCCTCTTCGAAACAATAGCCGATCGCGTGCAGGAGATACATCGGGCGTGTCCATTATACTCCAGGCCGCCGCTCCCGATTTACGATTTGACCCCGCCCTGGTTTGACAGCAGACTCATAGCGTCATGGCCAAGTCAGTTCTGATAGGTATCGCCGGTGGAACCGGCTCCGGCAAGACCAGCTTCGCTGCGGCGATGATCGCGGCGGTCGGTTCGGAGAACACGGTGCTCATCTCCCAGGATGCCTACTATCACGACCACAAGGAGCTATCCCTCGAAGAGCGAACCAAGATTAACTACGACCATCCACGGGCTTTCGACAACGAGCTACTTTTTCACCACGTCGGAGAGTTGAAAAATGGCAGGCCTGTGCCCAAGCTGACTTATGACTATGTGACTCACGCGAGGAAGGAAACCGGTGGGCTGGTGCAGCCCAAGCGCATCATGGTTCTAGAAGGCATCCTGGTCTTGGATGAGGAACGTCTGAGACGGCTGCTGGACATCAAGCTCTATATCGACACTGACGCCGACGTCAGGCTGCTTCGCAGACTTCGCCGTGATGTCTTGGAACGGGGCCGAGACCTGGAAATGGTTACGCAGCAATATCTAGAGTCGGTCCGTCCGATGCACCTGGAATTTGTTGAGCCATCCAAACGGTACGCGGATCTCATAGTTCCAGAGGGTGCGGAGAACCAAGTGGCGCTGGATCTAGTCGTCGCCCGCATCAAGGCTTACCTCGCGGACGAGGTCTCCTGACTCAGTCGCCTGGGGCCCCACCTCCGCCGCCTGGCTAGCTCCAGATTGGCAACAACGTAATTTGGCGGCCGGCAAGCGACTTTAATCAGAGCGACGGGGACACCCCACCCCCGTCGCCGAGCCGCGCGGCGGCTGAAGGCTCCGCGCGGGCTGCCCGCTACGCCGTGGCAGGCTCTTTTGCTATCCCACGGCTTCGTCGAGGCCACGCCGAAGTTCGTTGGGAGGAAACGCACGACGAACGAAGGCGGGAGGGCTCAACTCTCCATTACTCTGCCGTCTTCTAACAGAATGACTCGTTTACCCAAGCGAGTAATCAGTTCTCGGTCGTGGGTCGCGACGAGCACCGTCGTTCCCCGATTGTTGATCTCCCTGAAGAGCTGCATGATCTCATAAGCAAGCTCGGGGTCTAGGTTGCCGGTGGGTTCGTCGGCAAGCAGTAGGACTGGCTCGTTGATGAGAGCGCGCGCGACCGCAACCCGTTGCTGCTCGCCCCCGGAGAGCTGTAGCGGGAAAGCGTGCATTTTGTGATGAAGCCCAACCTGTTTGAGAATTTTGAAGGCGCGACGCTTTCTTTCGGTTTTGGGGACTCCCATAACCCTCAAAACGAAGGCGACGTTCTCGAAGACCGTCTTCCTCTTTAGCAGCTTGAAGTCCTGGAACACAACCCCGATGCTACGACGCAAGAAAGGGATTTTGGATTCAGGGATGGCCGATACGTTGCGGCCGTTCACGAGAATCTGACCTTGGGTCGGTGATTCTTCTCGAAAGATGAGTTTCAGAAAAGTGGTCTTGCCCGCACCGCTGGGGCCGGTCAGGAAAACGAACTCTCCTTTGTCGACTGTGAGAGTGATGTCGCTGAGAGCCGCGGATTCGCGGCTGTATTGCTTATAGACGTGGTACGTCTGGATCATCGCCGTTCCCGTCGCTCCCGGGCGAGTTTACTTTAACAGGTCTTTGAGAACCTCGCCCACGAGATTGGGATTGGCTTTACCCCGCGTGGCCTTCATTACTTGTCCCACTAGCCATCCGAGGACTTTCGTTTTCCCCCCACGATACTGTTCGACCTGCTTTGCGTTTTCGGCAAGCACGGTCCGGGCTATCTCTTCGATGGTGGAGCGATCGGTGATCTGAGTCAACCCCTCCTTTTCAATGAGCGCGCGCGGCTGCTCCCCAGTTGAGTACATCTTCTCGAATAGCTCCTTGCCGATCTTGCCGCTAATCGTTCCATCGTCGATGAGTCGTATCATTTCGCCGAGGGCTTCCGGTCCCACCGGCGAGACGTCGAGCCCCACTCCGGTCTCGTTCATCTTGCGAAGCGATTCCGACATGATCCAGTTACTGGCCGCCTTCGCGTTCCCCGCCGCGGTGGCAGCGGCCTCGAAGTAGTCCGCCACCGCTCTAGATGCGGTCAGAACGCCCGCATCATAGGCAGGAATCCCATATTGCTCGATGAACCGGATCTTCTTGGCTTCTGGAAGCTCCGGTAGATTGGTGCGAGTACACTCTACCCATGCGCTTCCGACCCGTAGAGGAGGCAGATCGGGCTCGGGGAAATAGCGGTAATCGTGGGCCTGCTCCTTGGTTCGCATAGCCTGGGTTTGACCGCTCACCGTATCGTAGAGCCTGGTTTCTTGGGTCACGGTATCGCCTGCATCGAGTGTTTCCACTTGACGTTCGAACTCGTACTCGACTGCCCGCGCCACGAAGCGAAACGAGTTGAGGTTCTTGACCTCCACTTTTGTTCCGAGTTGTTGTTCACCAATAGGTCGCACCGAGACGTTCACATCGCAACGCAAATTGCCTTCTTCCATGTTGGCATCGGAAACCTCGGTATACTCGAGGATCGTTTTGATGTTTTGTGCATAGGTGGCTGCCTGCTCCGAGCTCCTTATGTCGGGCTCGCTGACGATCTCTATGAGTGGCACCCCACTCCGGTTATAGTCGACGCCACTCTGGTTCGCAGCATCTTCGAAACCTTCGTGCAGGAGCTTTCCCGCGTCTTCTTCCAGATGGATTCGGGTTATCCGGATCGTCTTCTCTTGATCGCCCACTTCGATGTTGAGCCTTCCGTCGACCGCCAAGGGTCGGTCGTACTGGGAGATTTGGTAGCCCTTGGGTAGGTCAGGATAAAAGTAGTTTTTCCTTGCGAAGACGGACTTCTCGTTGACCCGACAACCCACCGCGAGCACCATCCTTAGCGCCAGGTCCACGGCTTTGCGGTTCAATACTGGCAGGGCACCGGGGAGACCCAGGCAGACCGGGCATACGTGAGTGTTAGGAGGATCTCCGAAGCTGGTGAGGCAGCCGCAAAAGAGCTTCGTGGCGGTTTGTAGCTGGGCGTGGATCTCGAGCCCGATGACCGCTTCGTACCCTCGCTTCATGATGCGTATAGTTGATCGATCAGGTTCTTGTAGCGACTCTCTACGACTTTTCTCTTGACCTTGAGCGTGGGTGTAAGCTCTCCGCTTTCGATAGTGAACGCCTTGGGGAGCAAACACACCTTCTTGATCTTTTCGAACTGCGCCAAGTGAGAAGTCATTTCATCGATCTGCTTTTGGATGAAGTCGACCAAACCTTGGTTGCGCACTAACTCCTGTTTATTGAAGGACTTGATTCCTTGTTCGTGTGTCCATTCATGGAGCTGTTCGAAATCAGGCACGACGAGAGCGGCCGTGAAGCGGCGGGCGTTGCCGATGAGCACGATCTCGGCGACGTAAGGGTTGGTCCTTAGCAGGTTCTCGATCGGCTGTGGCGCGATCTTCTTCCCTCCCGCGGTGACGATAAGATCTTTCTTGCGGTCGGTGATAACGAGAAAGCCGTCCGCATCCAGATGGCCAACGTCTCCGGTGTGGAACCAGCCTTCGGGGTCGATGGCTTCCCGTGTCGCCGACTCGTTCTTGTAGTAGCCCTTCATGATGTTGGGCCCGCGGGCCAGGATCTCTTGATCCTCGGCGATCTTGACCTCAACTCCTGGGACGATTCGACCGACAGTGCCGAATCGGATGGCACCGGGCCGATTCACGGCAATGACGGGGGACGTCTCACTAAGGCCATACCCTTCCAGGATCGTGATACCGGCTGCCCAAAAGAATTCCGCGATCTCCTTGGACAGTGGCGCGCCCCCGGAAATGAAGAACCTCAAACGCCCTCCAACCCGCTGTTGAAGCTTCTTGAAGGCCAAGGCGGTTGCGATCTTGTACTTGAGATCCAAAAGAAAGGGCGGTTTATTGCTTCCCAAGCGGTAGCGGCCGTGCTCCCGGCCCACCGAGATCGCCCACCAGAAGATCTTTCGTTTCAGAGGACTCCCCTGGGATACTGCCTCCAACACACGGGCGTACATCTTTTCGTAAAAGCGAGGGACGAAGGTCATCACGGTGGGTCGGATCTCCGCCAGGTTATCCATGATCTTGTCGGCGCTTTCGGCTATGGCGATGGAGGTGCCGGCGCACGGATAGAGATAGTGGGCGACCATTCTTTCGAAGACGTGGCTATAGGGGAGCACGGATAGTGCAACGTCGTCCTTGGTAATGGGCAACACCTGCATGGAGGCCTTTACATTCGAAGCGAAGTTGTCGTGCGTCAGCATGACGCCCTTTGGGTCGCCCGTCGTACCAGATGTGTAGATAATGCTGGCCAAGTCTTGCGGTGTTACCTTAGCGGCCAACTGATGATGGAGCTCGGGCTCCTTGGCCGCCTTCTCCGCTCCTTTGACGAAAACTTCGTCGAGCCCCAAGCTCTCCAGTCCGCTGTTACCCGGAGGGTCGATGCGAATCACGTGCTCCACATTGCTCAACTCCCCGCGGGTCTCAGCCACTTTGGCTTGCTGCTGGGGTGAGGATGCGATCACGACCTTCGACTCGGAGTTGCGTACGATGTAGGACACTTGGGAGGCGGGGAGGGTGGAGTAGATAGGGACGATAGCCGCGCCCAAGACGTGAAGTGCCTTGTCGACGAGGAACCACTCGAGCCGGTTTTCCGAGAGGAGCACGACTCGGTCGCCTTGCTTCACGCCGAGCTCATGAAATCCTAGGGCCAAGTCGCGGACCCGTTCCAGCATTTCGGCCCAGGACACTGATTGCCAAACGCCCTCCGACTTGTATCGAATCACGTCGGGCTTCCGGTGAGTCTCCATAGCCGCGAAGAAGAGCTCGTTCAGTGTCTCGAATTCCATGGCAGTGCACCTCAATTGTCGGGCGTCATTCAGCCGGGTTGCTGCTTGAGGCCGTTACTACACGTAAGTGCCGCGGGGCCGTCACCAGACGGAGTTGCCACTATCCGGCGCGCCAGACGGCGCTCGCCCAACGGCCCTAGCCAGACGCCAGCGGAATGTCAATTGGCCGCTTATTGCTGTCAAAAAGTTCGGATCGCATTGATCCCCGCTGCCACCATGCCTATAATCTCGCGTGTCCTCCCAGGAAGGATTCATAGGTCTGGGCTCGAACCTGGACGACCCTGCGGCGCAATCTCTTTGGCATTGCAACAGTTGGGGGAGAAGTCGATCGCGGTAGACAAGGTCTCGAGCCTTTACCACACCGAGCCCGTGGAGGCTCCGTCCCAGCTCTGGTTCACGAATGCGGTCGCCAGAGTGATTAGCCCATTCGAACCACGGGACTTGCTTGCCATCTGTCAAGAGATCGAAACCCGCCAAGGCCGACAAAGGACCCGTGACGGCCATCACGATCCGCGCACGATCGACCTAGACCTCCTGATGGTGGGGAAGGAAGCGGTCGCGACTCCCGAACTCACCCTACCACACCCGCGACTGCACCTGAGGAGATTCGTCCTGGTTCCCCTGGCGGAGATCGCTCCGGATTGGGTCCACCCCACCCTGGGCATATCCGCCAAGGAGTTGCTCCGTCGGTCTCTCGACACGGCATCCGTGGTGCGCATCGCTCCACCCCCCATTCTTCGTGCGGTGAGCTCGCGATGAACCTACGATACGTTTCGGTAGAAGGGCCTCCGGGGGTCGGGAAGACTGCCCTCGTCGAACGCCTGGCCGCTCACCTGGAAGCCTCCGTCGTTCTGGAGTCCTCCGAGAACCCCTTTCTGCGCGATTTCTATCACGAGAAGCCGGGAGCAGCCTTCCAGACTC
>PVMS01160215.1_pt1 | contig 12624 bp, 10 predicted proteins | sample 1853461 | NCBI WGS metagenome assembly PVMS01 (sample SAMN08582032, study PRJNA380276) | Marine sediment metagenome, whole genome shotgun sequencing project. | isolation source: ocean sediment barecode stripped | collected 2017 | reverse complement strand
TTGACTGAGGATAACTTCCTGTAACTCGAGCTTGTCTTCACTGAGCGACTCCATATAGAAAACCGTGTCGCCGCCTCTGGCCTGGTTAAACTGTCCTGGTTTAATTAAACTGAACTGGTTCTGCTCTATTCCCTTGTCGATGGCCGCAAGCGCATCACCCCGCAGTTGTGCGTTCAACACAAGGCTGACATAAGAGCTCAATAAAAGCATTGGCAGCCTTGGGTTGAACGCACAACGGCGGGGTGATGCGCTTGCGGCCATCGACAAGGGACTAGAGCAGAACCAGTGCAATTTAATTAAGCCAGGACAGTTTAACCAGGCAAGAGGCGGTGACAGTGTGTTTTACCTGGAGTCGCTCAGTGAGGACAAACTCGAATTACAGGAAGTTATCCTCAGTCAGATCGGTGCGGATGCGACGATTATGGAAGTGGCGAAGTCCGGGCGACAGAAAGTCGATGATAAGACCGGCGATTTATTTCTCGTCCTCGGGCCCGGCCAACGTATCGAGGGCGTAGCCGGCCAAAAGAACTTCAAGTTCCTCGACTATGAGCAGCATGGAATATTGATCCAGAAGAAGAAAAAATCCGCCGGTAAAGTGCATAGTATCGAAAAGACTGTTGCGCAACTTTGGTCTTCCAGTCGAATCAGCGATCGGGTTGAGTTGCAATGGCGTATCGCTATTCCGGTGGTGCTAGTCATATTGGCGATTGTTGCGGTGCCGCTATCGCATATAGCGCCGCGGCAGGGGCGATTTGGCAAAGTGGGCTATGCCCTGGTGGTGTACCTTGTGTACATTAATTTGATTGTTGCCACCAGAGCCCAACTCGAGGCGGGAGTGGTGCCGATGGTGATCAATTTCTGGTGGGTGCATCTGGTTTTTATTGCGTTTGCTGCGGTGCTTTTTTATCGACGCAACCATGGTGCCTGGTGGCGCAAAACTAAAGCCTTGTCATGATCATTAATCGTTACCTCATGCGTACTATACATCTCGGATCTTTTACCGTTCTGCTTGCACTGGTTGGTATGGGTCTGTTTTTTGTGTTTGTAAGCGAGCTCGGGGATCTGGGTGAAGGTGCATATGACCTGGCTCAGATTGGGAAATTTGTGGCTTTGAGCCTTCCCGGGAAAGTGGTTGAGTTTATGCCGATAGCGGTGCTGCTGGGCAGTATTCTCAGTCTTGGCTCACTCGCCAGTAATAATGAAATTGTGGCGATGCAGGCTTCCGGGGTTTCATTGGCAAAACTGGTAACCTCGGTTCTCCAGGCAGCGGTGATATTAGCACTACTCAGTTTTCTGTTGGCGGAGTGGGTAGTACCTGCCAGTGAAGCAAGCGCACGCAGCGTCAGGAACCTGCGGGATCAATCTTCTGCGCTTCTGGTTAAAGAGGGTTTGTGGATCAAGGACGAATCGAGGGTATTGCATATCGATCAACTCCTGCCTAACGGAATCGCGCGAAATATTGAAATCTTCAATCTTGATCCACAGGGTAAAGTGGTATTTGTTACCAGGGTCGGACGTGCTATCCCGGTTGAACAGGGATGGGAGTTACAACAGGTTGAGCGAACGATATTCGGTGATAACAGGCTGCAGACCGTCAGCTATGATCGATTGATTTACAAAGGCAGTCTGTCTCCTCAGTTGCTTGAGGTTTTGATGGTGAAACCAGAGCAGATGTCGATCAGTGATTTGTACATTTACCTTAATTTTCTGGATGAGAATAAACTGAATGCCAAGGCTGAGCAGCTGATTTTCTGGCAAAAAGTATTTTCCCCGTTGGCGGTTATCGTGATGTGCTTGCTGGCCTTTCCGTTTGTGCTCGGGGTGCAGCGTCAGGGTAATACCGGGCAGCGCCTGTTGATCGGTATTTTGTTGGGTTTGGCTTTTGTAGTGGTAGAGCGGTTGGTGACCCAGTTGGCAGTTCATTCCGGAGTCAATGTGATACTTGTGGCGCTGTTGCCAAGTCTAATATTTCTGGCTATTGCAATTTACCTGCTGACAAAGCGACAGTCACATGGTGCTGGCAGTTGACTACTGTCTGGCTGGGCTAACCGCGGAAACATCTATAATGCGGGTTTTACTGAGCCTGTCATGCCAGGTATAGGGTTTGAAAAGTCGCCACCAGTACCCGAGGCCCAGGCAAAGTAATGAAAGTAACGCGGATATCAGCCGCAGATAACAAGTGGCCCAACTCGGATTGCCACCAGACTCTGAAACTATACGAATCTTCCACACCTTCATGCCAAGCGTCTGCCCCGATTTCCTCCAGAACCATGCATAGAATGTGAACAGTGTCAGCAGCAGGTAGAGACTAAACCATGGGTTCGATTCGATGGCATCACCCTGGTTGAATAACAAGGCGAGTGCACTGGCGAAAAAAAGTACCCCAAAAATTAAAAAACTGTCGTACAACATCGCTGCAAGTTGCTTGATCAGGCTCGCGGACGGGCAGCTACTATCTGAAGTCGAAGACATGTATCGAAACGGTCATAAACAAATTTGAAAATTCAAACAGAAATTATTTGTGCTCAACATCCAATTAAAATATTCGTGCAGCATTTTTTCATTCATCCAACTATAATACACAGCGTAAATAAGTTCTCAGCGTTCGCAATAAGTACCGAGTAGCTATTGTATTATTGTGAATGCTTTTTATAATGACAGCCGTAAGTTAACGTGAGGAGACTTGATGATGGCGACAGCAAAAAAGGCAGTAAAGTCGAAACCTAAAGCTAAGCAACCAGCCGTAAAGAAAAAAGTGGCCGTAAAGAAAAAAGCAGCCGCACCCGCAGTAAAAAAGAAAGCATCGAAACCGGCAGTTAAAAAGAAAGCCGCAACGAAAAAAGCAACCCGTCCCGTAGTCAAGAAAAAGGCTGCAAAGCCCGCGGCCAAGAAGCGGCCAGTGGCTAAAAAGAAGTCACCTGCCGGCTCTGCTGCCGGTGCCAGGGTGAAGGCACTGCAAGCTGACATCCAGGCATTGAAGAAACAGATCCAGGGATTGAAGAGCGATGTTGTAAACGCCGTCAGGCATGCCGATATTCTAGGTAAGCTGTCTTCCAGACGGGGCTCGGCTATCGCAAAATTTGTTAGTGGGTGGGATCGCATGGCTCATGCTGGAGCTGCCAAGGCGGCGAAGCCTAAAAAGAAGAAAAAGTAACTCACTCATGAAGAGTTAATTAAGGGGTACAGCTTGCTGTGCCTTTTTTTTGCCTATGCATAATTGTTCATGAATATTTGCGCATGAAAATTTGTTTATGAATATCTGCTTATGAAAGAAGCGACTGCTAGTCGTGACGACCCGGAAATCGAGCGTTTCCTCGATAGCCTGTGGTCGCAAAAAGGTCTTGCCGAGCTGACCCTGAGTGCCTATCAACAGGATTTACTCCAGTTTTCTCGCTGGCTGACTAAGCGACGCCAAAAACTTTCAGTTGCAGACCAGCACAGCATCCAGCAATTTTTGGCAGAACGTTTTACCAACGGAGCGTCCGCTCGTTCCAATGCCCGCCTGCTGTCAACTCTGAAGCAGTACTATCGACATTTAATCAGGGTCGGAGAGCGCCAGGATAACCCCACGGCACTGATCAGTGCACCCAGGATCCATCGCAGCTTGCCGCAGTCGCTGGGCGAAGCGGATATCGAAAAGTTGTTAGAGGCCCCTGACCTCGACAGCAACTATGGTTTGAGAGATCGTTGCATGCTCGAGCTCATGTATAGTTCTGGACTACGTGTCAGCGAACTGGTTGGATTGCAGCTGAATCAAATCAATACCAATCTTGGCCTGGTGCGGTTGATCGGCAAGGGTAACAAGGAGCGGGTGATCCCGGTCGGTGAAGAAGCGTTACATTGGCTGGCGCAGTATATGAAGCAGGCGCGACCGGGTTTGCAATCTGCCAAATCGATCAACGATGCGCTATTTTTATCGAGTCGTGGCAGCGCGATAACTCGCCAGGCGTTCTGGCAAAATATCAAAAAGCATTTGCTCAAGGCCGGCGTAAAAACTGTTTTCTCTCCGCACTCGTTGCGCCACGCTTTCGCCACGCACCTGCTCAATCATGGGGCGGATTTACGCACCGTGCAAATGCTGCTGGGCCACAGCAGCCTGTCGACCACCCAGATCTACACCCACATAGCCCAAACTCGCCTGCAATCGATTCACGCCCAACACCATCCCCGCGGCTAAAAAATCACGTTACTGCGAGACTTCGGTGGTGGCTTCGATGGGGTCAGAGCAAAAATTGCGGTACTATCGAGCCAATAGTGAAATGGCTGGCGAAATTTTTGGTCTGACCCCGACTTTCCCAGACCTGAACCCTCGGGGTCAGACCACGTTTTCGCCAGGCTTCCCAATCCTGGTTCCGCAAGCACCGAAAACCGTGCTCTGACCCCTTCGAAGCCACCCTGAAATAAATCCAGGCCGTTAATGCAGCAGGGTGAAGAGTCTGCGCCGGTATTTTTGCACACTGGGATGTTCACCGCCGAGCATGTCGAAAATTTCGAGCAGGCCGTTACGGCCGGCATCGTCTTCGAAGCTGCGGTCGCTGCGCATGACCGTCAGCAGGCATTCCATCGCGTTGTCATAATCGCCCTGGGCGATGAGATGTCGACTTTTCTGCAACAGTGCCTCGAGATCACCGGGATTCTGCGCAAGTCGCTGTTCGATGTCATCCAGGTCGGGCAAATCGGCGAGCTGGAGCGCCATCTTGATTTCGGCGCGCAGTTTGATCGCCGAGTCCAGTTTACTGCCTTCCTCGTCAAGGCTGTCCAGTAGCGCCAGCGCACTCTCGTTGTCACCCTGGGTCTGTACCATTTGCGCAATCGTGATCTTGAGTTCCGCGTTATCGGGATCCTTGGCCAGCGCATGATTCAGCATCTCCAGCGCCTTTTCGGGCTGACCTTGCTGGTAAGTCTGCATTGCAGCCTGCAGGAACTGATCCGATTCGGACACTATATGCTTGTCGAGCATTGCGCGAATATCGGATTCAGGCACTGCTCCCATGCGTTCATCAACCATCTGTCCCTGGTAAAACAGTTTCATCGTGGGCAGGCTTTTGATACCAAAATGCGCCGCCAGTTCCTGCTCTTCGTCGGCGTTCACTTTGGCAAGCTCGAACTTGCCCGCATACTCCTCGGCTAGTTTGGCCAGCATCGGCATGATGGTTTGGCAGGGTTGGCACCAGTCTGCCCAGAAATCAACCAGAATTGGCTTATTTATTGATTTTTCCAGCACCAGGTTCTGGAAATTCTGCATACTTACATTGTGAATATAAGGTGACTCGCTCATAATAGAGAACCTGAAAAAAGATGCGCATTATATCAGGACGAAGACCATGAATTACAAGGGACTGATGCTGCGCAACCGCATTATACTCAGGAATACCAGATTTGAAAAACCAGTACGACGCCGCCTCGATTGAAGTCCTCACGGGGTTAGAACCGGTCAGGAAGCGACCTGGCATGTATACGGACACTACACGACCCAATCACCTCGCGCAGGAAGTGGTCGACAATAGTGTCGATGAAGCGATAGCGGGCTTTGCGACGCAGATAGGTGTGATTTTGCACGCTGATCAATCGCTTAGCGTAATCGACAACGGGCGTGGTATGCCGGTTGATATCCATCCGCAGCAAAAAATCCCCGGGGTTGAAGTAATTCTTACCAAGCTGCATGCGGGGGGTAAGTTTTCCAATAAAAATTACCGCTTTTCCGGCGGTCTTCATGGGGTTGGGGTGTCGGTGGTCAACGCCCTGTCAAAACAACTCGATGTGCGTGTGCGCCGTGATGGCAAGGAATACTCGATCAGCTTCGGCGATGGCGACAAAAAACAAGATCTGAAGCAAACCGGTACGGTGGGGAAAAAGAACTCCGGCACCAGTTTGCGCTTCTGGCCTAATCCGAAGTACTTCGATAGTGCTACATTTTCAGTCACGCGACTCAAGCATATATTGCGTGCCAAGGCGGTATTATGCCCTGGATTGCGGGTAAAATTTTACATTGAAAAAACCAAGGAATCGGTCGAATGGATGTATGAAGATGGTCTCGCCGACTACCTGCTGGAATCGCTGACCGATTATGAGCTATTGCCGCCAGAACCCTTTTTCAGTTCGCTGCAAGGGGAGCATGAAGCCGTGGACTGGGCGGTCTTATGGCTACCGCAGGGTGGTGAGTCGATCACCGAAAGCTACGTTAACCTGGTTCCGACTTCGCAGGGGGGCACCCACGTCAACGGTTTACGCAGCGGTATGACCGACGCAATTCGCGAGTTTTGCGAGTTTCGTAACCTGCTGCCGCGTGGAGTCAAGATCGCCCCCGATGACGTCTGGGACAAGGTCAGTTTCGTGCTCTCGGTAAAGATGGAAGATCCCCAGTTTACCGGGCAAACCAAGGAGCGCCTGTCATCGCGTGAAACCGCCGCGTTTGTTTCCGGGGTCGCCAAGGATTCATTCAGTCTATGGCTGAATCAGCATGCCGATATTGGCGACCAACTGGCGCAATTGGCGATAGCGAGCGCGCAAAGTCGATTAAAAAGCGCGAAGAAAGTCATACGCAAAAAAGTGACCTCCGGCCCTGCCTTGCCGGGCAAGCTTGCCGACTGTAGTAGCCAGGACGTTAGCCGTACCGAAATATTCCTGGTCGAGGGCGACTCGGCCGGCGGTTCGGCTAAACAAGCCCGCGATCGAGCGTTTCAGGCGATCATGCCGTTGCGCGGCAAAATTCTGAACACCTGGGAGGTACCCTCGGACCAGGTGCTGGCTTCACAGGAAGTGCACGATATATCGGTTGCCATCGGTGTCGAACCGGGCTCGGACAATTTGGCCAACCTGCGTTATGGCAAAATCTGTATTTTGGCCGATGCCGATTCTGATGGCGCGCATATTGCTACCCTGTTGTGTGCGTTGTTTCTGCGCCATTTTCAGCCACTGGTCGAACAGGGTCATGTTTACGTGGCCAAGCCGCCGTTGTATCGAATCGACATCGGCAGGGACAAGTACTATGCACTCGATGAAGCCGAGCGCGACGGTATCATCGATCGTATCGGCGCGGAAAAACGTAAGGGTAAGATTTCTGTAACCCGCTTCAAGGGGCTGGGTGAAATGAATCCGATGCAGTTACGCGAAAGTGCAATTGCGCCTGAAACCCGTCGACTGGCGCAATTGACTATTACCCCGGGAGACCCGACTTTCAAAATCATGGATATGATGCTGGCCAAGAAACGTGCTGCCGATCGTAAGGACTGGCTGCAGACCAAGGGAGATCTAGCCGAGGTATGAAGGAGAATATCGAGTTAAACTACGAAGGCGTCGAGCAGCAGCCGCTACACGTCTTTACCGAGAAAGCGTATCTCGATTACTCGATGTACGTTATTCTCGACCGCGCTCTGCCACATATCGGCGATGGTCTGAAGCCAGTTCAGCGCCGTATCATATATGCGATGTCCGAACTTGGTTTATCGGCCAGCTCCAAGCATAAGAAATCGGCGCGCACGGTTGGTGATGTGCTGGGTAAATACCATCCACATGGTGATACCGCTTGCTACGAGGCGATGGTGCTAATGGCGCAGCCATTTTCCTATCGCTACCCGTTGATCGATGGGCAGGGTAATTTCGGTTCACCCGACGACCCTAAATCATTTGCCGCCATGCGTTATACCGAATCGCGCCTGTCTGATTTCGCGCGGGTATTATTACAGGAACTGGGGGAGGGCACGGTCGACTGGACCGCTAATTTCGATGGCACCATGCAGGAGCCCAGCCTGTTGCCCGCGCGCTTGCCACATATCTTGTTGAATGGCACCACCGGTATCGCGGTAGGCATGGCTACGGATCTGCCGCCACATAACCTGCGCGAAATTGCCAGCGCCTGCATCATGTTGCTGGACAAGGCCAGAACCCCGCTGGAAGATTTACTCAAGCATATCGAGGGGCCGGATTATCCAACCGAAGCCGAAATCATTTCTCCGCTGGAAGATTTACGTAGTCTTTATGAGAGCGGCCATGGATCGATTCGCATGCGTGCGGTATACGAGCGCGAAGATGGCGATATTATCGTTACCGCATTACCGCACCAGGTATCGGGTGCACGCATAATGGAGCAGATCGCGCAGCAAATGCTGGCTAAAAAATTGCCCATGGTCGATGACCTGCGTGATGAATCAGATCATGAAAATCCAACCCGCCTGGTCATCGTGCCGCGTTCCAACCGTGTCGATGTTGAAGTTTTGATGAGACACTTGTTCGCCACCACCGATCTCGAGCGTACCTACCGTGTCAATATGAACATGATCGGTACCAACGGTCGTCCACAGGTTAAAAATCTGAAGCAGATCCTGCAGGAGTGGATTGCGTTTCGCGTGACCACGGTGCGCCGCCGGCTGCAGTGGCGGCTCGATAGAGTCGATAAACGCCTGCATATCCTCGAAGGATTGCTGATTGCTTTTTTGAATCTCGATGAAGTGATCCGTATAGTGCGCTACGAGGACGATCCCAAGGCGATGTTGATCAAGACATTCAAGATCAGCGATATCCAGGCGGAAGCGATTCTAGAGACCAAATTGCGCCACCTGGCCAAACTCGAGGAAATGAAGATCCGTGAAGAACAGGAAGGACTCAGCACGGAGAAAAAAGAACTGGAAGTGCTGCTCGCATCGGAACATCGTATCAAAACCATGATCAAGAATGAAATCATGGAAGACGCGGAAACCTATGGCGATGACCGGCGTTCGCCGATTGTCAGCCGAGAAGCCGCGCGTGCGCTCGATGAGACGGACCTGCTGCCTTCCGAAGCAATTACCGTCGTATTGTCTAACCGCGGTTGGGTGCGCGCCGGTAAGGGTCATGATCTCGATGTGCGCGCGCTGAACTACAAGTCCGGAGACAGCTTTCAGGACATGGCGCAGGGTAAGAGTAATCAGAGCGTGGTATTTGTCGATTCCTTCGGTCGAGCCTATGCTTTACCCGCGCACTCGTTACCGTCGGCACGTGGACAGGGAGAGCCGCTCACCGGGCGTTTCAAACCAGCCAGCGGGGCCGAGTTCAAGAGCTGCCTGATGGCGCGCGACGACGATCAGTTCCTGGTTTCGTCATCGCATGGCTACGGTTACGTCTGTAAATTCGAAGACATGGTAACGCGCAATAAGAATGGCAAGGCCCAGATCAGTTTATCCAAAGGTGCCCAGTTGATGCCGGTGGTGGCGGTATCCGACTATGACAGCACACAGGTAGTGTCTATCACCAGCGATGGCTATATCGCGTTACTCGAGGTGAAGTCGGTACCACAACTGGCCCGTGGCAAAGGTAACAAGATTCAGGGAATTCCACCCAAACGCGTCAAGGCAGGCGAAGAAGAAATTGCCTTTATAAGTTGTCTTGCCGGTAAGCAGAAGCTGATAATTCATAGTGGCAAGAAATACAAAACCATGAATTTGAAGGAACTCGAAGAATATCGAATCGAGCGTGGTCAGCGCGGGCGCAAACTACCGCGCGGTTATCAAAATGTTACCGCGATCGAAGTTGTAGAGTAGGTTCTTACCCCAATGGCACTTACTTAAGCCAAAACTCTGGCCGGTGTAAAGCAAAACACTGATGCATCCAGAGTCCGACTACGGTCGGATGATTGGGGGAAGTTTTCGCGAATGCCTCGGCGGCTTTGCCGCCTGCGGTTTACTTCGCAAAAACTTCCCCCAGTCCTCCGCCCTCTCCCGACTAGAACGAATATCCTGGGGTTAATTGTTTCAGTAAGTGCCATTGGGTTCTTACCCTAATCTACATCGAGCTGAAGTCGTAATTTAGTTCCTTTTGCGGGGCTTGCAGAAATTCGCCCTGCACGAAATCAACATTTAATGTCCACAGCACGCTCAGCACCGCTGCATCGGTTACGCCGGGGGTAATCGTATTGATTTTCATGTCTCCTGCCTGGTCGGCAAGATCGCGAATGCTCTCCTGGTTTTCAGGGTTTTGTGCGAGGCCATCCATATATTCCCGGTTGATGCGCACATAATCCGCGTTGACGTGTTTGACCAGTTGAAATGGATTTAACCCGGTACCAAATTCGTCAATCGCGAATTGACAATGGAGTTGCTGCAGGTCCCTGGCCAGGGTCTTGGCGGATTTGAGTTGGTTCACTGCCTGCGCTTCTTCAATCATGAACACTAGTTGTTCACCATTGATACCGGACTTCGCCAGGTTTTCCGACACCCAGGTCGCGAGTCCGGGGTCCTGGATCGAATCGGCACTCAAGGGCACAAAAAATTCAATCTTGCGGCCTTTTTTACTGGTATCCGAAATCTTCTTGATGGCGTGTAGTATTTTCCAGCGATCAAGCATTTTTGCAGTTCCGGTGCGTTCAGCGGCAACCTGATAATCTTGCGGATAAAGTGTTTGGCCATTTTCGGAAACAATCTGCAGGCTCGATTCGTAGCGCTCTCCGCCTTGCGCCTTGACCCCGACGATGGGCTGATACATGCCCTTGATACGATTCTGGTTGAGCGCATTCTTAATCAGGTTCGCGGTAATTCTATCCTCTTCTTCCAGGGTCATATCACCTGCTTTGGGGATATAGGTGAGGGATTTGTTACCACCCTGGACCTGGATTTCATCGCAGGCCTTTTCGGCACGGGAAATTATTTCGTTTGGATTGTCGGGCGAGTTTTCATCGATAAATACCACCACGGTGCTGCAGGTTGCGCTGATCGATTGATTACCAATTTCCGAAATATGATCACTGACGAGCTCGGGTATCCTGGTGGCAAAGGCCTCGGCCTGGTGCTTGTCTTCGACCTTGCTCAGGCAGGTATAGGAATACGCTCCGAAACGGGCAACAATATCTTCAGCAGCTGAACTTTCGGTCAGAATACTGGCGATATCGCTTATCAATGTATCGCAACCGGATATACCAACCATATCGCGTATAGGCTGGAAGTTATCGATCGCAATGTAAATAATTGCCGATTGATGCGTAGCAGTCACCGCCTCTGTGATCGATGTTTTCAGTTCGTCCATGAAAAACTGACGGTTATACAATCCTGTTACCAGGTCGTGCTGGTGCAGATAATTGATTTGTTCTTCGAGTTCGGAAGTATCGGCACCGGAGCGAATCAGGATCTGGGTGCAGGGCTCACCCTCGTAGCTGGCGCGAGAAAATTCAAGCGTCGCCGCTATTCTTTCACCACTGCTATGGATCAGTTCCAGGTCTAGTTCGTTGGTAGCGTTATCATTGCTATTGAGCTCACGTAAAAAGGTTTTTAAAAAGGCTTGTTGCGACGAGTCCACCATGTCGATAATCGGCGTACCTTCGAGTTCATCGAAATCGGCGCTGCCAAACAGTTCCATGTAAACCTCGTTAGCATAAATATGCATGCCTTCATGCACATAGGCAACCGCATCTTTTGAATTCGACAGCAGGTTTTGGCATCGGTTTTCACTTTCCTGGAATTCCTGCTCGAGTCGCATCGCGCGTCGCCAGATATTGATATTGAACGACTCTCGCCTGATAACCTGAATCAGATGTTCGAGGCTGTTGTTGGCCACGACATCCACCGCGCCTTCGTCTATAGCGGCAACTATTACTTGCGTGTCGACCGTTTTTGCGGTCGCGATCAGGGCGACGTGACGACCGCATTCACGGATCAGATGCTGCGCCTGGCTTAGGGTAATCTGGGGCAGGTCTATCGAAAACAATACCAGGTCTATGGTTTTATTTTCGAGCACCTCACACATGTCTTCGCTGTCTTCAGCGAATTCAGCGCGCACGTGCATACCGGTTGCGCGCAATGAACTGGTTATTTGTTCGGCCTTGTGAAATCCTTCATCAACGATGAGCAGGCGAATCAGTTTTTCTTCATTTTCCATATACTTCAGCAGTCGTAAAATTATGTTGTGCCAGCTATTGATAATAGACGATATATTTCGAATCAAACACAGATTCCGGTATGATTGGTTTCTTTTTCACCGGGACAGTAATGGCAAGTTACAGCACTAACGAATTTCGCAGCGGCCTGAAGATCATGCTCGACGGCGATCCCTGCAGCATAATCGAAAATGAATTTGTCAAACCAGGTAAGGGCCAGGCTTTTAACCGGGTCAAGATCCGTAACCTGAAAACGGGCCGGGTGCTGGATAAGACTTTCAAATCAGGCGAATCGGTCGATGCCGCCGATGTTATCGATGTCGATATGCAGTACCTGTACAGTGACGGTGAGTTCTGGCATTTCATGGATCCCGAGTCCTTCGAGCAACAGGCGGCTGATGCCAGCGCGGTTGGCGACAGTTATCTGTGGCTGAAAGCGCAGGACCATTGTGAGGTTACATTATACAACGGCAGCCCGATCGGGATAACACCGCCCAATTTCGTCGAACTCGAAATCACCGATACCGATCCGGGATTAAAGGGCGATACTGCCCAGGGCGGCACCAAGCCGGCGACGCTCGAATCTGGAGCCGTTGTCAAGGTACCGCTATTTCTTGAAATCGGTGAACAGGTCAGGATAGATACCCGCTCGGGTGAATATATGTCACGGGTAAAGAAGTAGACCGACCGCGCGCGCTATGAGTTGGCAACCACGCGCAAAGTTGCAGGTGATTCGCGAAAGAGCAAGGGTTTATCGACAGATTCGGGCCTTTTTAATAACCGCG